>Ga0070754_10002842_pt1 | contig 12501 bp, 13 predicted proteins | sample VirMetDEL_Sep_01_FD_75181 | JGI IMG/M metagenome (GOLD analysis project Ga0070754, IMG submission 75181) | Aqueous microbial communities from the Delaware River and Bay under freshwater to marine salinity gradient to study organic matter... | ecosystem: Environmental > Aquatic > Marine >... | reverse complement strand
CCGCTCCATGAATTTGAGGTAGTTGACGTAGTAGACGATGCCGCCCGCATCGGTGTCTTCGTAATAGACCCGGCAGCGGTGGCTGAACGGCTGCACTTCGTTTGGCGCGCGCATACTCTAGTCCCCGGCCTGCTGCTTGCCAATCCGGGCTGGTAACAATTTTTTCGTCATTCGTCACCTGCCGATAAATGATCGCCACTTGGCTGCTCTCCGGCACGCTTCGGGATATTCAGCCCGAAGTGCAGGTAGGCATGACGAGTGACCACGCGACCTCGCGGCGTGCGCATCATGTAGCCCTGCTGAATCAGGTAAGGCTCGAGCACGTCCTCGATGGTATGACGCTCTTCGCCAATGGCCGCCGCCAGGCTATCGAGCCCCACCGGACCGCCGTCGAACTTCTCGATCATGGCAAGCAGCAGACGACGGTCGGAATGGTCGAAACCGCGCTCATCGACGTCCAGCAGATTCAGCGCCTGATCGGCGATCAACTGCGTGATATGACCGTTACCACGCACTTCGGCGAAGTCACGCACACGGCGCAACAGACGGTTGGCGATACGCGGCGTACCACGCGCGCGACGGGCGATCTCATAGGCGCCCTTGGCCTCGATGGGCAGGCCGAGAATCCCGGCTGAGCGAGAGACGATGGTGGCCAGGTCGTCGATGCCGTAGAACTCCAGGCGCTGGACGATGCCAAAGCGATCACGCAGCGGGTTGGTCAGCATGCCGGCACGCGTAGTGGCACCAACCAGGGTAAAGGGTGGTAGATCCAGCTTGATCGAGCGCGCCGCAGGGCCTTCGCCGATCATGATGTCGAGCTGGAAGTCTTCCATGGCCGGATACAGCACTTCTTCGACCACCGGGGAAAGGCGATGAATTTCGTCGATGAACAGCACATCGCCGCTTTCCAGGTTGGTCAGCAGCGCCGCCAGATCGCCGGGACGCTCAAGTACCGGACCGGAGGTGCTCTTGATCGAGCTGCCCATTTCCTCGGCGATGATATGGGCCAGGGTGGTCTTGCCCAGACCTGGCGGACCGAAGATCAGCGTATGGTCGAGCGCTTCCGCCCTGCCCCGTGCAGCCTGAATGAATAACGCCATCTGTTCACGCACGGCGGGCTGACCGATGTAGTCGGCCAGGCGCAGTGGACGAATGGCCCTGTCCTGCTGCTCTTCGCGCTCGCGTGGGCTGGCGGTGATCAGGCGATCAGCTTCGATCATCAATAGGGTTCCACTAAACCATGCCGCGCAGGGCGCGTCGGATCAAATCTTCACTGCTCATACCATCCTCCTTGACAGCAGCAACGGCTCGACTGGCCTCCTGCGGCTTGTAACCGAGGGAGATGAGGGCACTGACGGCGTCATTCTCCGCGCTTGAGACTGCCTGAGCCAGTTGAGGTTCAACCACCAAGGGAGCAATGGACGGAATCGACTCCCAGGCCTTGAAGCGATCCTTGAGCTCGACCAACAAACGCTCGGCGGTTTTCTTGCCGACACCGGGCACCTTGACCAGCGCCGCCGTGTCCTGGGCCTGCACGCAGCGCACCAGCTCATCGACTTCCAGTCCCGACATCAAGGCCAGCGCCAGCTTGGGGCCAACTCCATTGAGACGGATCAGCTCGCGAAACAGCTCGCGCTCGCGCTTTTCGAAGAAGCCATACAGCAGATGCACATCCTCACGCACCACCTGGTGGGTGTGCAGCGACAACGGCTCACCCACTGCCGGCAGACGATAAAGGGTGGTCATCGGGACTTCCAGCTCATAACCGACGCCATTCACATCCAGAAGCAAATGCGGCGGCTGCTTCTCCGCCAGGGTGCCGCGCAAACGTCCGATCACCGCTGTTTTCCTTTGATTCGATTACAAACGAAGACGACCGCCACGCCGCTTGGCGCCGGCCAACCCATGAGGAATGAGACTCTGCCGGTGGTGCGCATGGCACAACGCGATACCCAGAGCATCGGAGGCGTCGATCTGCGGTTTCTGCACCAGCTTGAGCAGGTGCATGACCATCATCATCACCTGCTGTTTATCCGCCGCGCCCGTACCGACTACGGCCTGCTTGACCTGGGTGGCGGTGTACTCACTGACTTCCAGCCCAGCCTCCACGGCGGCGACGATGGCGGCGCCACGTGCCTGCCCCAGCTTGAGCGCCGAGTCTGCATTACGCGCCATGAACACCTGTTCGATACCCATGGTCACCGGGCCATGGGTGCGAATCACCTCGCTGACCCCGCGAAAGACGATCTGCAGGCGCTCGGCCAGCGGTCCGTTACCGGTGCGAATGCAGCCCGACGCCACGTACTCGCAGCCACGCCCGGTGTCACGCACCACACCGTAACCAGTGATGCGCGAGCCTGGATCGATTCCTAGAATCAGGGTCATATCAGCAACTGTCTATTTATCCAGTTGGCGAGTATACGGGCCGCCCTCGGCAACGTCATCCGCCACGCGCTCGCCTGATGAAAAAAGCCGGAGGCGCCATGCAGCGCTTCCGGCTTTGTCGAATCCTGAATCCAGTTCGCTAGAGGCCAGAGCCTCAGCCCAACTGCTCCATGATCTCATCGGCAATTTCAGCGTTGTGGTAGACGTTCTGTACATCGTCCAGGTCTTCGAGCATGTCGATCAGCTTGAACACCTTCTGCGCGGTCTCCAGATCGGTGATCGGCGCACTGATCGAGGGGATCATGGCGATTTCCGCCTCCTCGGCCTTGAAACCAGCCGAGCTCAGCGCTTCGTTGACGGCATGAAAATCGGTGAAGCTGGTGGACACCAGGCCCGAACCGTCCTCGCCCATTTCCACGTAATCAGCACCGGCCTCCAGCGCGGCCTCCATCAGGGCATCTTCATCTACACCCGGCGCGAAGCTGATTTGCCCCTTGCGGTCGAACATGTAGGCAACCGAACCGTCGGTACCCAGGTTGCCACCGCACTTGGTGAAGGCATGGCGCACTTCGGCGGCGGTGCGATTGCGGTTGTCGGTCATCACCTCGACGATGATCGCCACGCCGCTCGGCGCATACCCTTCGTAGCTGAACTCGACGACGTTGTCGGCTTCGTTGTTACCGGCACCACGAGCGATGGCGCGGTCGATCACGTCACGCGACATGTTGTTGGTCAGCGCCTTGTCGACGGCCAGACGCAGACGCGGGTTGTCCGCCGGGATCGGGCCGCCATGCTTGGCGGCGACCGTCAGCTCACGAATCAGCTTGGTGAAGATCTTGCCGCGCTTGGCGTCCTGACGCCCCTTGCGGTGCTTGATGTTGGCCCATTTGGAATGACCGGCCATATTCAACTCCAGTTTTCTACTTCGGGGGATGATCTAAAACAGTCGTCATTACTCGCTGCGCCCGCCCTACTTCAGGCCGCACTGAAGTGCGTTCAGCGCAAGCGCTGCCCTACGCAGGCGGACATCCAGAGATCTCGAAGCACCTAGACTCCCGCCTTCGCGAGAGTGACGGTAAAAGGTGCCACCTGAACACCCTCAAGTTCACAGGTGTGAGAATTCGAGTCTCTCCGCCCAATAACGAAGAAGCCTGGAAATCCAGGCTTCTTGCACAGGCTTATTCGGCCTTGGGTTGCTCGCGCAGGCGGATGTGCAGCTCACGCAGCGATTTGCCGTCCACCACACCCGGCGCCTGGGTCATGACACAGGCTGCGCTCTGGGTTTTCGGGAAGGCAATCACTTCGCGGATCGACTGCGCACCGGTCATCAGCATCACCAGGCGATCCAAGCCGAAGGCCAGACCGCCATGGGGCGGTGCGCCGTACTTGAGCGCGTCGAGGAGGAAGCCGAACTTCTCCTGCTGCTCCTCTTCGCTGATGCCGAGCACGCGGAACACGGTCTGCTGCATGGCCTTGTCGTGGATACGGATCGAACCGCCACCCAGCTCGGTACCATTGAGCACCATGTCATAGGCGCGCGATAGCGCGGCGGACGGGTTGGCCTCCAGTTCCTCGGGGCTGCAGCTCGGCGAGGTGAACGGGTGGTGCATGGCAGTCAGGCTGCCGTCGTCGTTTTCCTCGAACATCGGGAAGTCGACGACCCACAGCGGCGCCCACTCGCAGGTGAGCAAGTTCAGGTCATGGCCGAGCTTGATACGCAGCGCGCCCAGGGCTTCGCTGACGATCTTGGCCTTGTCGGCACCGAAGAACACAATATCGCCATCGACCGCACCCACGCGATCGAGGATGACGTTGATGTTATCCAGCGGGATGTTCTTGACGATCGGCGACTGCAAACCGTCGACGCCAGCCGCGCGCTCATTGACCTTGATGTAGGCCAGGCCCTTGGCACCGTAGATGCCGACGAACTTGGTGTAGTCGTCGATCTGCTTGCGCGGCATGCTCGCTCCGCCCGGAACGCGCAGCGCGGTAACGCGGCATTTCGGGTCGTTGGCAGGGCCGGCGAAGACCTTGAATTCGACATCCTTGAGCTGGTCTTCAACGTCGACCAGTTCCATCGGGATGCGCAGATCCGGCTTGTCCGAACCGAAGCGGCGCATGGCTTCGGCCAGGGTCATGTGCGGCAGTTCGCCGAACTCGACATCCAGGACTTCCTTGAACAGGTTGCGCACCATGGTCTCGGTGATGTCCATGATGTCTTTTTCATCGAGGAAGCTGGTCTCGATGTCGATCTGGGTGAATTCCGGCTGGCGGTCGGCACGCAGGTCTTCGTCACGGAAGCACTTGGCAATCTGGTAGTAGCGGTCGAAGCCAGCCACCATCAGTAGTTGCTTGAACAGCTGCGGCGACTGCGGCAGGGCGAAGAAGCTGCCAGCATGAGTACGGCTCGGCACCAGGTAGTCGCGTGCGCCCTCCGGGGTGGCGCGGGTCAGGATCGGCGTCTCGACGTCGAGGAAGCCGTTCTCGTCGAGGTAACGACGGATGCTCGAGGTGATGCGCGAACGCAGCTTGAGCTTTTCGGCCATTTCCGGACGGCGCAGGTCGATGAAGCGATAGCGCAGGCGGGTTTCTTCGCCGACGTCGGTGTATTCGTTGAGCGGGAACGGCGGAGTTTCCGCCTCGTTGAGCACTTCCAGCTCGTAGCCCAGCACCTCGATGGCGCCGGACGCCATGTTCGGGTTGACTGCACCGGCCGGACGCAGACGTACCTTACCGGTGATCTTGACCACGTACTCGCTGCGTACGCGGTCGGCCTTGGCGAAGGTCTCGGCGCGATCCGGATCGAATACCACCTGAGCCAGGCCTTCACGATCACGGATATCGAGGAAGATCACCCCGCCATGGTCGCGGCGACGGTGTACCCAGCCGCAAAGGGTGATTTCCTGGCCATCCAGGCTCTCGTTCAGTTGGCCGCAATAGTGGCTGCGCATCATGATCGTGTTTCGCTTCTCTAAGGTCTTGGATAGGTCAGGCAGCCCCCAACGCCCTGGGCAGGAGCCACACCGCGGAGAACGTCCAACCGCACGCCGCGCTTCGATAAAGAGCGGGATTATATAGCGTAAATCGTCGTGACGCAGCCGCCGGGCAGATGGCTTCTATAATGAAGAGCGCCTCCTACCTGGAGAACGACCATGACCCTGCCCCATCGCAGTGACCTGCCCAACGATCTGCTGGAAGATTTTCGCCTTGACGCCGCCGAGCAATTTCCTCGCTGCGAACAACTGTTGATCGAGCTGGAGCGAGCGCCAAAAAGTGCAGAACGTCTGCGCGAGCTGTTTCGACTGATCCATACGCTCAAAGGCAACCTCGGGTACGTCGACCTCAATGAACTGATGCCAGTACCGCAAGCCATGGAGGATGTGCTCGATGCCCTGCGTTCGGGCCGCATGGCCTTCGACAGCCTGCTCGGCGACATATTGCTGCTCAGCCTCGACCACCTGCGAGCGCTGGTAGCCCAGGCACTGGCTGGCTCCAACTCGGCATCAGACGACTCTCAGACCCGGCAACTCTGCAGCGCACTGCAGGCGCTGGCCATGGCCTCTCCGCCAGAACAGACCGAGCTGCGTAGCGTGCTGCTACAGCAACTGGACCCAAGCACTCGCCTGCAAACACCTGAAGCGGCAGAGCCCAGTCACATAGAAGCACTGCTGGCCCGCCACAGCATCCCTGCCACATCCGACCTACAATTCTTCTGCGCCCTTGCCGAGGCCGCCGAGCAGCGCTCGCCTTACTGGCAAGGACGTACTCGGCGCCTGCTGGAGCTGGCACTCAGCATCAACGCCACGGGCGATTACGCCGAGCAGCCTGAGCAGTTGGCCGCAGCAGTCTGCCTGCATGACCTGGGAATGGCGTTTCTGCCACTGGAGCTCTTGCACAAACAGAGCCACTTCAGCCGCGAAGAACGGCGCATGATGCAAGGTCATCCACGCCTGGCCAGCGATCTACTCAAGCGCATGCCCGGCTGGTCAGCCGCCATGGAGATCATCCTGCAGCATCAGGAACACGCCGACGGCAGTGGCTACCCGAAAGGGCTCGGCGAAGCGGAGATCACGCCCGGCGCATTGATCCTGCATATCGTCGACACCTTCGATGCAAGGACTCACGAGCGCGCGCACCAGACCTTGAGCAAGCGCCCGCTGCTGCGCGCCATTCTTGAGATCAACAACCTACCCGGCCAGCAATTCAGCGCCCGCTGGGTAGAGATTTTCAACCACACCCTGCAGCAAAGACCGACACTGGCCCGCCGCTGAAGCCCTCGACGAGCGGTAAGATTTTCTGGCCAAAATTGAACCGCAAGTTATCAATAGCTTCTAAACATCGCTTTCATTGATATAAGCCAAGATCATCACCAAGCCCTGCATGTTAGGCTCTCTCCAACATTGCGGGACAGACACCCCGGGCTCACCTGAAAGGAGAAAAACCATGGAAATCAATATCGGAATCGCCGAACAGGACCGCGCCGCCATTGCCGAAGGCCTGTCGCGCCTGCTGGCCGACACCTACACGCTGTATCTGAAGACCCACAACTTCCACTGGAACGTCACCGGCCCGATGTTCAACACCCTGCACCTGATGTTCGAAGGTCAGTACACCGAACTGGCTCTGGCTGTCGACGCAATTGCCGAGCGCATTCGCGCACTGGGCTTCCCAGCTCCGGGTACCTACGCCGCCTACGCCCGCCTGTCCTCGATCAAGGAAGAGGAAGGCGTGCCTAGCGCCGAGGATATGATCAAGCAACTGGTACAGGGTCAAGAGGCCGTTGTGCGCACTGCTCGCGGCATTTTCCCGCTGCTGGACAAGGTCAGCGACGAGCCTACCGCGGATCTGTTGACCCAGCGTATGCAGGTGCATGAGAAAACCGCCTGGATGCTGCGCAGCCTGCTCGCTGCTTGAGATACTCAGAGGCCTGGTTATCCGGGCCTTTTCATTAGGCACGCAGCCCCGCCCTGATCTATGCTCTGGCCATTCGCCAGTGAGTTCCAACATCCATGAGTCAGCCAGCCAAACCGACCAGTATCATCGAACTGTATCCGGAGGAAACCCGCGAAGCGGCCGAGCTCCTGAAACAGGCTGTGCCGCTGATGATGCGTCACGATATCCCCCCAAATCCCGTGCACTATGCGCTGTGGTACACCTATAGCAGAGGCAGCGAACCAGAACTCAATCGCCGCCTGGACAAGGTGGTCGAGGATTTCGACGTATTCCCCCCGGAAACCGCCAGCCGACTGTTTCGCGACTACATCATCCGTGGCGAACTGGAAGAAGCACGCGCCGGGCAGCAGCAGGTCATCGAGCTGGTCGACGATATCGAAGGCGATGTGTCACGTAGCGTGCTTGGCAGCCAGCACTACCAGCAAAGCCTGAACCAGGGCCTCAGCGCACTGCAGGAGCCGATCATCGACGACCTGCCCAATGTGCTCAGCGAGCTGCAGGAAAGCACCCAGCTGATGCAGGATCAGCAGGAGAAGTTTCTCTATCGCCTGCGCGCCGCGCAGCAGGAGATCACTCACCTGCGCAGTCAGCTGGAACGCGCGCACCTGGCCGCCACGCTCGACAGCCTGACCCGCGTCTTCAACCGTCATGCCTTCACCCGCCTGCTAGAACGCGCGCTCAACGAGTCACAGCAAGGTCTTGCGCTGGTGATTCTGGATATCGACCACTTCAAGCAGTTCAACGATCAGTATGGCCATCCATTGGGTGACCGCGTGCTGCAACATGTCGGACAGCTGCTGCGTGACCTCCTGCCACCAGGAGCCTTCGCTGCGCGCTACGGTGGCGAAGAATTCTGCGTGGTGCTACGCAATTGCGCCAATCTCAACGAAGTGCTCGATTTCGCCGAACAACTGCGCCACAAGATCCAGTCGCTGAGAGTCAAGGTACGCCGTACCGATCAGGTCCTCGATAGCATCACCGCCTCCTTTGGCTGCGCCATGGCCGAAGCCAACGACACCTTCGAATCCCTGCTTACGCGCGCCGACGATGCGCTCTATCAGGCCAAACGAGCCGGGCGTAATCAGGTGCACCCGATGGCCAGCGAAACGATGCTAAGCGCTTGATTTGAGAAGCCCTCGGCTTTGCTGTTAAATAGCCCCGCGCGCCGCGTTACCATCATGCGGCGCCATTAACCTTGTTTACAGGCGCGCGCCATGGCCGTTCAGCTGGCCACCAGCAAAGTGCGCTCCCTCCGCAGCACCTTGAGTCATCATTCAATCAGTGAGTTCATCAAAGATGTTGAAAATTGCCCATCTCGTGACAGGGTTCGCCGCCCTGCTGCTGTCCGTCGTACCCGGTTTTTCCGCTTCGTTTCTCACCACGCCGGATGCCATCTACCTGGCCCTTACCGGTTTGCTCAACCTGCTTGCCGCATCGCAGCAACAGAACGCGCCAGTTGCGCGCCAGCAGCTACTGGGCCTGTCCTCTGCCCTGCTGATCCTGGCCACCGTGGTACAGAGCCTGATCCTGCTTGCCCCACTGCCTAGCATTGGCGGTCAGCCTGCCATCTGGCTGCCGCTGCTGACCATCGTCGTTGCCGTGGCCCTGAGCCTTGCAGCGCAACTGGGCACGCAGCCTCGCACTCAGGAACTGGAGCCCTTCCTGCAAACCAGCTCCAGCGCGCCCCAGGAAGACCGCGAGACCGGCACGGTCAAGTGGTTCAATACGTCCAAGGGCTTCGGCTTCATTTCCCGCGACTCGGGCGAGGATATCTTCGTGCACTTTCGCGCCATTCGTGGCGAGGGCCACCGTGTATTGATCGAAGGTCAACGCGTGGAATTCTCGGTCATGCAGCGCGACAAAGGCCTGCAGGCAGAAGATGTGATCGCTGCCGCCCCCTTGCGACGCTGAACAGCGCGCAAAGAAAAGCCCGGGAAACCGGGCTTTTTCATATCAGTAATGCGGTGGCGGCGCTTCGTCTTCAGCAATACCTGCCTGGCCACCCAGTTCTTCCTGACGTCGCGCCAGAACCGTCAATTGCAACTGCATCCGCTCGATGCGCCGATTCTGTTCGACCAGCTCATCGCTCAGCGCCTGAATGGTGTCATCCTGAAACGCCAGACGACTCTCCAGCTCCATGATCCGCGACTCGAGGCTCATGCAAAAGCTCCGGCAAACTGAAAATCTTCGGTCAGCACCAGGCGCAGCTTGTCGATGATCTGCCGCACCTGTTGCTCGCTGTAAGACTGCGCCGGATGCCGCCCCCACACCGGCGCAGGCCAGGCAGCGTCTTCACGTCGGCGCACGATCACATGCATATGCAACTGGCTGACGACATTGCCGAGCGTGGCCACGTTCATCTTGTCGACCGCGAAGGTGTCCTTCAAGGTCTCAGCCAATAGCGTGGTCTCATGCCAGAGCTGACGCTGGTCGGTGGCGTCGAGCTGGAACAACTCGCTGACATCTTCACGGCGCGGCACGAGGATGAACCAGGGATAACTGGCGTCATTCATCAGCAGCAGGTGACAGAGGGGAAAGTCCCCGACCAGCAGGCAATCCTGCTGCAGACGTGAATCCAGAGCGAACATGAAGGCTCTCCTTTGTAAAGCGGATCACTCAAGCGTAGCGCCAAGAGGCGCCAGGCGATGGCGCGCAGCATACGCCGCCTCAGTGGACAATTCACCGACAGGCCGCGCACCAAGGCAAGGCACCCCACCCCAACACGCACCGCCGGCGTGCACCATTTTGTTTCTTCCCGTAATAGACGCCCTCAAGCGTTACCGTGGCAGCGATCTGAACGGAAGTGGTGACACCTTTTGACGACTGCTCGCGAGAACAAGGCATTGCTCAGTCAAACCCGCGCAGGAAGCGGGATCGGCGCTGCCATTCGGAGCATTGCGCGCCAGAAAATCAAGGTTTTGGAGAGGAATTCGGGTTTTGAGCACGACTTTTGCTATCTGTGAGAACAATGCCGGCGAGCCGTGCAGTCGACCAATAACAGCGGCCCAAGCACCTCAGAGCCGCGAAAGCGTTGGCATAACGAAGCGCAAGTACAGAGCTACAGATTTGCGACATTCCTCCTAATGCGATGCGACACAAGCATGAACGAAGTCGTAATGAATAGACTGCAACTATCGCCAATATTGGCTGCGTGCTATAAGTTACCGCCGACACAAAAAGAAAGAGCCGCCCATATAACAAAACAGTGGGCAGCGCAACTCTTCTAAACCCAAGGAGCAATCACGATGCAAGTGATGAAGTGGAGCGTAATCGCCCTGGCAGTAGCCGCGGGCACCAGCCAAATGGCCGTGGCGTCCAGCCAGTCCGAGTCGAATGGCTTTATCGAAGACAGCAGTTTCAACATCTTCAACCGTGCCCTGTATTTCAACCGTGACTTCCGCAATGCTGCACCTGGCTCACAGAGCTATGCGGAAGAAACCGGCCTCGGCATTCGCTTGCTGTTCGAATCCGGCTTCACCCAAGGCACCGTCGGTGTTGGCGTTGACGCTCACTCCCTGAGCAGCATCAAAATCGATAGTGGCCGTGGTCGCCATAGCACTGGCCAGTTCGGCACCACTGGCGACGGTCGCGGTGACGACACCCAAACCGAAGTCGGCGGCGCCGTCAAGTTCCGTATTTCTGACACTGTTCTGAAGTATGGCAACCAGTTCACTGCCAGCCCGGTCTTCTCCACCGACGACAGCCGTATTCTGCCAGAGGTCGCTACCGGCACCTTGCTGACCAGTAACGAGATCGAAGGTCTGGAACTGACCGCAGGCCGTTTCACCGCGATGAGCAGCCAGACTGGCAGCAGCCGCGATGACATCAATGGGAAAGCTGCCGGCCTGACTTCGGCCAACATCATCGGTGCGAGCTACTCCTTCACTGATAACTTCAGTGCAGCAATCCACCGTTCTGACGTTGAAGACTACTTTAAGAAAACCTACGTCAACCTGAACTACAATCTGCCGCTGGCCGAAGAGCAGGCTCTGAACTTTGACTTCAACGCATACAAAACCACCGGTGACGGTGACGAACTGTATGGTGAAGTTGACAACAAAATTTGGAGCTTGGCAGCAGCCTACAGCCTCAGCGCTCACACCTTCACTGTTGCTAACCAACGTTCCAGCGGTGATGCAGGCTATGCATACGGCGTTGACGGTGGCGGTACCATTTGGCTGGCCAACTCCGTTCAAATGCGCGACTTCAACGGCAAAGACGAGAAGTCCTGGCAGGCTCGCTACGACCTGAACATGGCTTCCTACGGCGTGCCCGGCCTGAGCTTCATGGCTCGTTACGTTCGCGGTACTGGCATCGATAATGGCCCAGGCAGCGATTTGGATCGCTGGGAGCGCAACATCGAGGCCAAATATGTCGTTCAAGACGGCGCAGCCAAAGACTTGTCTTTCCGTGTACGTCAAGCGACCTATCGTGCAGACGAAGGCTTCGAAGGCGGCAAGCTGGATGAAGTACGCCTGATCGTCGAATACCCGCTGAGTGTTCTGTAACTTCAGCGCTACTCGATAGCGGTATAAAAGAAACCCGGCCTTGGCCGGGTTTCTTTATTTATGGCTCTGCATGTTAAAGAGGCAATGCATAAGTCCCCGTCACATGCGCAACTAGTTCATTCTCATTACCAGCCGAATACAGCGAAACTTCGCAAACTGCCTGGCGCCGGCTCAAACGCAATATTCGCGCCTCGGCCAACAAGTCGGCCGGTTTGGGTTTGACCAGAAAGTTGATGTTGAGATTGGACGTCACCGCCATTTCCACTCGGCCGAGACGCCCCAGCACAACCGCATACATCGCCGCATCACCCAACGCCATAATGGTCGGGCCCGAGAGTGTGCCGCCTGGGCGCACCAATTTGGCATGAAAGGGGACGCGTGCCAGCACGCCCTCCTCGTTCAGCCGGTCGATCCGCAGATCGATATCCTCGGCCATCGGCAGTCCAGCCCGGATCAGGGTCTGAACCTCAAGCGCAGTCAATCCCACTATTTGTTCCTCCCGGTAGACTCGGTGGCACTTTCGCGCCTGCACCCGTCCTGTACGCCACTGTATAGGCACCGTACAATGCCGGCCTATTCCAAGCCCTAGCAACCGACAGAACGGCCAAACATGCGTACCAGTCAGTTCCTGCTCTCGACCCTGAAAGAAACCCCT
>Ga0070754_10002841_pt1 | contig 12506 bp, 3 predicted proteins | sample VirMetDEL_Sep_01_FD_75181 | JGI IMG/M metagenome (GOLD analysis project Ga0070754, IMG submission 75181) | Aqueous microbial communities from the Delaware River and Bay under freshwater to marine salinity gradient to study organic matter... | ecosystem: Environmental > Aquatic > Marine > Coastal... | reverse complement strand
ATAATCCAGAAGTAACTGACAATCCAGTTGATTTCCTAAAAGGTATAGGATTTAACTTTCCATCTGATTACTCTGGCGCCGGTCCAGTAAAAAAAGTTGAAGATGGTTACGATCAGGCAATTGTTAGATTAGTAGAACTTTACGATCAAATTAGAGAGTTGGAGAGTAGCGAAAACAATTCGCTAAAAGTCCTAAATAAGCTTCAAGACCAAGCCAATCAGGGTCTTGAACTTGCTGTCAACGAAATATTTGGTGATGAAACTCAAAGATATTATTTATGCTTTGCAATTATAGGTTCTATCGGTGCTGCGGCTTACATGATAGTAAAGCTTTTTATGAACTTGGATGAAACAGTCGAAGACATAAAGAAAGCAACAGGTTCTGTTGTGGATGCTGTTGAAAAAAGAATAGTTCTTTTGATGCGTTATGATTATCCTTATGTAGACATTCTAGAGGAGTTTTCACAGCAATTAAAACAAATAGCAATAAATCTAACTCGTGATTTGATTATAACAGGTTTAATGGCTGGAATGGAGGAATTAAGGAAGCTTTGCAGTGAAGAGGAAGCAATCAATGCACCTTATAACCCAGTTGGTGCAATTGATTTATCTGGCTTTTTAACTAATTCTAGAAGAGGTCCGAACGGTCAAAAAACAGGAACAGTTGAAGCTTCACCATCTTTTGCTAAAGTCTCTAGCATTGATCCTGGGATAACGCCTCAGATTTATCAATCAATTTTGCTTAATTTATCTTTTAATTTTTCAATTAATGAGTTGTTCTCATTATTCGGAGACACCGCATCTGATGAGTTATACACTAAAGTTCTTGAGTCTCTTTTAACTTTAACTCCAAGTCCAATTTCTGAGAATAGCAATTTCTATAAGTATTATTTAAACGAGTCAGGTGTAAGACAATTTATAGAAGCATTGTCTAAAGACATTGAGTTTTCTTTCTTTGCGAGGGCTAAAGATGAGTTTGAAAAACAAAAGAAGCTTTTGCTTGAAGCGTGCGTAACAGATGACTATAGTTTTGTTGTAGAGAACTTAGACATTCCTGACGGTCAAAGCTTGAACGATTACCTGGAGGCAGCAGCCGCAAAAAACAGAAATGCCATTGAAATTACAAGAAGAATAGTTGATTCAATGATGCAACCAAATGTTGCACCTGAACTATGCGCCGATGGAAAGGGAATCTTAACAGATCCACAAAAGTTCACTGCAAGACAAATCGGTCAGTCAATTTTCTCTACAATCGACAACCAGGGATCTTTTGCTGTAACATCAGCAAAGACAATCTATTCTGATCCAGGCTCTGGCTATGAGAAGTATAGAGAAACAACCATTGTCCCCTTGGGGCAAAAGCCAAAGTCTCCGATAGAGATTGTAGAAGAGAACTACACGTCTTTGCAGGATTATGTGGATGGTAACTCTCTTGCTGGAAGAAAGATTTATCAATCATTTTTTAACAATGACCCATCGATAACAAACCCACTTTCTATAGAAAAGTTTAGGTTTACTAGAGAAAAAACTAATGATGTAAACAAAATAAATTTCCTATTTGAAGAGGAAGAAGTAACAAATGAAAAAATAGATTTTGAATTTGATGTAAACAAAGACCAATTAAATCTTGACTATAGTTTTACCGTCTCAGGTTCTGGAGAAAAAGAAGTCAACAAGAAAATAGTTTCATATTCTGAAAATAAATACTTTGATTCGATTAGAAAAGAATTCAACATAGAAACACCAGAAGGTGATTTGTCACCCTTGAATAATCTTTTTGGATTTTCTTACGGACATCAAGGCGGCGCAATAATAAACCAACCAGATTATAGTCAAGGGATTCAAACCATTCTATCGAACATCATGCTTGAGTATGAGGATGCAAATGGGGATGATCCGCTTATTTTGGTCTTAAATTCTATCTTTAGAGATTTGTTTCTTTTTAGTTTTAAAACTGGTCTTTACCAAAGAAAGAATTTCAATAAATTTGATTTACGAAAGAAAGTGGTTAACTCTTTTGATGAGGGAACAGGAATAGATAATTGTTTCTTAGGCTTTTATCATCCAGATGCCCTTACGGAAGAAACAGTTAAATTGGCGGAAAGAATAGTTTGTTATTATTCAAATTCTGCAACTCAAACACCAGTCAACATTGCTTTTGTTAAGACAACTTTTGATTGTTTTATTAGAACCATAGTGCTGCAAGAATTCATGCAATCATTCTTTAATTTTGGAATTTTCCCACAGGATTTGATTTTTAGTGAAGTTTCTCCTGTTAAAACTTCTTTCTATGAGAAATTGATAAGAATAAAAATAGAAGATGCGCTTAAGAATTCTTTGAACGCTCAATCAATGGATTACCCAGCATTTTACGATCAAGTCTTTAAGAAGTTTGTTGTTGATCTTACAAGAATAATTTTCCAAAATCAGAACTTAAGTGAGGAAAATTCTCTAACTTTTATTATTAATTCTCAAATCCAGTTTGTAAAAACCATGTTAAAGAAGGCTTATATAAATGCATTTGGATCTTCTGAATCGGTGATAGGGCAAACGGAATTTCAACTTTTAGAACAGAAAATTTTTGATGATGTCTCAAATAGCGCTGACACAGATAACAGTGAAAAGAACCTTGCTCTCCTAAACACAGCACAAGAAAATTTTGATATTGTGGAAAAGATAAGATCAATTCAAAATGATGGTTTGGCAGCTTATTATGATGCAACTAATCCTATTCCTTCAAAAGTTTTATTTGGTGGGGATAGCTATCTCTTCACTGAATCAACAGCCACACAAGATGAAAATGGGGCTCAAACTATTGAAGAGCAAACATTCCAGGTTGGACTCAATACTGATGAAAGATTACCAGTTCATTTAAGAGATTGTTCTAGCCCTGGGGTTGTTTATCAAGATCTTCAAAAACTTATGACGCTTATTTCAAAAGATCCAAATAAAATAACCTACAACAATGTAAAAGGTTTATCTTTAGAAAAGTTCATAGAATTAAAGCCAAATCTTGACTTTGTTAACAATAGTGGCTTTGCACCAGAAATAATAAGCCAATTTCTAGTTCTCCTTGAAAAACATCTTAATGCGTCTTACGTTCAAGAGGTAAGCGAATATAACGCTCAAACCAAAGAATTTGAATATTATGATAAAACGGTTTTCGTGAACCCATCCACTCAAAAGGATTATAGAAATAAATTGAGAATGTTTATTTACGAGACAAAACTTTTTGTTTTATTTCCGCAAGTTCTTTCTTTTATTGATAGTTTTAAGGAGGATAGTGGCACTCCTCTTTGGGAGATTTACGAAGAAAAGACAGGAAAACCTTTTGATTTATTATCTAAAACCTATAAAATGAACTTTGATCCTAGCTTTTTTAACGAAGAGGATAACGTAGATTGGCTTACTACCATCTTAGAAGATCAACAATTAAGAGAGGCTTTTGATTTTTCTTTATTCGGAAAGATTAGGTTGTCTGATTTTAGAAAAATTGTAGATAAATTTTTATATCCTTCTTTTTCTGATGATGCTTTTCTAAAAGAGAATGACGAAATCCAAAATGAGGCGATAAGCGAAACAACTAATGAATTATTAGCAAAACAAAATGGCGCAGCCTTAACTGATTATTTTAATAATTTATTTGAAGCCGATAATCCAACAAGAGCCGCTGCTCTTAACTCTTTCACATCGAATAAAGGGTATGAGAGTCTAGATTCTTTTATGAAAAAGTGGGTTGTTGACGCAATTTATGATGAGAAGAGTTTACTACATTGGTTTTACACTCAAAAACTAAGTGATGTCTTAGAGGTGAACTCAACAATAAGATTAGAAATGAAGCTCCCAGAAACTGAGAACTTTGATTTATCTAAAAAACTTTCAGAAAAATTATTTTCTTCTGAGGGGATGGATGCATCCAGCATAAGAAATCAACAAATGTTGTTGAAAGAAAAAATTGGACCAGAGATAATTGGAAACAAAAGCAATCTGTTTTCAATGCCTATTTTCGAATTGAAAGATAAAGTTCCAGATGGTTTAACTTGGTTCGATTTCTTTGTTAACACAGATAAACAAAGCTACTGGAGCGATGAAAACTTCTTCAAAATAAATAACAATGTTGAAGATTTAAAAAATGTAAATTCTGTGTTATTTCCTAAAGCGCCTCTACAGACAGATTGTTTTAGTTATTACTATCGTCTCCGTGCGTTTTCACTAACTTCTGAAAATGCAAAAGAAGTTGTAACAAAGGAACAATATTTATCCACTTATTGGTGGAACATTGAAGGTAAGGAATACACTTTACAAGAAATAGTCCAAGCTGTCTATGGTTCTACACCAGAAGGTAAACTAGAACAAAAAGAGAAAATCTTAGCAGCATTGACTCCTGAGAGTCTACAGTCTTTCAGTGCCCCAACTCTATCTTACAATGAGCGAGTAGAAGGTTCCGAGCCAAGACTTTATATTAGAGATCTCAAAAAAGAAGAAAAAAATCCTCTTTTCTTTAATGCGGTTATGGGTGCCGAAGATGCACCTCCTCTTCAATTTATTGAAGTTGAAAATAAGAGATTTAAATCACTAGATGGAGCGGAAGTAAATCCATTCATAGCTATTGATCCAATTTCAAACTGGGGGACTTTTATTGACAACAGCCCACAGCCTAACCAAGTCGCTCGAAATCGTGTTCTAGAGAAGGATTTCCCAGGATCAGAATTTTCTAGAATTCATTACTATGCCTATGATGATAGAAGAACTCCAATCGGTGCGCTTTCAACACCTACTTTGCCATCGGATCAATACATAAATTATTTGTTCGCTCGCATCACAGCCTATGCTGCATCTTATCCTATTGAAAAATATGATCTTAGAAATGCGGTGAAGGCTATAGCAAACTTAAAAGAACCAGGAAAATACAATTATAGTTTTTACAACATAGTGGCCGGCTTTGAAGTCCCACAAGACCTAACAGAAGATTTTGTGGCTTACTCAAATTGGCTTGACAACACAGAGGCTGGCGGTAACGCTACTCCACCTAAACCATGGTTTGCATGGGCTACGGAAGATGTCATCAATGGCATGAATCTTTATTATTTAGGAGCCAAAGGCAATTATCAAGAATATGCAATAATCCGCAATTCATATGTCAGCGTGTGGGATGCATGGGATGCAGACGACGCCAAAGATGAATTTGATTTTATTATTGATCCGCCTATTGGAAGAATAAAATCAATAATAAAGCACATAAATTTATTCTACTATTCAAGAATTAACAATCAAGGTAGAACCTTATCTTTTGATCCAGTAAAAGGTGGTTTAGCTGCAAAAACTACACAAGTTTTAGAAAAAGAAATTTTTGATGGAACCCCCTCAGTAAATGTTTATGATCTATTTTCTTTAATGTTAAAAGATAAAAAAGATAAAGAAGTTTTTGATAGGATTTTAAAGAGTCTTTTTGTCAAAGAACAGACAACTATTATTTCAATAGTCCACAGAATGCTTTCAGAGGCTTACTATCCAGAAGTTAGAGAGTCTTTTAATTCTACTATTTCCAGTTGCTTTGAAGTGGTTTTATCAGCAGTAGCTTCTGCAAATGGAGATTATCAGCACACATCTAAATCAAACTCCAGAGGAAGCGCTTACGGAGCAGATGACTTTGCAAGAGACATTGGCTCAATAGGACTAGGATTGGTTAAATTCTTTTTTGGTTCTCTTGCAAGTGCGGTTGATCCAACATGGAAAACACCTTGGTTAGCTCCAGGTCCATTTACACCATTTGGAATCGCAGCTAAGCTACTAGAAGAAGTTGAAATAGAAGAGCCATCTAAAAAAGTAAGAAAGCCCCCAACCATCCCTCCAGGTGTTTGCGAGGATTCATTACTTCAGGCTAACGATTTCTTTACTAAATTTATTGAAACTTATAAAGAAACTCTGTCTTCCAAAGGGCAAGATTCCGATAGCTAAAAAGCTTAAAATAATTATAAATGTCTATTTATTACAAATAGAGGAAGGCGAATGGCATACGGATTTTCAGCAGTTTTACCACTACAGAGAGATGATGAAGATGGCTTTTATTCTTTAACAAAGACTCTAAACGATAATATAAGACAAAATGTTAAAAACGTTCTTCTAACATCTCCAGGTGAAAGAGTGATGCTGGCTGATTTTGGAGTTGGTTTAAGAAACTTCTTGTTTGAGATTGATTCTTTTGAAAATCAAAACAAAATCTCAAGACGAATAAGAGAACAATTTTCCAAATATTTGCCATTTGTCGAGATAAATAGCATCGAATTTTCTACTGATAATGAAATGATTATAGGAATTCGATTGTTTTATTCCGTGCCTTCAATAAACTTTTCAGATTTATTTGAAATAATTAAACCAGTGTTATAAGGGAAAATAATAATGCCTAAAGTGGTAAAACCGATAATAAATTACACAGCTAGAGATTTTGCTTCTATAAAGCAGGAATTGGTAAACTACGCACAAAAGTATTACCCAGAAACTTTTAGAGATTTTAACGAAGCTTCATTTGGTTCTTTAATGCTAGACATGGTGGCTTATGTTGGTGACATAATTTCCTTTTACACTGACTTTCAAGCAAATGAAAGCTACCTTGAAACAGCTTTAGAATTTCAAAATGTTTTAAAGATTTCGAAGCAATTTGGTTATAAATTTAGACCAAACGCTTCTTCGTTTGGAGAGGCTAGCTTCTTCGTGACAATCCCAAGCTTACCGACTTTAACATCACCAGACTATAGCTATGCACCAGTTCTAAAGAGAGGTTCTACTTTTGCTACTGCTGGTAATCAGCTTTTTACCCTCGTTGAAGATGTGGATTTTTCAGAAACCCAAGACGCTGTTTTGGTAGCATCAACAACTGCTGATGGAACTGCGCCTGATAGATTTGCTTTGAAAGCAAAAGGGATGGTTATTTCTGGTGAGGTTGATTTTAAAACTTTTAATGTAGAGCAATACGAAAAGTTCCTATCTTTATTCATAGATGATCCAAATGTTACAGAGATCGTTTCCGTTATAGACTCAAATGGAAACAATTATTACGAAGTCGATTATTTAACTCAAGATGTAGTTTACGTTCCAGTTTTAAATACTAGCGATTCTAAGCAATATGCAAAGAACATCTACAAACCAATTTCTGTTCCAAGAAGGTTTTCAACAGAGTTTTCATCTGCTGGCGTAACTATGCAGTTTGGATTTGGAACAGAAGACAATGAAGAGAAAGTCTTAGACCCAACATCAATGTCTTTAGACATTTTTGGAAAAGATTACATCACTGAAAAGTCAATTGACCCTGCTGTCTTCACTAAAACAACTAAGATGGGAGTCGTTCCATCTAACACTTCATTAACTGTAAGCTACAGAAAAAACACACAAGCGACAGTTAACGCATCTGTTGGAAGTTTAAATCGAGTTGTTGCATCTAATTTTACTTTTTTCAATGAAACTGCCTTAAATCAAACAGAAAGGTCAACAGTCATAAACAGTTTAGAGTTGACAAATGAAAAAATCATTAGCGGAGAAGCTAGCGATATCACCACTGAAGAATTAAAATTGAGAACGCAGGGAGCCTACGCTTCTCAGAACAGAGCCGTAACTGCTGAAGATTATGTGTCTCTGTGCTATAACATGCCTTCAAACTTCGGTCAAATTAAGAAAGCTACTTTGCTTAGAGATGAGACTAGCTTTAGCGGTAAGAATCTAAACTTATATGTGATTTCTACAGATTCTTTAGGATTATTAGCACAAACAAACAATGTTATAAAACAAAACTTAAGAAGTTGGATAAATCAGTATAAAATGATTGGTGACACGGTTGACATTCTAGATACGAGAATTATAAACCTTCAAATAGAGTTTTCAGTTGTCTCTTACGCAAACGTTAATAAGTTTGATGTTATAAACGAATGTGTTACAACATTATCTAATTTCTTCTCTGATTACACTTACGACATTGGAGAGCCGTTTAAGATTACTGACGTTTATAAGGTTTTAAATAATGTTCCATCAGTTGTTGACACAAAAATGGTTACTGTGACACAGAAGCTTGGAAATAATTACTCTAATTTTGATGTTGCTTATAACGATTTGATTTCTGATGACGCTAGATATTTGATCGCTCCAAAAGATGCAATCTTTGAAATTAAATTCCCATCGGCTGACATTATCGGAGAAGTAATCTAATGGCAATTAAAAGATACTACGCTACAAAAGATAACACAATTACAAATGCTTATAAGGCGAACCTTCAGACTCGTGGTGTTAGCGGCAACATGGGTCAATCAGACATTCTAGAAGTTTTTCACATCTACGCCCAGGCTTCCACAGCCTCTTCTGAACTATCAAGAGTTTTGATCCAATTTGACACATCAACAATTAACACAGATAGAACAAATGGCGTAATTCCTGCTTCTGGTAGCGTAAGTTTCTTTTTAACAATGTATGATGCAGAGCACACACAAACAACACCAAAAGACTACACCTTAATGGTTTCTGCTGTCTCTCAATCTTGGGATGAGGGCGTAGGATTAGACATGGAGGAGTATTCCGATATCGGAGTTTCGAATTGGATTTCAGCTTCTAATGGCGTTGCGTGGGGAGATCAAGGTGGCTCTTACATTACTGGAACCTCTGGAGACGAGACTAAATACATCTTCACCCAATCGTTTGATACTGGATTTGAAAATTTAGAAGTAAATGTAAGCCCTTTAATTGAAGATTGGATTAGTGGTGATTTAGATAATTATGGCTTTGGTGTTCGACTCACCGGCTCAGATGAGTCTTCTACTAATTCTTATTACACCAAAATGTTCTTTGCTCGTGGTTCACAGTTCTTTCACAAGCGACCTGTTATTGAAGCACGTTGGGATGACAGCAAAAAAGATAACAGAGGTGACTTTTATTTAAGCTCTTCTTTAGTCCCGGCTTCTGATAATCTAATGAGTCTTTATCTTTACAATGTGGTTCGTGGGGAATTGAAAGACATTCCATCTATAGGAACTGGTAGCATTTTTGTAAGCATCTACAGCGGTTCTACAAGTCCAACAGGAGATAAATTAGGATTACCAGTGGGCGGCGGCGTTGTAGCTGATGGAGATCTAAACATCACAGGGACATGGGTGGAAACAGGAATTTATTCTTGTTCCTTTTCTTACAATTCTTCAAGTGTAACCACCATCTTTGATGTTTGGCATAGCGGTTCTAATGACTACCACACTGGTTCAGCGATAAGCATCCAAACGTTTAATAGCAAAAACTACAATTTGGACCAAACATATGTTTCCAAAGTCACCAACATGCGGTCAACTTACTCTAGAAATGAGAGAGCAAGGTTTAGACTATATACTCGTCAAAAAGACTGGTCTCCAACTATTTATACGGTAGCGAGTAACGCCATAGAAACAGACATAATTGATAACACTTATTATCGTTTCACGAGAGTGAGTGATAATCTAGACGTTATTCCATTTGGAACTGGTTCCCTAAATCACACTCGATTGTCTTACGACACGAGCGGCAGTTATTTTGACATAGAAATGGACTTATTTGATAACGATACCGTTTATGAATTAAGTTTTGCTTATCTAATTAATGGTAGTTATGTCGAACAACCCGAAAAGTTTAGGTTTAGAGTAGAGTAAAATATGTCCTTAAAAGATTTATTCAAAGAGCAGAAGAACTTAAAATCAGCAGAGCCCCTATCAAAAGACGATTTTAAAGATGAAATAGAATCGTTTGACTATGCTGCTGCAATAAACAAAAGAAACGCTAGATTTGTCGCAACAGAGGGCTTCGATGATCCAGCCAACTTTGCTCGTTTTGGTTTAGCTGAAAAGTATTATGAAGATTCTATCACCAGAATTCATGATTCCTATCCTTATGACGGTTCACTAAAAGAAAAGATTCTTTGGGAGCTTTCTTCTTCTCTTGTTGATCTTTATGTTTTAGAAAATGGCTATCCTAGAACAACCGGCTATGCAAACTTTCTTGTTCCAGCGGCAACTTCAGGGGCTCAAAGTGATTACTTCTTCCCTCCTGTTTCTGATGAGTACATTCTAGTAAAAGGTGGTCCACATGCAGGGTCTGGCAACCAACTATATTACAACCAAGTTACTGATGAAGTTGTTTATCGTAAAGACGCAAACGTCTACGATCTAAGCGAAAATCAAGAAAATAATCTTCTAATCGACGGAACAAAAGGAAACACTGTAGAATTTTGGTTGAAGAAGGACGCTTTTGTTTCAAATCAAGATTATTTTGAATTCATTTTAGACACACATGTCACTGGGACTTCATACACAGATAGCGACTATGGTAGATTAGTTGTTGCTTTGGCTACAACTGGAACTGTTGACAATAACTCGAATCAACCAATCTATGTAAGTTACGCTTCAGGAAGCGACAACATTAGAACTTATCTCGGCGCTAGCACTTTAACAACCGCTTCTATTGCAGATGGCGAATGGCACCATTATGCCATTAGAATGAGAACAGCCGGTAGCGGCACAGTTTTTGATCTATTTGTAGATGGCGAGCACAACGATGCCACTTCTGTTGCAACAACAGTAGGTTACGTTTCGGGTGCAATTGTAGCAACAGTTGGCGCACAAGCTGCGCCATTTTATGATGGAGGAGCCAGGGACAACGGCTACAGAGGGTGGTCCCCATTTTCAGGCTCAATAGATGAATTTAGATATTGGAAACGCTGGAGAACATCAAAACAGATTCAAACACGTTGGTTCGATCAAGTAGGCGGTGGAACAAACACCGATTTATCTAACACTGACCTTGGTGTCTACTTTAAATTCAACGAAGGAATCACACAAACAACCTCAGTGGACTCCACAGTTCTTGATTACTCTGGTCGTGTGAGTAATGGTAGTTGGGTTGGTTACAATTCGACTTCATCTCGTAGCACTGGTTCTGCTATTTTAGAATCATCAGCAAGTTCTATAGAATTTAGAGACCCTATTATTTACGATTTCCACCCAGAGGTTTCCACATTTAGAACAAACATGAAAATTTCTGGTAGCATCCATGATGATGGGAATGTAAACTGCCTTAAGACATTCGTTCCTGCTTGGATGCTGGAGCAGAATGAGACAAATCAAGATGATTTAAAATCAAATGATCTTCTAAATCTATTGCAAATAATTGCTGCTTACTTCGATGAAGCAGCTAACCTATTGAAAAGATTACCGGAACTCTCTCATTCAAAATACTACAAAGGTGATGCTTCACCTCCTTCTTTTAACAAGAAAGGTTTGGAATCGCTTGGCTTAACAACACCAGACATCTTTATTGATTCAACTTTATTAGAGAAGTTTGAAGACCGAGACGATAGGATAAAGTTTGAAAAGACCTTACAAGAAGTCAAAAACTTAATTTATCAAAACATTTATAATAACTTAAGCTACATCTACAAATCAAAAGGCACAGAGAAATCAATTAGAAATCTTTTGCGTTGTTTTGGTGTTGGTGATAATGTTTTAAAAATAAATTTATATGCAGATGAAGCCGTTTACAAATTAGAAGATAACTTAAAATTAGTTTCAAGATCCAAGAATTACATCAACTTTAATCAAAAAGAAACTGATGGAACTTCAAACGATAAAGCAACCGTTTATCAATACAAAATAGATGATAATTCTACATCATTCATTTCTGGTAGTGGCTTGACTGATGGAACGTTTGAAGGCGCAGGACTAGCATTCACTCTAGAGTCCAATGTGCTCCTTCCAAACCGTGTTTCTCAAGGTGAATATGCAACTGTTCTAGATGACTATGAAGGTAAAATTGCAAATTTCTATCCGGTCCACCAAACTGCTTGCTTATTCGGAATGCATAGCGCCGGAGACACAGAAAACGATTTAACTTGGGCTACAAATGACTACGCAAACTTTCAAGTTTTAACAGTCAAAGATGATAAGTTTTCATCAAACGCTTACTTTAAACTAAGCGGATCTGCGGGTTCTGTGTTGCCTGTTCTTACATCATCAGTGTTTGACAACACTTATGACGATCAACTTTGGACTATTTCTGTTACCGTAGAGTCATCAAAGATTGAGTCAATAAATCAAGTTAGCGGAACAGATGACTCTGACTACACAGTGCGTTTTTATGGCGTAAGTCACATAGCCGACTATAAAGCAAATGAGTTCTTGGTTACAGGAACAATCACTAACGCCCAAGGCAGACAATTTATGTCTAGTAGAAAGCGTGTGTTTGCTGGCGCTCATAGAACTAACTTCACAGGCAGCATTCTTCAATATGCTGATGCAAAAGTTAATTCTTGTAAGGCTTGGTTCTCTAGCATTCCTACTGGAACTATTGATAATCATAACTTAAAATTAGGAAGTTTTGGTGCTGAAAACCCAACACAAAACACTTTCCTTTACCAAGATAGCATTAACAGTAAATTCGTCCCTGAAGCTCAAACTTTAGCTCTTTTGTGGAACTTTTCTACCGTAACTGCTTCTAATGCAAGTGGTGATT
>Ga0070754_10002839_pt1 | contig 12509 bp, 22 predicted proteins | sample VirMetDEL_Sep_01_FD_75181 | JGI IMG/M metagenome (GOLD analysis project Ga0070754, IMG submission 75181) | Aqueous microbial communities from the Delaware River and Bay under freshwater to marine salinity gradient to study organic matter... | ecosystem: Environmental > Aquatic > Marine >... | reverse complement strand
TTGTCTTTTACTTCAATTCCTAATTTTGCAAATTTTGCCATTTTATTTATGTATTTAAGTTAGTGCAGTCAATCCCCACCGCACATAAGGGTTTCACTATTCATAGCCCATAGCCGTTATAGAGCATTTAGCTTTTCACGTTCTACCCACCAATCATTATAGTCAGTTGCATTTTCATTATCAGAGTTTGCAACAAGTACCTTGCTTTCTCCTTTATCTTCAATTACCCAATATTGTAAACCTTCCCACATCACTTTTTGCATAAGAGAAAAACGCTCTATAACAAAAGCTATACCCAATGATTTTACCTTAGCGAGTGCTGCATTATAGCCGTCTATAAATCCTATACATTTTTCTTGTGTGTGCTTGTCTTTTATGTAATCTGAAAGGTCATCAGCTAACATTGCTTTTTGTTTATTTTCTATATACTGTTCTTTAATCATTTTTATTTTTTTTTTTTAAAAAGTGATTAATCTCTATACTCCAACACCACAGTTGGATTTTTATTTCTCTTTTAACTTTCTTCCACCATTTTTCTGGTGGTGGATTATTAAAAAAGTCTTTAATTGTTATTTTCATTTTAAAATATGTATCTTATTTCACACAAAGGTAAATACTTATTAATTAATTGTCTAAAACTCTTGGTATAAATTTTTTTTTTAGATAAAGGGTATCTCATTACTCCCATACTATTTTTAATCTCATTTGAGTCTTGCATAAGATTATTAATTTCTGGAGATATAGATAAAGAGTTTTTATGCGATGTTAAAAATATAACTTCACATTTTACATTATCTTTATTTTGAACAATAATATCTATCTGTTTAAATAGATTTATATATTTCTTCTTTTCTGATTCTTTAACAATTACAGGTGAGAAGTTAATATGTACTTCCCAACCTAAACTTTGCAATCTATTTATATCTTTTATTCTACTTTCTATGTCTGTAGTATTAGGTTCTAATATAGAAGAATAACTTTGAGGCATAAGACTTACTCTTACCCTAGGTTTTTTATTAAATTCAGATACATCTAAAGTGAGTAAATGAGAATATTTAGTTGCAAAAGTAGTTTTAAGTTTAGGATGGTTATCATACTGTTTTAAAATGTATTTTAAGCCTTCCTTATTAATCTTTTTTAAATACTTTTGCTTTAATGGAATATCAGTAGAACACCCTATATCTACTAAATAGTAAATAGGGTCTTGCTGATTTGGAACTTTTGGGAAAGGTTTATCCTCAACCCATTTACATACTGAATTATATATGTCATCCCAATTTTCATTTACATACACTTTGTCTTTGTTATATCTTCCTACATAACAATATGAAGACATACATCCTCCAAGGCAACCATATACATAGTTTGGAGAAATGCAGTCTGCACTATTGTTATTATTTCTAGTCTTTAAAGTCTTAGTGTTTTGATAGACTATCATAATCTTTCATTTTTTCGTGCATAACATTTTTTTTAAATGTTGAAAGGCTTTATCGTAAGTAGAAAAAGTAGGACAACCTAATTCTCCTACAACTCCACACAGAAATCTACTGCCTGTAATTGTAATATATCCTACGTTGTTATTATTTTCATAGAAGTCCATGTCTTTATTATCAAAGTTATTCTTAACATAGAGTAACTTTTTAATTTCATCCGTGAGCTCTATTATTTTCTTCATAATTCTAACTTTTTATAGATTTTTTTAAAGTTGTTAAAATATTCTTCATTATATCTTAAATAATCTTTACTTTCTTTCCTATGGTGGATTACTGTAGTATAGTGTCTATTTAAAATCTTTCCTACTTCCTTAACTGTTAATCCTTGTATAGTAAGAATATGGCAAACTACTTTCCTAGGGATAGCTCTATCCCACTTACGACTTTTATCTAATAATTCATCACATGTTATACCATATTCTTCACATGTTATTGTTAATATTTTTTCTATAAACTCTAGAGTCATGGTTCTTATTTTAGATATTTTGTCTTAAGACTATTATACTCTTCTTCTGTAATTACCTTATATGTAGTATTTTCATTTAATTCTTCCCAATATTTAGTACTGGCATAATGATTTTCACCAAATCCTAATTCTAATTTGGTTAATTTATTAGCAAGTAGTTCTATCCGTATACTTTCTGAATTAATAGAAGTAGGACAGTCTTTATCCTTAAAGAATTTTTCGATCTTATAAGCATGATAATAAGTATAAGTCCCTGAATTAACAGTGTGTAAGATAAATTTTGCATCTTTTAACTCTTCAAAGATTTTATCATACGCCTGTATTTTTTTTTCATGTGCTAATAAATCTCGGACTTTATTTAACCTGTCTATCTCTGCATACAGGGTATTTATATCTTTTGTAATAGAAAGTTCAGTTTTCATGAATTGTGTTTAAGTTGTATAATCCAAGTAAAATTGCTTTTGATCATTAAAAAAAGCATCTAAATATTCTTTATTCTCTATAAATTTTATCAATTTAGATTTAGGTAAACAAGCAATGCTATCTGGAAATCTTTTAGTTTTAATAAATATTTTTATAATCTCCAATTGAGATTTTAATTCAGGTAGTCTTATTACCTCTAGCTCTAATTTTTTTATCAATTCTTTTAGTTCTGTATCTGTTAATATAATCTTCCTCTTTATTTTTGTTATAGTAATTTATAAATTCTACTACTACTTTATGACTATCCTCAATAATAGCTAAAGGAATAGTTTCTAAAATACTAGTATAATATGGGGATTCAAATAATTCACCATCGTCAATACATATTTCTACTATTTTTCTTACAACTGGCATAAGCCAGTCCCAAGAATAATGAAATAATAATTCTTTTGATTCTACCCATTTAACTCCTGGTATATTTGTCCAAAATAACCAATCGTGTACTTTCCCTCGTCTACCAATAAATTCTGCAATTAGAATATTATCATTCATACTAAATTATAATGTTTTACAAACTTCTTCACCTCTTTAATAAGGTGTGGAAGTCCTTTATTGTTATCAATGGAGTAGTCAAATCCAAAAGTCTTCCATTCATTTTCAGAAGCATGAGTATCTTCTATTTCGTTGAAATACTTGTTATACAACTTTGTGTATTTTTCTTGGTAAGCATTATTCATTATATGGAAATCTCCATCAGAACTCTGATAAAATATATCTTTAGAATCTTCCATTAACTCTAATTGAGCAAGTCTCTCTGCTTTTGCTACTCTAAGAATATCTAATCTTTTAGATGCATCTATTCTTACAGTAATACCACCTCTAGCTTTAATAGCTTGAAATTCATTTTCAAATCTAGTGTCTGTAATTATCCATTTAGGATATATCTGTAATGATTCATCTTTAATACACTTGTTACAGTATCTAGCTCTTTTAAATCCAGTAAAAGATTTTTTACATCCACTGCATTCTTTATGTGAGTATGCACTACCTATACTCATATCTTCACGATTAAAAACTACTCCTTTATCTCTAGGAATATAATCTGAAAATAGAGCATTTACCCATGCATTTTTGTGAAGTCCTATTCTAATAGCCTCTGTGCCAATTAACTGCATAAGCAATCTAGGAGTACTAGATATTTTCTCTTGTGTTTGAATGTAATTTCCAGTTTCAAAGCTCCAATCCTCAATGTCTGATTCATAAGTAAAATATTTAGTAAATATATAAGTTCTTTCTTCTTTTTTGTATTTTACTTCCCATAAATCCCATTCAGTAGGTAATGGAGTATCTTTATATACTCTATCCTCTAGTTGTTCAGGATGAATCCCTAGTGGAATAGCTAACATTTGCTTAAGTTTCTTAGCAAACTTTTCATTCACCCAGGAAGAAGAATAATTAATGTATGTAGGATCATCTATATTGGTAATAATATAGTCTTCCATATCTATATAATCATCTTGAAAAACTTTACTACTATGTTTCCAAGCTTCTATCATCTGGATAATTTTACATACCAAGTCCTTTCCTCCTCCTTTAGGACTACTTAGTGAGACTAATGTTATTTCTTGCATCTTTTTATTTTTTAGTTCACTCATTATAAATAATGTTTAAAACTCTTTATATTTAAAGTAAAAGTCATTCTTAGGCGTAGACGTTTCCTGTAATGATCCCCAAATAGTAGCTTGAGGTATCTTTAAGATTTTATATGCTATTCTAAAACTAGCAAATTCTGCTATTACTTCATGTTGTAGATTAAGCATTTGAAGTCGCTGCCCTTGTTCATTTGGTAGAAATAATAGATCGCTATTATGTAGCTTATAAGCATATTTAGCTTTATCTCTTCCTGCTACCTCCTTAAATAGTACATTTCCATTAGGAAGTATTTTAAAAATAGGAAAATCTCTATACTGACGTGAATCAAATATAGGGTGCTTACCTTTTATACTTGAGTAATGTTTTTTTCGTACTTCTGCTAAAGAGTTAAACGTTCTAACTTTTTTTCCATCAGGATAATATTCATAACATTTTATTGCTTCTCTAGGCATAATAGTTGTATTAAATAAATCTTTCATTATTAAGTTTAGAAATCTCCTCTTGAATTATTAAATCTATTTCATTAACTAGTAAATCTAATAGTGAATCAGGAAGAGTTTCTAAAGCTGGTATGTTCTTCACTAGTCTTTCTTTTATATCCATTTTAGCTCTTTTAATTTTTCTCCTACTTTAGTAAGATCATGTAAATCCCATATAGTAGGTTCTTCATCTAAATAATAGGGACAGTATTTTAATGCCCTACATTTTGTTTCTCCACGTTCATAAGCTTCATTTATTTCTTGTACTGTTTCATGTTTATTATCAATAAGCAAATCAGCATTCATTGCAGTCAATTCTTTTAGCTTATTATAAGTTACTATAATAGGTATCCTTGGAAACTTATGTACATTATATAAATTATGCTTTCTAGCACTTTCCATTTTAGGAGGAATACTAGTCATAAAACTATGTACATTAAAATTAATATCTTCAGGAAGATTTAAAATAGGCAATGTTGACCAAAAATCTTTATCATCCTTAATAGCTGTCCAAGTTTGTTTAAACCAAGGAGTTTGTGTATAATAATCCCAAGAAGCGCAGTTTAATATGTACTTATGTCCTGCTGCTAAACAAAAAGCTTTCCAGAAATTTATTACAATTCCATCACAATCAAGAACTGTTAACAGTTGATGAAAATTCTTATTTATTTTAGTTTTCATATTTTTTAAAAGCTTGTTTTAAAGTATTATATTGTTCTATTCCTTCTCTTGTTAATTTATTTCCTCTTTTAGTTTCTATCCAATACTCATCCTTATCATGTAATTGTTGTAAATCATAGAATACATCCCTATCAATATTAACATATTCAGGTTTTAATATAGTTTCAATATTATATCCATCAAACACTTCAGAAGCAGTAGCTATAACATTTTTAAACTTTTTAGGATTTATCATGCATCTTCCTACTGCACATTTAGCATTTCGATAAAAATAAACACATTGGGTAGTTGAGTACTTACCTGCACATGGTTTAAGACCTCTTTTATGAGTCTTATAATATTCTACTGTTTCATCTAATAATTCTATAGGTGTCATTTTAATTAAAATTAAAAAAGGGACAGTCCTAATTTAATAGAAGCTGTCCCCCAAGACTAAATACGAATCTTTTATTTCTTATTCTCTACATTTACTGTAGCAGAATTGCTTTGTGCTATTTTAACTGCATCGTCAGATGCTTTAGCTAACTGTACTCTTAAAGTATCATTTTGTGACTCTAAGAACACAATCTTATCTTGAGCAGAAGTTAATTGAGCATTCAATGTAGCAGTAGCAGCTTCATGCTGTAACTTAATTGTATTAATTGCTGCTCCTTTAGAAGCATTAGCAGATTTTTCAATTTCAGCTACTTTATTAGCAATAGTGCTATCTATACTAGCTTGAGCATTTACTAGTTCATTATATCTTTCATTAGTAATAAAAGACATACTAGCTTTACTAGCCCATTTAGCACAAGCTTCTTTCTCCATTTCTTGAATATCAAGCTTAAGACTTACTTCTGCTTGCCTTTTCTTTTCAGCATATTCTTGGGATAGTTGTGTTAATAGCTCTTGTTGATTTTTAATATCCTCTCCAAGAGTTGTTAGTTTTTCAAAAGTATATTTGTTAACTAAGTCTTGACCATCAGTTAATACTTTCTTTAACGCTTTGCTTGCGTCATTAAGAGTTTTAACTCCTTTTAGGAATTGTGGATTCATTTAAATAAATTTAATGATTTATAATTAATGATTTCTTTATTAGGTTCTGGTTTACTGTCCAGTTCAGCATCTTCAGGGATAGTGATCCATCCAGCATCTCCTGAAATCTTAGTTTCTAAAGCTAACTTTGTTTGTGCAGATTTTATGCACACGTTATGAGCTTCTAAAACCATTTTCTGACGCTCAAAGTTATATTGATCTCCTATTGGAGGAACAATAAACAAAGCATTTAATTCTTTTCTTGTATACATTTCTGAATATGCTCCTGTAAGGAAACATTTATAAGCATATTCAGCATTTTCTGATACTTTTAATACTATACAGTGTAGTTTAGATTGCAAATCTCCTAAATGATAAGAATCTACAAAAGCATCTTTATAGTATTTTAACTTCTCTTCATACTTATTGAAGTCATTTAACTTTAAGTTTTCTAACCTAAAAACTAAATGTAATATAGGAAAAGGATATTGTCTATCCTCATCTGCTATACACATAGCTTTTACTTTTCCAAAGTTACCTAAGTCTCTAATTAACTGATGTCCATACCATCTAAGAGAATGACTTAGGTACTTAAATGTTTTGTTATGGTAGAATGTATCTACCTTTTCTAGTTCCTTTATTACCATAAATTGCTTTTAATAATACTTGCAGGCTCATAACCATAGGTCATAGCATGAAAAGCATCTTTAATACCTAGCACAGGCTGCTTTCTAACAATATGTGCTTTATCCTTTGTTCCATTGAGAGCAATAGATACATCCTCATCAGAAAGTTCAATAACTGTTACAGTATCAGGAAAGTTGTTATAGCAAAATATAATTCTAGGATTTAATAAATTATGGTTAGGATATAACTCTTTTATTCCTAGTGAATAAAATACTACTTGTATATCATAACGTAATCTTCTAATTATATTATCTACTTCCCAAGGGGATACGTCAGTAGCTTTAATATCTATAACTCTAACAGTATTAGCAGTTTCATGAAAAATATCTAATAATCCTTTGCAACTATACATTAAATCCTCAAACTCCATTTCCCAGTAAATATCTTTCTGGAACTCTAGATTTTGTTTAAATAATGTTTTAGTAGCAGGATTGTTATATAGAGTATTTTTCATTTGTGTAGCTAAAGCTACTTCTTCTGTAGTAACAACTTCCTTTCCTTCACCTTCTAGCAATTGTTGCCAATAATCAATACCTAAAGTAACTACTTTGTTAATAATAGTATCTTCTCCCCACTGTCTTGCAGATTTATTCTTTTTCCATCCATAACCATATTTGTCAGCAGCTTCTAAGATGAAATCAGATAAATCTTCTAATCTAGTATCTTCTGACAAATTTACATTTTCGTAAATATAATCTATAATGTTAAGTATAGCTCCAGAAGGTTTCTCTAGATTAGATACATGGTAAAAAGTATTAAATTCCTCATTAGGCATTGTTACTAGAAAGTCTAGTAAGTTTCCTTTAGTAAACTTATGCTTACTAAATTCTCTTTCTCTCTTTTTCTTATAAGGATTTAAGAAGGATTTTAGCCAGCTCTGGTTTATTCCTTCGTGCTCTCTGTAAAATTTGATTCTTTCCATAGGTTTAAAAAGTATTTTTCAAAATCTTCATAACTCATAGTAACAAACTTACCAATTTCCTTCTCATTTTTGTTAGGACGCATGGTAACTTTAGTTACTAAGATACGAATTTTATCTTGATTCATGTCTAAAAGCGGTTGTATATCTATGTTCTTTTTATCCTTCCCATGCGTAAGTGTTTTTTTGCATTGAAATGCTAAATCCTTAAACACATCATCTTTGAACCAGATATCTTGCTTTTGTCCATCAAGTATTTTAGAGAACACTCCTGTACTTCCTATGTTAGAAGTAAAGAAATTCTTGTTGTTAAAATGTTCTAAATTAAAGAAGGCAGCTAATCTTTTAATTAGCCAACCTTCAAAATTCCTTCCATCTTTTCTATTCTTCTTCCCTATTTGGCTTCTATTTCTAGTCATAACATTGTTGGTATTTTTTCCTCAAACTCATTCATTTCCTTAAATGAAGAAAAGCTAGGTAATTTATCTTCTTCAAAAAACATAGCTTTTAAATCTTCTTCATCAAGAATAACAAAAGGAATTCTATTTTCAATAATAGTAGGTAAAATATACTTATGTAATGCTTTATAGAAGGTTTTCCAATAATCTTCATGTACTAATTGATGAGATAAATATAATCTTATCCTACCTTCTTTGTTTTTACATAAAATAAAATGAAAATTTATTTTACCATTTACTAGTTCCTGTCCTATAAATCCATTCATTACTATTAAATTAGTAATTCCTGATATAATAGAAACATTTTTGTAAATATTTCTTTCACTATGTAAATAATAATTTAAAGAAGGTATACTTCTCTTCTTAATCTCTGTAATATTATTACAAGGTAAAGTATAAAAATCATTTTCAAATGAAGCCCAAATAGGTATAAATGATTTATTAGACGTACTTCCTATAAAAGTATCATTTATAAGTGTAGGAACTCTTACACGACAATTAACTAATTTTTCTTCCATGAAATGCTGGTATATTTAATTCAAATTTAAAAGGAATACGTCTAAGATTTATCCCTTCTCTTTGATTGGTTATATAATTAGTTAAAAAACTAAAAGCTAATCCTGCACATACCATTCCTACATGAGTAGTTTGCTTTAAAGTACATCTAGGTTCAGGAACATCTGCTTCATTAGGTAAATGTTTTTCTTTAAATAGTTTAATAAACTTAGGAGAAACATTATAAATTTGAAAGTTTTCTGCATCCATTCTCATGTCTATGAATAACCCTGGATTTTCTTGTTCACTCCATTTCTTAAACATAACATGTCTAGCTTCCATGTTATCAAATGCAGATACCATTATAGGACTAACCATAGAATCTTCTGTATATTTCTCATTAACTCCTGTAATGTATTCTTTCCTAAACTCGTAAATATTATCTATAAGTGCTTCTACTTTAGGTTTACCTATTTGAGAAGGTTTTACAAATTGTCCTGCTATATTAGTTTTATCATAGGTATCATAATCATACACATAAATATTATAACCAGCAGAACCAGCAGCATAACAGAAATTACTTCCTGTTCCTCCAGCTCCTCCTACTATTATAGGGTCTAAAAAGTTGAACCACTCAGCGTCTTTGAATCTTGCTTTATAATCTTCCATACTTCATTCCATGATTTGTGAAATAATTTAATAAACTCAGAATAACTAAATTCATTAATTAAATTAACATGATGTTCTTCTAGTTTATGAGCTTCTATATAATGTCTTAAATTATCTAAATAATCATCCTGTAATTCCTTAATTGCTTCAGGAGTACTTAAAAACTCTAATTGCCATTCTATAGCCTCTTGTATAGTAGAAGCTCTTTCATCTAAAGCTATACAGTAAGCTAAAGCTTCTTTAATACCTACTGCATTAGAATCATAAGAAGGTAATTCAGACACTCTAGTAACAGTATTTTGTAAAATTCTTTCCTTATTTTTAGTATCTAAAGCAGTAAATCTAGCTAATTGATAATCAGATAAACCATAAGGATTGATTAATGAACCTTCAAATTCAGAATAATAAATAGCTTCATTACTTACTAAACCTAAATACTGATCTTGAACATTTCCTGTTTTCAATCTCTTAGTTAATCTAGCAGATACATCTAATTTGTTATTAACAGTTAAAGAAAAGTAATAAGAAGAATCTCCTATTCTAGTATTTCTTCTAAGTTCCCCATTATCTTCTCCTGAAAAGAATGTAGCCATTGTGTTCAATGTTGTTATCATAACTTTTTTAATTATTATTTCTTAATTTAATAAAAATCTATTAATTTTGTTGTATAACTTAACATAACCTAATTATGAAAAAATCTCCTTCTCAATTTAAAAATGAAATATTAAATTTAGTTAAATCTAAACATACTGTGCCTGAAATGGCAAAATTATTAGATTTAAATAAAAGTAGTATTTCTAGATTTCTTAGAAATTTAAATATTTCAACTAAATATTCTAAATCACCTATTGATTATCATTCAGAACTTGTTCCTCTTTTTGAAAAAAAAGTATCTTTTAAAGAAATAGCTAAATCTTTTAAGTTGAATATTAATTCAGTATCTAGTTATTCAAATAGATTAGGATATACTTATATTCCTACTATTTCTAATCCTAGCTACTTTTCAACCATAGATACTCATTTAAAAGCTTATTTCCTTGGATTTATAGCTGCCGATGGGGCATTAGTAAAACCTTACCCTAAATCTAAAACTCATACATTAACTATCACATTAGATAAGAAAGATGTCTGTGTTTTAGAAACTTTAAAGAAAGAATTACAAATGACCCACGAATTACAAACTATTACTAGAAAAATGGAAGATTATGACACAATAATTAATCATAAAAGATTAACTATTACTAACCAACAAATTAGTAATGATTTAATAACATTAGGTATAACTCCAAGAAAAACTTTTACAATAGGTAACATCTTCTTAAATATCCCTAAAGAGTTTAGAACCTCTTTAGCATTAGGATATTTTGATGGTGATGGCAATGTTTGTCTTCCAAAAGGGACGAGAAAATTCGTTAAAAGTAAAAATAAATTTGTAACTTACCCTTCACGTACCTTAATCTGTTCTATTAAAGGGACAGAAAAGTTACTACAAGGAATAGTTGATTCGCTTAACCTTAATCAATATAGATTAAGAAAATATAAGAATCAGAACATTTATACTTTAACATTTGCCAAAAAAGAAGAGGTTTTAAAATTATTTAATTGTTACAACAATCTTCCTTTTTTCTTAGAAAGGAAGTATAATAAATTCTTACAAAGAATCAATTAAGTTCAGACTATATCATCATCCTACTTTTAGGATGCTGGACGCTCGTGAGTGTATTATTGGTTAGTTCCTCAACACCTAGTCGTTACACCTTCTACTTACTTTTATACTATTCAGTAGCTTGGCACGGTATTCAAGTATTTCTTTAACTCGTTCACCGTTAGCAAGGTAATCACCTTACACCCTATTTCTAGGTTCATCCAGTTATCATTATAACATTACTGTTATAAGGCACAACTATTCATGCGAATGAATTAAACCCATTCTATAATTCATTACAGAAGGATTTTTCATAACATATTCAGCTATATCTGTTCCATTTTCAAATTCAGTATATCCTGGCTTACCAATATCCATTAGTAACATATCTTTACAGGTTACTATAGTTTCATTGTCTTTAATATCTACTGTAAACCATAAATTACCAGACCATTCTAAATGAGGAACATTAGCACAATAATGTTTTATCTGTTTCAAAACTTTTTCTTCTACTACCAGTTAAAAGTTTTCTTTAAGTCTATCAATGGTGTGAAGTCTCTTAATTTTTGCTGTAACATATTCATCTACTTGTTTTTTTAAATAAGGGTTAATTCTTACTTGAGGGTTTGATAAATTATATACTTTGTCTGGTAATAATCTACTTTCTATTTCAAGTACTTTTCTCCCATTAGTAACTTCAATAGCATCTTTTTTAAGTACTTTTTCTTCAAAACAAGGTTCATAATTAGATACAGTACTGTAGTATTCTCCATCTATATAATTACAAATTATTTTAGGATCATACTCTAATATACCTTTAATATCATAAAAACTTTGTACACCTTTACCTTTGAATTTATAACTAACAAATTCTTTTGAAGCTATTATTTCAGGAGCATGATTTATTCTAGAAGCTTTAACGTAAGGTATAAAATTAGACATTCTTTTATGTGGAACTCCTTTAATGCTCTCATAAGAAAGCATTTCTATTAAGCAATTCCAATAAAGTAAAAAATCTATTCTTTTTCTACTTTTGTTAAACCTACTAAAAAGTCTTTTATAAGGAGATTCTCCTGTACAAAATCTATAATACTTATTTAAATCACAACCTGGAGAATGAGAATGTATATAGTTATTTTCATGTTCTAAATGAGTTCTACTTGTTCTCATTATAGAAAATCCTCCAGTAAACTGATTTATATTTACAAATAAATCAGTTAACTCTAAAGAATTACCATATTCATTTTTTATTACTAAACTAGGAATGTAAATAATATTAGGTCTATTTACTACATAGTACAAATTATCACTAGTACTTATTATTTCTTTTATTATTTCTTCCATAAGTAGGTGGGGGCATAAAGCCCCCTTTTAATTAACAAATTACTCCAATATTTCTTGCATTAGAGCATATTTCATCCTTCATA
>Ga0070754_10002838_pt1 | contig 12515 bp, 9 predicted proteins | sample VirMetDEL_Sep_01_FD_75181 | JGI IMG/M metagenome (GOLD analysis project Ga0070754, IMG submission 75181) | Aqueous microbial communities from the Delaware River and Bay under freshwater to marine salinity gradient to study organic matter... | ecosystem: Environmental > Aquatic > Marine > Coastal... | reverse complement strand
GGTCGGCCGGCTGTTCGGAGGCCACTTCCATGTCCGTGCCGCCCGTGACCTCCCCCGACAGGTGGAGGCCTCGGGTGGTGAGGAAGAAGACGGCGGCGATGAAGGTGATGAAGGAAATCGCGTTGAGCAACAACGCGTTCTTCATGAACGGAATGTCGCGGCGGATGCGGAAGAATTCCATGGTGCGTGTTCTCGTTCAGTCGCCCTTGACGGCGGGGGCCTGGCCATCGGCCCGCCATACGGTGCCAATGGAGACGGTCTTGAGTTTTCTCTTGCGGCCGTACCAGAAATTGACCACGCCGCGCGAGAAGAACACCGAGGAAAACATGCTGGTGACGATGCCCAGGCAGTGCACCACCGCAAAGCCGCGGACCGGGCCGGAGCCGAAGATCAGCAAGGCGATGCCTGCGATGAGGGAGGTCACGTTGGAGTCCAGGATCGTGCCCCAGGCGTTGTCGTACCCGGTGTTGATCGCCACCTGGGGCGAGGAACCACGTCGCAGTTCCTCGCGCACCCGTTCGTTGATGAGCACATTGGAATCGATGGCCATGCCCAGCGCCAGTGCCATGGCCGCAATGCCGGGCAGCGTCAAGGTGGCCTGCAACATGGACAGCAGCGACACCAGCAGCAAGAGGTTGAAGCCGAGCGCGAGGCTGGAGAACGCACCGAACAGTGCGTAATAGGCACACATGAAGAGGACGATCACCGCAAAGCCCCACATCACACTGTTGAAGCCTTTGGCGATGTTTTCGGCACCCAGCGTGGGGCCGATGGTGCGCTCTTCGACGATTTCCATGGGCGCAGCCAGTGAGCCCGCGCGCAGCAGCAAGGCAGTGTCGCTGGCCTCCACGCTGGTCATGGCGCCCGATATCTGTACGCGTCCGCCGCCAATCTCGCCACGGATCACGGGAGCGGTGACCACTTCTCCCCGGCCCTTTTCGAACAGGATGATGGCCATGCGCTTGCCCACGTTTTCGCGCGTGATGTCGCGGAACACGCGCGAACCCTTGGCATCCAGCGTGAGGTGCACCGCGGCTTCCTGCGTCTGGCTGTCGAAGCCGGCCTGCGCGTCGGTGAGGTTCTCGCCGGTCAGCAGCACCTCCCGCTTGACGATGACGGCACGCCCGTCGCGCTCTGGGTAACGCTCGGAACCAAACGGCACCGCCCCGGTACCCCGTTCGGCGGCCAGACCGTCGGTGCTCTCGTCCACCAATCGCAGTTCCAGCGTGGCGGTGCGGCCGAGAATGTCCTTGGCCTTGGCGGTGTCCTGCACGCCGGGCAGTTGCACCACGATGCGATCGATACCCTGCTGTTGAATCACAGGCTCGGCCACGCCAAGTTCATTGATGCGGTTGTGCAGCGTGGTGATGTTCTGCTTGAGCGCCTGTTCCTGCACACGCCGCGCGGCTTCCGGCAGCATGGTGGCGAGCAGCCGGAAGTCGGCCGTTTCGGTGACCTGCAGATCGGGGAACTGGGTACGGATGAGGTCGAGCGCGGTGGCCTGCGTCTGCGCGTCACCGGCGCGCACTTCGATGGTTTCGCCATTGCGCGCAATGCCGCTGTGGCGCACGCTTTTCTCACGCAGCAGGGTGCGCAGGTCGGCGGTCAGCACATCGACGCGACGCTGCAACGCGGCCGCCATGTCCACCTGCAGCATGAAGTGCACACCGCCGCGAAGATCGAGGCCAAGGTACATGGGTGAGGCACCCAGGGCAGCGAGCCAGGTCGGCGTGCGCGGCAGAAGATTGAGCGCCACCACGTGCCCGGCGTCGGCCGGATCGGGATTGAACGCCTTGTCCAGCGCATCGCGAGCCTTGAGCTGGGCGTCGGTGTCATCGAAACGCACCTTGACCGAATTGGCGTCGAGCTGCACCAGGGAAGGCCGGATACCTTGCGCCGCCAGCGTCTGCTCCACTCGGGTGACCGTTCCCGTGTCGATGCGCACCGTGGAGCGCCCGGCTGAGACCTGCACGGCGGGCGATTCGCCAAACAGGTTGGGCAACGCGTAGATCGCGCTGACCAGCAGGGCAACGACAATGATCGCGTACTTCCAGATCGGGTATCGATTCATGAGCAACGGGCCAAGGTGGCGTGAAGGGGATCCATCGTGAAACGCGGCGGAACCGGCTCCGCCGGGCCGCACGCGTTGCCCCCTTGAGGGGGAACGGGCCGGCAAGTGCCGGCCCGTGCGGGGGTGCTTACTTTATGGTGCCTTTGGGCAGCACCTGGACCACGGCGGTGCGCTGCATCTGGACTTCCATGCCGTCGGCAAGTTCCACCCCGACATAGATTTCACCAATTTTGGACACCTTGCCCAGGAATCCACCTGCTGTGACGACCTCGTCGCCCTTGGCCAGCGCCTCGACCATGGCCTTGTGCTCCTTCTGGCGCTTGAGCTGGGGGCGGATCATCACGAAGTACAGCACCACGAACATCAGGACCAGCGGCAGCAGGCCCAGCAAGGTGGATTGGGTGTCGCCACCGGCAGCGGCTTGGGCGTAGGCAGAGGAAATGAACACGGGAGGTCTCCAACAGATTCAGGGTCACGACAATGCCAATGGCCCGGGGCGCCTGCAAGGCGCCGCCGGGCGGCCTGGACTCAACCGGCCATTGTATGCGGCCGTGCGGCGCTCCCTCAGGCCGCCCGGGCGGCCATGGCCTGGGACGGGCTGGACTGGCGCCACTGCGCTTTCAGCGCCTGGCGCCGGGTTCGAGCGGCGGCCAGATTGCGCTCCTTCACATGCCCGTAGCCTTTGATCTGCTCTGGAAGGCGCGCCATCTCGACCGCCACTTCGTGGTTGAACGCGTGCAGGCTCATCAGCATGGTTTCGACGTCGGCACGGTACTCGGCAATCAGCGCGCGCTCCGTGCGGCGTTCCTCGGTGCGGCCAAAGATGTCAAGCGCCGTGCCGCGCAGGCCCTTGAGCCCGGTCAGCATGCGGAAAACGGTGAACATGAAGGGGCCGAACGGCCGCTTGATCAGTTCGCCGCGAGCGTTCTTTTTCGCGATCAGCGGCGGCGCCAGATGCACCGTGAGTTTGAAGTCACCTTCGAACTGGCTCGCCAGACGGGCGTGGAAGGCGGGATCGCTGTGCAGCCGGGCCACTTCGTACTCGTCCTTGTAGGCCATGAGCTTGAAGAGGTTGCGCGCCACGGCATCGGTCAGCGTGGTCTTGCCCAGCGGGGCTTCGGCGGCCCGCACGCTGGCCACGAACTGTTCATAGTCCCTGGCGTAGGCCCGGTTCTGGTAGCCGGTGAGGAACTCCACCCGGCGAGCGATCAGGTCGTCGAGCGACTCGCGCTTCTTGAACTGGATGACCTGCTCGCCACCGCCGGCCTTCTGCCACAAAGACTGCACGGCCTTTAGATCGTGTGCGGCACGGCGGCCCCACTCGAAGGCCGCCTTGTTCTTCTCCACCTGCACGGCGTTGAGCTCCATCGCGCGCATGAGCGCGTCAAGGCCCAGCGGCACCCAGCCGCGCTGCCAGGCGTAGCCCAGCATCATCGGGTTGGTGTACAGGCTGTCGCCCATGAGATGGGTGGCCGCCGTCTCGGCATCGAACACCCCCACTGCATCGGCGCCGAGGTTGCCCACCAGCGCGTCCACGCAGGCCTGGGCCGGGTTCTGCCAGTCGGCGTTGCGCACGAAGGCCGCCGTGGGCGTGGCATTGGCGTTGAGCGCCACGTGCGAGCGCCCCGCGCGCAGTCGCTGCCAGGTTTCCTTGTGGGCACTGACGATGGGGTCGCAGCCCAGCACGAGGTCGGCCGATGCGGAAGCCACGCGGGTCGTGCGAATGTCGTCCTGGTGCGCGCCGATGATCACGTGGCTCCAGGTGGCACCACCCTTCTGGGCGAGGCCCGCCGCGTCCTGCGTGACGATGCCCTTGCCTTCCAGGTGGGCGGCCACACCCAGCAGCTGGCCGATGGTGATGACGCCTGTGCCGCCCACGCCGGCGACGATCACGCCCCAGGGCTCGGCACCGAGCAGCGGCAGCGCCGGATGCGGCAACGCGCCACCAGTCCAATCCGCCTTGGTGTTCTTCTTGTCCTGCTTGCGCAACTGACCGCCTTCGACCGTGACGAAACTCGGGCAGAAGCCCTTGACGCAGGAATAGTCCTTGTTGCAAGTGCTCTGGTTGATGGTGCGCTTGCGACCGAATTCGGTCTCCAGCGGCTCGACCGAAAGGCAGTTGGACTGCACGCCGCAGTCGCCACAACCTTCGCACACCAGTTCGTTGATGACGACGCGCTTGTCGGGTTCGACCATGGTGCCGCGCTTGCGGCGGCGGCGTTTCTCGGTGGCACAGGTCTGGTCGTAGACGATGACCGTCGTACCCAGGATCTCGCGGAACTCGCGCTGCACGGCGTCGAGCGTGTCGCGGTGCTGAATGGCGATGCCCGAGGGCAGGCCGGTCACGCTGTCGTATTTCTCGGGTTCGTCGGTGACGATGGTGATCTTCACCGCGCCTTCGGCGCGCATGCTTTGCGCGATCTGCACCACGCTGTGGCCCTCAGGGCGCTCGCCCACCTGCTGGCCACCGGTCATGGCCACGGCGTCGTTGTAGAGAATCTTGTAGGTGATGTTCACGCCGGCCGCGATGCTCTGGCGCACCGCCAGCAGCCCGCTGTGGAAGTAGGTGCCGTCGCCCAGGTTGGCGAACATGTGCTGGTCCTTGCTGAACGGCTGCTGGCCCACCCACGGCACACCCTCGCCGCCCATCTGCGTGAAGCCCACCGTGGCGCGGTCCATCCAGATCGTCATGAAATGGCAGCCGATGCCGGCCATGGCGCGCGAACCCTCCGGCACCACGGTGCTGGTGTTGTGCGGGCAGCCCGAGCAGAACCAGGGCTGGCGCTCGGCGCCGGCCACACCCTGCGTGAGCAGGGTCTGAAGCGATTGCTCCTGGGCGGTGAGGATGGCGAGCTGCGAATCGATGCGCGCCATCACGTCCTCGGGCACGCCGCCCATCTTCTTCAGGCGCTTGGCAATCGCGCGTGAAATGATCGCCGGCGACAGGTCGGCATTGGCGCGCAGCAGGGTGCGCGCGCTCGGGTTGGGCATGGACCATTCACCGCCGCTGAAGTCGCCTTCGACCTCCTCGAACTTGCCGAGCACGTTGGGCCGCACATCGGGGCGCCAGTTGTAGAGCTCTTCCTTGAGCTGGTACTCAATGACCTGGCGCTTCTCCTCCACCACCAGGATCTCGCGCAGGCCCGTAGCGAATTCGCGCGTGGTCTGCGCCTCCAGCGGCCAGACCACCGCCACCTTGTGCAGGCGCAGGCCGATGCGGCGGCAGGTGTCGTCGTCCAGACCGAGGTCCAGCAGGGCCTGGCGAGTGTCGTTGTAAGCCTTGCCGCTGGCGATCAGGCCGAAGCGGTCGTTCGGGCCGGCGATCACGTTGTGATTGAGCTTGTTGGCGCGGATGTAGGCCAGCGCGGCATACCACTTGTAGTCGAAAAGGCGGGCTTCCTGATCCAGCGCGTGGTCGGGCCAGCGGATGTGCAGGCCGCCCGGGGGCATTTCGAATTCGGGTATCACGATGTTCACGCGATCGGGGTCGATGAGGGCGGTGGCGCTCGATTCCACGATTTCCTGGATCGTCTTCATGCCGGCCCAGACGCCGCTGAAGCGGCTCATGGCAATCGCGTGCAGGCCGAGGTCAAGGATGTCCTGCACCGACGTCGGGAAGAACACGGGCAGGCCGCAAGCCTTGAAGATGTGGTCGCTCTGGTGGGCGGCGGTGGAGCTCTTGGCCACGTGGTCGTCGCCGGCGACCGCGATCACACCGCCCCAGGGCGTGGTGCCGGCCATGTTGGCGTGCTTGAACACGTCGGAGCAGCGATCCACGCCCGGGCCCTTGCCGTACCAGATGCCGAACACACCGTCGAACCTGTTGGTGCCTTCCGGGGCAAAACCCAGTTGCTGGGTACCCCAGAGCGCGGTGGCGGCCAGTTCTTCGTTCACGCCCGGCTGGAACACGATGTTCTGCGCCTTCAGGTAGGGCGCGGCCTTCTGCAGCGCCTGGTCGTAACCCCCCAGCGGTGAACCCCGGTAGCCGCTGATGAAGCCGGCCGTGTTCTTGCCCTGCAACGCATCGCGCTGGCGCTGCAGCATGGGCAGCTTCACCAGCGCCTGAACGCCGCTCATGAAGGCGCGGCCCGTGTCCAGGGCGTACTTGTCGTCGAGCGTCACGGTCTCCAACGCACGGCGGATGTGTTCGGGCAGCGGGGCATTCATGTTTTTGTCTCCGGTTGGACGGATCGCTTCGTGGGCGCGTCGATTCAGGTCGTGGGAAGGGGCGGGCGTCGGGTAGACGTCCGCCCCCAGTGTGGCGCACAGTGTATGCCCGGGTCGCCGACAGGTGTTTGCTTTTGATGCGCTATTTCCCGGCCATGAAGAAAGATTCTTTCTAGAATCACACCATTATGGGAACACTTGACAAGTTTGACATCGCCATCCTGCAAGAACTGCAAACCGATGGCCGACTGACCAACGCCGAACTGGCGCAACGTGTGGGCCTTTCGGCAGCGCCCTGCTGGCGCCGGGTGCGTGCCTTGGAGGAAGCGGGCTTCATCCGGGGCTACCGGGCCGAGATCGACCGCGAGAAGATCGGCCTGGGCGTGCTGGCTTTCGTGCGCCTCGACGCCGACCGCAACAGCGGCGACGTCACGCGCACCCTGGAAAACGCCATCCGGGGCATCCCGGAGGTGGTGTCCTGCCACTACATCAGCGGCTCGGGCACCTTCGAGCTGCAGGTGGTGAGCCGGGACCTGAACCACTTCAGCCAGTTCGCCCGCGAGGTGCTGCTGAACCTGCCCAACGTGAAAGACCTGCACACCAGCTTTTCGCTCGGTGAAGTGAAGTCTGGAAGTGCACTTCCGTTGTCGCACCTGTTAACCAGAAGTACGAACACGGCAAAGTCAGTGTGAACTTGAGCACTTTTTTGCACCGCCCATCCGTGTCTTCTAACCGTTGGTTGACAAAGAGGGCGTAAGTGCTTGAAAAGTGTGAGATTTTTCCATCACTAAACCTTGCAGGGGTGGGTATCTTTCCGTAACATCCGCTCCGTCATCCACCGTGGAACGGGTACCGGAAAGTGCTCAGCCCACCTTCCGCACCACTTACTGAAGGAATCGTCGTGAAAACCCACTCGCTGCTGCTCAAGTCCGCCCTGGCCGTGGCCATGGCCACCCCCTTCCTGGCTTCGGCCGAATCGCAACTCATCGTTGGCGGCGCGGGCAGTGCAGCCGCCCGTCTCGATTTCCGTGTCATCGTGCCCCGCGTGCTGTTTCTCGGCGTGGGCACCGGTGCTGCCGGTCTGGCCAACAACACCACGATCGACACAGTGACCTTCGACTACACGTCCAACCCTGCGGACGTGGGCGGCGGCGCCGGCGCCCCGGCCGGCACCATCACTGGCAACGTGGTTCCCGTTCGCGTGGTGGGCAACAACGGCCAGGTTGTGCTCACGGCCGCCACCACCGGCGCCCTGACCAACGCCACCGCCGACACCATTCCCTGGACGCAGATCACCGCCACCAGCAGCCTGGCCGCCCTGCCCAGCCCCGCCATTCCCCTGACCGGCACCGGCGCTGGCAGCAACGTGACGCTGTCATCGGGCACCAAGATCACCGATCGCTCTGCCAACTGGACCTTCAGCTACGCCAACGCCGCCGTGGTGGCGCCGGGTACCTACGGCACCACGAACGGCCGCGTGACCTACACCGCTTCGATGCCCTGATTGCTTCGCGCGCCGAACGCGCGCGGCCCTGCACCCGCCCGGATTGATACGCTGCCGCAGAGCAGCGACGCGCCGGGCGACTTCCCGGACAGCCAGCCACACCCTGCCCCCATGAAGCGCACGACCCGCCCCAGCCGCCTGGCCCCCCGGGTGGCGCGCGCCTGTCTGGCCTTGCTGTGCGTTGCGGAGGTGGCAGCCGCCCATGCGTGGTCGCTGTCGATCACCTCGGGCAGCCGCCGCCTCTTTCTCCACGTGGGCAACGGCGCCGTCAGTGGCCAGAGTGGCACGCTCAACGGCACCGCCGGCACCAGCGGCGCCATCAATCTGGTTCAGGTCACGGTGCCGGTGGCGCAGTTGGGCAATGGCACCTCTCTGGCCATGACGAGCAACAGCACCCAGTCGATCAGCCTGTACGGCGACGGCAACAACACCTGCCCGACACCCGCCAGCGCGATCATGGTCGGCGCCGGCTACCGGCGCAACAGCGGCGCGAACAGTGCCACGCTGAGCGTGAGTTCGGTGGGCGGACTCACCAATGGCGCCGGCGACACCATACCGTTCAACGAAATCAGCTGGACCGTTTCAGCGCCCGGCAGTGGCCAGCCCAACATCATTCCCGCCGGCACGTTCAACGGCGCCACGCAGACGCTGGCCACCGTGCCGGGCAACACCTACATCGAGAACTGCCACGCCTTCAGCTACGCCAACAGCGCGGTGCGCGCCGCAGGCACCTACAACGGCCGCGTGACCTACACGCTGAGCAGCCCATGACGCGCAACAAGCGTCTGGCGCTGGTGCTGGTGCTGGTCGGCGCACTCCTTTGCCCGACGCTCTGGGCCAATCCGCACCGGCTCGACGATTCGTTGAGCTACACGGTGCCGCCCAATCTGCAGATGCAATGGCTGCCGATCCGCTCGGGCCAGGCCTACGCCGGTGGCATGGAAGCCTGGGTGCGCGTGAACATCCGCATCGATACGCGAAGCTGGGTCGGGCGCAGCGGCCGCATCTACATGGTGCTGGCGCGCGACCAGGCCTCCGATATCGAGGCCACCTGGTCCTCCCAGGGACGCCTGCAGCCTGGCCGGCTGGTGTCTGGCGAACGCGCCCTGGTGTATGCAGGCGCCATCACCGGTGCCACACTGGAGGACCAGCTGCAGGTGCGGCTGCGCTCGAACGCCGACTGGCAATCGAATTCGCGGCGCCTGAACTTCCATTTCGAACTGGATGTGGACTGACTTGCCCATGCCGATCCGCTGCCTCCCAACGCTCTGGCGCATGGTGTCGATTCCGGCCGTGGCCTGCCTGCTGGCTGCCGCTCCTGCAGTTGCACTGGCCCAGGGTTTCGCCGCCTACATCACCCCGCCCCGTTTCGAGGTGCAGGTCGACGCTGGCAAGACGCTGCGCCAGGTGGTCGAGATCCAGCACGTGGGGCTGCAGAAAGGCCTGTACCGCGTCTACACCAACGACTGGTCTTTCCTGCCCGACAGCTCCGTGGCGTTCAGCGACACGCTCGCGCCCGACAGCTGCCGGCCCTGGGTGGCGGTGGAGCGACGTGAGCTGACCATCGATCCCGGCGCGCGCTACCGCTACCGCTTCGAAATCACCCCGCCACCCGGCACACCCGCGCGCGAGTGCCGCTTCGCACTGATGATCGAGGGCCTGGAGCCGGCGCGTGTGCAGGGCGATCTGAACTTTCCCGTGGGTGGCCGCATTGGCGTGATCGTGTACGCCACCATCGGCGATGCGCAGCCCCGCCTGGACATCGTGCGCACTCGGGTGGTCACGGTCGACGGCAAGCCCACCGCCGTGGTCGACGTGCGCAACACCGGCAACGCCCATGGCCGCCTGGAGGGCTTCGTCAACGGCACCGATGCCAGCGGCGACCGCCTGGAAATGGCCCCCGCCGACCTGCCCATCCTGCCGGGCGAAACGCGCAGCATCGCCCTGATGCCCGTGGTCGAGGACGGCAAACCCTCACCCACCGTGCGTTTCCCGCTGACGGTCAAGGGCAACCTGGAATGGGGCAAGAACCGCCTGCCGCTGGACGCGAGCTTCGCCCCATGAGGGGCGTGGCGGCGCGCACTGCCCACTGCCTGCTGGCCTTACTGGGTGTCGCCGCCCCGCTCGCAGGCTGGACGCAGACCGCCGCGCCGCCGGCCACTGGCTATGTGGACAGGGTGATTGAGAACCTGCCGCCAGAGCCGGTGGAAACCGACGATGCTGCGGCCTACAACCGCGATGGCTGGCCGCGATTCCTGCGGCTGGAGACCCGCCTGGGCACGCAGCCGTTCGATGCCGCGAACCGCGTCCGCATCGGCTACGGCATCTACGGTTTGCTGGAGACGCCCAACCACGGCACGCTGTCGATCGACGGCACCTATGCACCGAGCGACAGCGGCGGCGCCATCACCCTTCGCCAGCGCGCCATGCCGCTGGCCGGCGGCTGGATGGCCAACCACGAACTCGGCGTCATTACCCCGCCGGCACCCGGCATCACGCGCCTGCCCACGCGCATCTTCCTGCCTTCGGCGATCCTGCAAGGCGTGAGCGCCGAATGGGAAAACATCGGCAAAGGCTTGCAGCTGCAGGCCAGCACGGGTGAGCCCGGCCGACTGGACTTTCTTCCCGCCAGCGGCTTTCGCAAGCTGTCCGGCCAACGCTCCACCTTTGGCGGCCAGTGGCGCCTGAACGCGAACGACCCCTCGCCCCTGGCCAGTCAGGGCTGGACGGCGGCGGTACAGCACGAAGACGCGCGCGGGGTTTCCATCCTGGACGTGCCCACCCAGGCGAGCGACTTCGTGGACGCCAGCTCCACCCTGTTCGCGCTGCGACACGAGGGCGCTGAGCACCGCATACAGGGGCAGTTCGTCAACACCCAGGCCAGCAATGTGACCGGCTCGCGCCAGGGCTTCTGGATCGATGGCGAGTGGGACGACGGTCCGCGTAGACACGGCCTGGGCGCCTACCGGCTCGAACCCGACCTGAGCTGGGCCCAGCAACCGCTGGCCAACGACATCGTGGGTGCCTATGTGCGCTCGAGCTGGCGCACGCGCCAGTGGTCGGCCGAAGGCTCCATCGACTGGCTCGATTCGGTGAGCGGGCGCAATGCCAGCGGCTACTTCGCCACCGGCTCGGCGCGCTGGCGCCTCAACCGCGATCACTCGCTGGGTGCTGGCGCGACCGCGCGGCAGTTCAACGGCAGCGCCTGGAGCACCTATGGCGACTGGCGCTTCCAGAATGGCTGGGGCACCAGTGGCCTGCGACTCGAACTCACACAGGGCGACACCGAATACGATTCGCGCCGCCTCACCTGGGACCAGGACTGGCCAGTGCCGCAAGGCTGGTCGTTTGCCACCAGCTTCGGCCTGGGCAGCAATGGGGCATTGGCCGGCCAGCCGGCTGAGTCGATCTGGAGCGCGGCCATGAGCCTGGCCATGCCCCTTTCGGCCCGGGCCGGCCTGCGCGGCAACCTGAGCACCGAGCGTGGCAGCACGGGCCAGTCGCGCCACAGCATGAACCTGGGTGCGGACTGGCGCATCGACCGGCACTGGAGTGTGGAAGCCAACTACAACCGCGCCACCGGTCGCAACCGCTTCGTCACCTCGCTGGATCCGCTTGCGCCCTTCGTGCCGGTCGTGATCCCGACCTCGGACCGCTCTTTCTTTGCCGTGCTGCGCTACGAAATGGAAGCCGGTACCCGCGATGTGCCCCTGGGCGGCCGGCCGTCAGACGGTGGCGGCCGCATTGCAGGCACGGTGTACTTCGACGCCAACCGCAGCGGCACCCAGGAAGCCAGCGAGACCGGCGTGCCCAACGTCACCGTGTTCCTCGACAACCGCTATGCCGTGCGCACGGATTCGCAGGGCCGGTTCGAATTCCCGTTCGTGGCCAGCGGGCCGCGCACGCTCACCGTGCGCAACGAGACCCTACCCCTGCCCTGGGCGGTGGTGGACCAGGGGCAGGTCACAGTGGATGTGCGCATTCGCGAGAGCATCGGTTTGAGCATTCCGGTGCAGCGCAGCGAGTGAGGTTCACAACACCTGCAGCGCCACGTAATTGCTGGCGCCGTCGTAGCTGTCGATGGCGTAGACGGTGCCAGTGTACAGGCCCACTCTAGCGTGACCATCCGACGAAGGCGTGGCCGACCAGTAGAAGCGGCTGTTGCTCCAACCGGACGGCACCCCGGAGCTGCCGTATTCTGAACCGGTGTTGTTGAACGCGTCCCAGATCGCCAGCAAGCCGTCGTACGTGGGGTTCACCTCCCCCACCGGGTTGTTGTCGATCTCCGTGCTGGGCTGGGAGCCAGAATCATTGGCCCAGCCGCTTCCATTCACCGTGCTGCCGTACACCGGCAAGGCCACCTGCACGCCGTTCAAAGTGGCGTAGCGGAAGGTGTTGGTGGTGTCTGCGCCAGGGTTCTGGTTGCCGAGGGCGTCGAATTGGAAGATGGCGTCCAGCTCGTCGTGGGTGAAAGCGTCGCCCACGCCATGGCCGTTAATGCCGTTTCGGTCCCACGCGTAGTACACCTGCCCACCATCCACCACCACGGGATTGATGAGCTTGCCCAGGGTGCCGAGGTCGATGGCGCCGTCGTCCTTGACGGTGATGGCCACGGCCTGTGCCGTGCTGCCCACGCTGTCGTGGGCGTTGACGGTGATGTTGTACACCGTGTCGGCGGCCACGATGGGCACGGCCTTGAAGGTGACCACCCCGGTGCTGGCGTTGATGTTGAAGAGGTCGTTGTCGCCGCCGGCGGCCAGGGTGTAGCCGGTC
>Ga0070754_10002835_pt1 | contig 12533 bp, 12 predicted proteins | sample VirMetDEL_Sep_01_FD_75181 | JGI IMG/M metagenome (GOLD analysis project Ga0070754, IMG submission 75181) | Aqueous microbial communities from the Delaware River and Bay under freshwater to marine salinity gradient to study organic matter... | ecosystem: Environmental > Aquatic > Marine >... | reverse complement strand
TAAACCGGAACTCGCCGCCGCCATCGCCGAAAAGGCTGATCTGACCAAGGATCAGGCCAATCGTGTACTCAACGCCGTACTGGAAGAAATCACCGGTGCACTGAACCGCAAGGACAGTGTGACCCTGGTTGGCTTCGGTACCTTCGTCCAGCGCCATCGCGGCGCCCGTACTGGTAAGAACCCGCAAACCGGTCAGCCGGTGAAGATCAAGGCCAGCAACACCGTCGCCTTCAAGCCGGGCAAGTCCCTGAAAGACGCGGTCAACTGAGCCCGTTACCCGGAGCCGTTCGGCTCCGGGTTCTCCCTGTGCAGCGAGGCTGCGTCATGTCTGGTACGACCGTACTTTAGGCAGGCTGTAGTCCCCCAGAAAAACCACTACAATACGCGGCCGTCATTTTCGATCACAAGGGCTCGTGCATGAAATTCCGTTTTCTTCTGTGGATGCTGGGCCGCCTGATGGCCAAGGCCAGTCGTGAAAACCCGGCGTTCCGTCAGCAGCTCGAAGGTCGCGATATGGTCTTCCAGTTGCACACCTTGGACGGCAAGGTTGCTCGCCATTTCATCGTGGCCGGCCAGCGCGTCAGCAGCAAGCGCGGTAACGCCAAGGAGCCCGCTTTCGCCATCGGTTTCAAGGATGCCGCCTATGGCTTCGCAACCATGACCGCGAAGAACAAGCAGTTGGCCTTCATGCAGGGTATCCAGAACAAGGACATCCAGATCCAGGGCAACCCGGCGCTGGTCATGTGGTTCCAGGGGCTGACCAAATACCTGATGCCGAAGAAGAAGACCGAGGCGCCGAAAAAGGCTGCCTGATCGGCACTGATGTGCGTCGCGGCTGGCCGCGACGCTGCGCTTTGGTTAGGCTGCCAGGCACGTTCCTGTGGAAAGCCTGACCATGCGTGTTTTCCTGCTACCCCTGCTATTGCTGGCCACTACCACTGTACGGGCCGAGCCAGCGCCTGCCAACGCCCTGTTGCCGCTGTTCGAACTCGCCGGTATCCATCTGTTGTGCGAGCAGAGCGCGCCGCTGGTCCAGCGTGGGCAAGCTGAGGCCGAACAGAAACGCCTCGCTCAGCTGTTCGCTGGCGAGGCGTTTTGTCTGGAGCTGGCCAAGCGCGTTGGTGCCCGCTTCGATGCGGTGCAGGGCGAACAGGCCCGCGAGCGCCTCGATAGCCCGCTGGCGCAGCGTTTCACCGCTGCCGAGCGGGCGGTTGGCGAGCAGCCCGAAGGCCTGGCCGAGTACCGCCAGCGGCTGCTGGAACAGCCGCCAAGAGGCGCGCGGCTGGAGCTGGTCAAGCGTCTCGATGCCGCCGCACACACCACCGAGCTGGCCAGCCTGCTGCGTTACGAGGTCGGCAAGACTCAGGCACTGCTGGCATTAAGAGCGCGGGGCGAGAATCTCAGTGAGGCCGAACTGCAGGCACAGACGCAGAAGCAGGCAGACGCCATTCGCCAATCCAGCGAGCAGGCGGTGGAGACCTTCATGTTCTATGCGTATCGGCAGATGCCCAGCGATCAGCTGGCCGAGTATGCGGCGTTGTACGAGCATCCCAGCGTCAGCCAACTGCTCAGCACCAGTCTCGATGTGCTGCCGCAGCTGTTCGCCGAGCGCCGCGAGCAACTGCGCAAAGCAGCAGGCAAGCCATAGGGGGGCGCCCTACTTGCCCAAGACCGACGCTCAGTGCGTCGGCTGGAACTGGGCTGCCAGTTCGCGCAGGGCGACCTCGGCACTGAGCACCTTGCTCACCGCATCCTCGGCCTTTTCCCGGCTCAGGCCCAGGGCCTCGAACAGCTCATCAGGAATCTCGCTCTGCGGGCCGGCACCGATACCCTGGTTACGCAGCAGGCTGACCGCCAGGCACACCAGATTGGGGAAGGCGGCGCTGTCGCCGGCGTAGGACGGGTCATGCTGGAAGCGCAGGGCGCTGGACAGCTCTTCCGGCATATCCCAGTGGCGCATCAGCCAGGCACCGATCTGCTCGCGGGTGATGCCCAGCAGGTGTTGCTCGATATGACCGTGCGACAGGTGCGGGTTGACCTCCAGGTGGCGGCAGATCAGCGAGAAGTGCGGCGGGAACACGTGCGCCAGGACCAGGTAGCCGAAATTGTGCAGCAGACCGGCGAGGTAGGTCAGGCCGGCTTCAGGGCGCTGTGCACGCGGCATGGCACGGGTCAGGCCTTCGATCACCGCAGCGGTGTAGATTGCCTGTTGCCAGTAGGGCGTGGCGTGCTGCGGCTGATCCTTGGGCAGGCTCAGGGTCTTGCCCAGGGCCAGGCCGAGAGCCAGGTTGATCACCAGGTCGAAGCCCAGCACGCGGACGATGGCATCTTCCACCGAGCGAATCTTGCCGGGCGCGGCGTAGTAGGGTGAGGCTGCCCAACTGACCACCTGAGCGGCCAGCGCCGGGTCGGTTTCCACCACGCCGGTAATGTCATCCACGGTGGCATTGGGATCGACCCGCAGCTTGATGATCTTCTGCGCGGTTTCCGGCAGCGGCGGAATCTCGATGGTTTCTTCCAGGCGCTGCTGGATGCGGCGCGCAGTGAAGGCCTGCACGGCCTGGGTGATCTCCGCGCGGTCATCGTGCGGGCGATCGAGGTTCGGTTTGATCGCGCTGACCGGTTCACCGAAGCGCGCCGCGCTGGCTTTGCTCAGCAATGCCTTGAAGGCGTCGGTGGGAATTTCCAGCAGCACGCCGGGCTGGCCTGAATCGATCAGCAGGCTGGGCACCTGCAGCAGGCGTTCTTCGTACAAGCAGGGCGAGCTGGTCAGCGGCGGCAGGCCGGGCAGAGCGGCCAGGTTGTGCTTGCCAAGCATGCGCTCCAGGCGCTCCGGTTTGACCGCGGTGAGCTGGCGCCCGGTCAACTCGGCCAGGCGCGACAGATCCAGCAATTGGCTGCGCGGGTAGAGCACCAGCAGGGCACCGACGGCGTCGTCCAGCAGCACGGCCTGCAGGCGTGCTTCGCTTGGCTGGCCCGGTCGCTCCGCGCGTACCTGGTAGGGTATGGCGAGTTTCTCCAGCAACTGCACGATCACAGCAGGGGGTTGCGGAGTTGAATTGGCGGCGAGGGCTGCTTCAGTCATATCGGTATCCAGCGTTGGCGCATGTGCCCCGGAGTATAACCAGCGAGGATTTGCGCAAAGGTTCGTGGCGACGGTTGTCTTGTGAACAGGTTCACACTTGACCGTATTGCTGGCCGTGACGCAACCAGCGTTCCAACAATGGAGCCACATGTTGCGGCCAATGTTCCAGAAGGGCTTGCGCGGCATCACGCACGGCAGGCAGCAGGTCGGCATCGCGCATCAGGTCGGCGACCTTGAACTGCAGCAGGCCGGTCTGCCGAGTGCCGAGCATTTCGCCGGGGCCACGCAGCTCCAGGTCCTTCTCAGCGATGATGAAACCATCGGTGGTCTCACGCATGATCGCCAGGCGCTCGCGCCCCAGTTGTGACAGGGGGGCATGGTAGAGCAAGACGCAGTGGCTGGCGGCGCTGCCGCGCCCCACTCGGCCGCGCAATTGGTGCAACTGGGCCAGGCCCAGGCGTTCGGGGTTTTCGATGATCATCAGGCTGGCGTTGGGCACGTCGACGCCGACTTCGATCACCGTGGTAGCCACCAGCAACTGCAGCTTGCCCTGCTTGAACTCGTCCATCACCGCGGCTTTTTCGGCCGGTTTCATGCGCCCGTGGATCAGCCCGACACGCAGCTCGCCCAATGCGGCAGAAAGCTCCTCGAAGCTGGTTTCGGCAGCCTGGCAGGTGAGTTCTTCGGATTCTTCGATCAGGGTGCACACCCAGTACGCCTGGCGCCCCTGCTGGCAGGCATTGCGTACGCGCTCGACTACCTCGATGCGGCGGCTGTCGGCGATCACCAGGGTGTTGGCCGGTGTCCGCCCTGGCGGCAGTTCGTCGAGGATCGAGGTGTCCAGGTCGGCGTAGGCGCTCATCGCCAGGGTGCGTGGGATAGGCGTGGCGGTCATGATCAGCTGGTGTGGGCAAAGACGACCGTCGATGCCCTTCTGGCGCAGCGCCAAGCGTTGTTGCACACCGAAGCGGTGCTGCTCGTCGATGATCACCAGGGCCAGGCGCTTGAACTTCACTTCGTCCTGGAACAAGGCGTGGGTGCCGACCACCATCGGACAGCCGGCGGCGATCTGTTCCAGCGCGGCGGCGCGGGCCTTGCCCTTGAGCTTGCCGGCCAGCCAGGCGACGTCCAGACCAAGCGGTGCCAGCCATTTGCTGAAGTTGAGAAAGTGCTGCTCGGCGAGGATCTCGGTGGGCGCCATCAGCGCCACCTGATAGCCGGCCTCCAGCGCCTGCAATGCAGCCAGGGCGGCGACCACCGTCTTGCCGGCACCGACGTCGCCCTGTACCAGACGCAGCATGGGTTCACTCTGCGTGAGGTCGTAGGCGATCTCGGCACCCACGCGCTGCTGCGCACCAGTCGGGGCGAAGCCAAGATTCTGCAGGTACTTCTGCGGCAGCTTCTTCGCTGGCGGCAGAGCCGGTGCCTGCTGCGCGCGCACCTGTTCGCGCAGGCGTTGCAGGGATAGCTGGTGCGTCAGCAACTCTTCGAATGCCAGGCGGTGCTGAGCCCAATGGCGACCCTCGGCGAGCTCCTCGACATCGGCGTCCGGTGGTGGCCGGTGCAGATAGCGGATGGCCTCGTCCAGCGGCGCCAGGTGATAGTCACGGGCCAGCTCATCGGGTAGCCAGTCCGGCAGGCTACGCGGGCCCAGGCGTGCCAGCGCCTGCTGGCTGAGCTGGCGCAAGCGCTGCTGGGTCAGGCCTTCGGTGGTCGGGTAGATGGGCGTCAGGCTCTGCTCCACCGGGGCCGGTTCGTCGCCGCTCTGCGCGCGGTACTCCGGGTGGTAGATTTCCAGGCCGGTGGCGCCAGGACGTACTTCGCCGTAGCAGCGCAGGGCGGTGCCACGTTTCATGCCGTCCTTCTGTGCCTGGCTAAGTGGAAGAAGCGCAGGCTCAGGGTGCCACTGCCGTCCTGCAGGCGGACCAGCAGGCTACGGCGACGGCCCATGACCACGTCGGCACCGGCGACGATGCCTTCGACCACCGCATCCTGCCCCGGGCGCAGGGCGCCGATGGGGGTGATTCGGGTGCGATCCTGATAGCGCAACGGCAGGTGGAACAGCACATCCTGCAGGTTTTCCAGGCCGACCTTGGCCAGTTTCTCCGCCAGCGCGGCGCCCACGCCTTTCAGCGCCGTGACGGAAACCGCTGACAGTTCACTCACCTCAGACCTCAGGCGCTCTTGGTCTGCGGGCTGCGGGCGACCGAGCAGAGGCGGATGGAGTCGGCCAGCACTTCGATGGCGTTGGGCCGCGGGAAACTGGCGCGCCAGGCGATGGCCACGGTACGGAACGGCACTGGCGCACTGAGCGGACGGACTTCGATCACGCCGGGCGCATAGTGGTGGCTGTCGACTGCCGAGAACGGCAGGATCGACACGCCGAGACCAGAGGCGACCATGTGGCGGATGGTCTCCAGCGAGCTGGACTCCACCGTGGTGTGCTTGCCGTGGTCATCGCCACCCTTGCGCAGGGTCGGGCAGGCTTCCAGCACCTGATCGCGGAAGCAGTGGCCCTCGCCGAGCAGCAGCAGGCTCTTGTCGTTGAGCAGCTTGGTGTCGATGGTGTCCATCGCCGCCCAGGGGTGGCCGGTTGGCAGCAGCGCGTAGAAGGGTTCGTCGTACAGCGGTTTGGTCAGGACATCGGCTTCCTGGAACGGCAGGGCGATGATGATGGCGTCCAGCTCACCGGTGCGCAGCTTGTCACGCAGGATGTGGGTGAAGTTTTCCTCGATGTACAGCGGCATGTCCGGTGCGACCCGGTGCAACTGCGGAATCAGGTGCGGGAACAGATAGGGGCCAACGGTGTAGATGGCGCCGATCTTCAGCGGCGCGGCCAGTTGGTTTTTGCCAGCCTGAGCCAGTTCGCGAATGCCCTGGGCCTGCTCCAGCACCTTCTGCGCCTGAGTGACGATGCCCTCACCGACTGGCGTCAGGCGCACAGCGCTCTTGCTGCGCTCGAAGATCAGCACGCCAAGCTCGTCTTCCAACTTCTTCACGCCAACCGACAGGGTCGGCTGGCTGACGTGGCAACGCTCGGCGGCACGGCCGAAATGCTGTTCCTGAGCGAGGGTGACGATGTACCGCAGTTCGGTGAGGGTCATAGTGTTTATCCATTAAGTTGCCGCCAAGCATAGCCTTTGCAATCAGATGAACCAACCGCGCTAATAGACTGTTGCAAAACTATCTCGACTTTGGCGTCTGCGCCGCCCTGCCTCCAGCACTCATGCAGTCCGCTGAATGCTTCAGCCGATGCTTTCAAACGGGCTGTTACACTGCGCTGTCGCATAGAAGTCATGGAGAAAAGCATGTCGAGCTGCAACAGCCTGCTGATTGCCGGGTGCGGGGACGTCGGTACCCGTCTTGGCCTGCGTATGGCCGAACAGGGCTGGCGCGCGCTGGGCATGCGCCGCAACGTGGCCGCGCTGCCGGCCGCCATCGAGCCGCTGGCCGGTGACCTGCACGCTGATCAATGCCCAGCGGATTGGCCACACGGGGCGCTTGAGTATCTGGTGTACTGCGCAGCCGCCACCCAGCACGACGAGGCCGGCTACCGTGCTGCCTATGTCGACGGGTTGCGCCGTGTGCTGAGCTGGCTGGCTGAACATGGCCAGCGCCCGCGACGCATCCTCTTCGCCTCCAGCAGCGGGGTGTACGGGCAGCAGGAGGGCGAGTGGATCGATGAGGATTCTCCGGCCGAAGCCCAGAGCTTTTCTGCGGTGATCATGCGTGAAGCCGAACGTGTCGCGCTCGACAGTGGCCTGCCTGCGACCACGGTGCGTTTGACCGGTCTCTATGGTCCCGGCCGGGAATGGTTGCTGAGCCAGGTGCGCGGAGGCTACCGCGTCAGTGAAACACCGCCGCTGTATGGCAACCGCATCCATGTCGACGATGCAGCAGGGCTGCTCGCCACGTTACTGCAGGCCGATGCCGCGGGCGTGCCTTTGGCCGATTGCTACCTGGGCGTCGACAACGAGCCGGCGCCGCTGCACGACGTGGTGGGCTGGTTGCGCGAGCAACTGGGCGTTAGCCACTGGAGCGACGAGCAGCGCGTGCGCCGCGCCGGCAGCAAGCGCTGTAGCAATGCCCGCGCCCGTGCGCTGGGTTGGGCGCCGCAGTACCCCAGCTATCGCGAGGGCTATGCGGCGATCCTCGCTGAGCGCTGAGATGGACGCTAACAGTCTATTGGCCAAGCCTTGGTTGCCGGGTGTCGAGCTGTTTCACGCCGATTTCTCCGGGCAGGCGTTCGGCCGGCACAGCCACGATGCCTTCGCCATCGGTGCCATCGTGCAGGGGGTGGGTGGCTATCAATGCCGTGGCCGGCGTTATGCGCTGCCTGCCGGCACCCTGTCGCTGATGAACCCCGAGGAGCCGCACACCGGGCATGCCGAGTCCGAGCGCGTGATCTATCGCATGCTCTATGTCGAAGAGTCGCGCCTGCCCACGTTACTTGGTCGCAAGCGGCTACCAGAGGGATTTCGTGAGCTCAATCCGGCCGATGATGGACAGGTCGCGATCCGCCTGGCGCACCTGGCGGATGCCTTCGAACGCAGTGATGCGCTGGGACTGGAAAGTGAACTCCTGGGGCTGCTGGAGCAGGTATTCGTCCGTCATGGCGGCTTGCGCGAGGCGCGACCAGCATGTCGTGACAGCGGGGTCACAGCGTCCCTGCGTGATTATCTGGAGGCGCACTATGCCGAGGCCGTCAGTCTGGAACGGTTGGCCGCACTGGTGCAGCGTCACCCGCGGCACCTGATCGAGGCATTTCGCCGGGCCTATGGTGTGCCGCCGCATACCTACCTGCTACAGCGCCGGGTGCGTGAAGCCAAGCGCAAGTTGCTGCAAGGGCAGGTGCTGGCTGACGTGGCGCTGGAGCTGGGTTTCTATGACCAGGCGCACTTCAACGGTGTGTTTCGCCGTTTCACCGGGGTTACGCCGGGGCGTTTTCGCACGCTGGCGCGGGGCTGAGCGCGCAGCACTGCAGGACGAAGTTGCGACGCTGCGCCAGGCTCGCCGGTGGGACCTCGAGTAACTCATAGCCCGCTTCGGCATAGACCTCGCGCATCACCGCGCAGGTCCGTTCGGCCTCGGCCGCATCCTGGCGGCGCTCAGGGTCGTTGCGGTAGATCTGCGGCCAGTGGGGCAGCAGGAACACCTGCCGCTGGTAGCGCAATTGGCGCGCCGCCCGCAGCAGGTGTTCGCCGACCGGCAGGTCGTTCAGGCGCAGGTAGCCGATGATGTCGACCAGGCTGCGGTCGAAGAATACCGGGCCCTTCATTTTCTGGGCCTGGCGGTGAGCCTTGAGCTCCCAGGCCAGCATCAGTTCGGCGAACAGGTTCGGGTCACGCCAGGGCAGGCCGGAGCCGCCGATGGCCTGCTGCTCGCGGATGATCGCCCGACCGGCTTCCTCGCAGGTACTGTGGCCGGCCTGCGCCAGAGTTGTCAGCAGGCTGCTCTTGCCGCTGCCGGGGCCACCGGTGAGGACGTGGAAAGGTGGAGGACATGGCATCAGGGTGAGCTCCTCTGAGTTTTTTCCAATACACCGCTACTGGTAGTTGCCGACACTGCCTCCGCCAAACGGAGGTTCCATGTTCGCGCTGTTTCTACTGGTTGCCGGTACTCATTTCGCCGCCCTGCTATCGCCGGGGCCGGACTTTTTCCTGCTGATTCGCACCGCGCTGGCGCATGGACGGCGCCAGGCTGACGGCTGCGCTTACGGTATCGCCCTGGCCAACGTGCTGAGCATGTTGCTGGTGCTGTTCGTCATGGCGTTGTTGCCCGCTGAGGGCAGTTGGCTGTGGCGCGGTATACAGGCCGTCGGTGGGCTGTACTTCGCCTGGATCGGCTTGCAGGCGTTGGCCTCGCGCCGCGACCTTGAATTGCCGTCGGGGGATCAGGTTCTCAGGGGCAACTGGTGGCGGGGGTTGGGCCAGGCGCTGCTGGCCAGCAGTCTCAATCCCAAGTTGCCCTTGTTCTATGCCGGGCTGTTCGGCGTATTGCGTGAGGCCGCAATGCCTGGCTGGGGTGTGGCCCTGGCGATGCTATGGATGACCCTGGTGGTGCTGTTCTGGGATCTGGCGCTGGTGCGCTTGCTCGATCAGGCGCGTTGGCGCGGCTGCTTGCAGCGCCGCGTACGCTGGCTGGACCACGGCTGCGGCGCCCTGTTGCTGGTGCTGGGACTATGGTTGCTGATCAGTGCCTGGTGAGCCTCACCGGGCACGATTCAGCGGCGCTTGAGCAACCAGCGTTGCGGGCCCGGCTGGTACTAGGGCATCTCGTCGAATTGGGCGCGGTTGTGCGCTTCGAAGATCCGCAGCTGATTGCCTTCGTGAACGAACAGCCAGGGGCTGCCCTGATCGCCGGCTTGCAACCATAGGCTGTCGTGTTCACCGCTCATGGCCGCGCAATCGCCCGCCAGGCACAGGGCGAAGCGTTCGGCGCCGGGCAACCCCTGCACCTGGCCGTCGCTGTTGAAACGTACCAGGCCGCCCTGGCCGAGGCCTTCCTCGATCAGCCAGTCGCCGCCCAGATAGTCGCGATACAGCGCCTGTTCGAAGCTGCTGCCCAGTGGTTTGGGCTCGCCGGAGCTGTCGACCCGGGTGAAATGCTGCTCGGGCCAGTAGTCGCTGGCGATCTGTACCAGTTCGCCACTCTGCACACCCAGTTGTTCCTTGTAGTCACCGTAGAAGGTCACCTGCCAACGGCCTTCTCCGGCGCTTTGCAGCTTGCCTTCGGCCAGCTCGAAGCCATTGCTGTAGCTGGCCTCCTGGCGGTCGGGGGCGATATGCCATTCGAGGTTGGGGCCGTAGGCGAGCAGGGCTTCGCGCAGGCGACCGCTTTCGCGGGCGGCGTCGATGGCGGCCTGGTTGATCCAGGTTCCACTCGGGTCGTTGTTCGGCTTACTGGCGCAGCCGGCCAGCAGGGCACTGCAGAGCAGGAGGGGAAGCAGACGCATGGTGATCTCCATGCCGGGGAGGGGAGAGCGGGGCGTCACACCCCGCCCGCAGAACGACTTATTCGATGACCAGAATCGCGTCCATTTCCACCTGCGAACCACGCGGCAGAGCGGCAACGCCGATGGCGGCGCGAGCCGGGTAGGGCTGTTCGAAGTAGCGACCTATGATCTCGTTGACCTTGGCGAAGTGCGAGAGGTCGGTGAGGAAGATGTTCAGCTTGACGATGTCCTTGAACGAGCCGCCTGCGGCTTCGGCCACGGCCTTGAGGTTCTCGAACACCTGCACGGTCTGTGCTTCGAAGCCTTCGACCAGCTCCATGCTTACAGGGTCCAGTGGGATCTGACCGGACATGTAGACGGTGTTGCCGGCCTTGATCGCCTGGGAGTAGGTGCCGATGGCGGCGGGGGCCTTGTCGCTGGTGATGACGGTCTTGCTCATGAATCGCTCCTTGTGAGAACTGGCTGGGTCGAGCACCCAGCCTACAGACTGGAAATAGGGGGATTGTGTCAGGCGCGTACTCGGGTGATACGCATCACGCCCTTGAGCGCGCGCAATTTCTTGATCACGCGGGCCAGGTGTACGCGGTCATGCACGCTGACCACCAGCTGCACCACGCTGATGCGGCCGTCGCGTTCGTCCATGCTGATCTTCTCAATGTTGCCATCGGCGGCATTGACGCTGCTGGCCAGCAAGGCGATCAGGCCGCGCTGGTGCTCCAGCTCGACGCGCAGTTCGACGTTGAATTCGCCGGTGACGTCCTTGGCCCAGTTGAGCTGGATGCATTTTTCCGGGTTGTGGCGGATGTCGACGATGTTCCGGCAGTTCTCCATGTGCACCACCATGCCCTTGCCTGCAGACAGATAGCCCACGATGGGGTCGCCCGGAATCGGTGTGCAGCACTTGGCGTAGCTCATCACCAGGCCTTCGGTGCCGCGAATCGCCAGCGGACCCTCGCTGCTCGGCAAGGTGTCGTCGCCATTTTCGGCGACCAGGCGGCGGGCCACGACGTAGGCCATGCGATTGCCCAGGCCGATGTCTTCGAGCAGGTCTTCGATGACCTCCTGACGGTATTCGCCAAGTACGGCCTGGACGCGTTCGGGAGCGATCTTCTCCAAGTTTGTGTCGAAGCTGGCCAGTACCTTATTCAACAGCCGTTCGCCAAGGCTGATGGATTCGGAGCGACGTTGCTGCTTGAGGGCGTGACGGATGTGCGTGCGCGCCTTGCCGGTGACCACGAAGTTGAGCCAGGCCGGATTGGGCCGGGCGCCCGGTGCGGTGACGATTTCCACCGTCGAGCCGCTTTCCAGGGCCTGCGACAGCGGCGCCAGGCGGCGGTTGATGCGGCAGGCGATGCAGGTGTTGCCGACGTCGGTATGCACCGCGTAGGCGAAGTCGACCGCGGTAGAGCCTTTCGGCAGCTCCATGATGCGGCCCTTGGGCGTGAACACGTAGACCTCGTCCGGGAACAGGTCGATCTTCACGCTCTCGATGAATTCCAGCGAGTTGCCGGCGCGTTGCTGCAGCTCCAGCACGCCCTTGACCCATTGGCGTGCGCGGGCGTGGTTGCCCTTGGGCGCTTCGTCCTCGTTGGACTTGTACAGCCAGTGCGCGGCGATGCCATTGTTGGCCATCTCTTCCATCTCGCGGGTGCGGATCTGGATCTCGGTGGGTACGCCGTGCATGCCGAACAACGTGGTGTGCAGCGACTGGTAGCCGTTGGCCTTGGGAATCGCGATGTAATCCTTGAAGCGTCCGGGCAGCGGCTTGTACAGGTTGTGCACGGCGCCGAGCACGCGGTAGCAGGTGTCGACCTTGTCGACGATGATGCGGAAGGCGTAGACGTCCATGATCTCGTTGAACGCCTTACGCTTGCCGCGCATCTTCTGGTAGATGCTGTAGAGGTGCTTCTCGCGGCCGATCACTTCGCCTTCCATGCCCTCATGCTGCAGGCACACCTGAATCGATTCTTCGATCTTGGCGACGATTTCCTTGCGGTTGCCCCGAGCGCGGCGCACGGCGGCGCGGATGCGCTCGGAGCGCATCGGGTGCATGGCCTTGAAGCCCAGGTCTTCGAACTCCACGCGCATGTTGTGCATGCCCAGCCGGTTGGCGATGGGGGCGTAGATTTCCAGGGTTTCCTTGGCGATGCGCCGGCTCTTCTCGTGCGGCATGGCATCGAGGGTGCGCATGTTGTGCAGGCGGTCGGCGAGCTTGACCAGAATCACGCGGATGTCGCGGGCCATGGCCATGGCCATCTTCTGGAAGTTCTCGGCCTGCGCCTCGGCCTTGGTCTCGAAGTTCATCTGGGTCAGTTTGCTGACCCCGTCGACCAGTTCGGCCACGGTTTCGCCGAACTGCGCGTTGAGTGCTTCCTTGGCGATGCCGGTGTCTTCGATGACGTCGTGCAGCATGGCGGCCATCAGGCTCTGATGATCCATGTGCATGTCGGCGAGGATGCTGGCCACGGCCAGCGGATGGGTCACGTAGGCTTC
>Ga0070754_10002832_pt1 | contig 12538 bp, 27 predicted proteins | sample VirMetDEL_Sep_01_FD_75181 | JGI IMG/M metagenome (GOLD analysis project Ga0070754, IMG submission 75181) | Aqueous microbial communities from the Delaware River and Bay under freshwater to marine salinity gradient to study organic matter... | ecosystem: Environmental > Aquatic > Marine >... | reverse complement strand
GATTATCTAATACAACATCGCAAACTTTAACAAAACCATCGTTTAAATATGGTGCAATTTCTGTATTACAGTAATTGTATTCGTCTTCTTCAAAAAGGTCATTTAAAAAAGTTTTTCTAGTAATATTATATACACTTTTATCTAATGTTATTACACCATTTTTTCCAGGCTTTAATTTAAAATTAGATAACTCTCCATCTTTAAGAATTAAAGAATTTAAATTTAACATTTTTATATATTATTGAGGTTAAAAATTAGATTTTTTTAAAATTTTGTTGCCGCATAAAACGTGTTTTTTCAATACACACATAATTGATCTGCTCAAATTCTACTACTTTATCTTGAGGACCATTGTAGAACATATCAATAAATTGGTTATATGTATAATTATTTTCATAAAAATCTCCTATACAATGTATAGTTTTGATTGATTCTTCTATTGTTAATATATTATCATAAGTCCTATACTCCATTGCAGTATTAAACATCAAATTTACATAACTTTGTTTATCAGTTTCAGACCATGAACCAAAAACTGGGTTAGATAACAAGTATAAAGTAGCACAAAGTATAAATTTTTTCATAAAACCACTAGTTTTATTATGTTATAAATTATTCCACATACCAAGTTTGCGTAGGATTACCTAGTATAAATGAAGTACAATCATACATTGCATTATATGCTTCTCTCATACTCTCTTCTGTAGGATTATTAAACAAAATACTAAATTTTTTAAAATCAGGATATTTACTGTCATAATATACACATACACAATCACAAACATCTAATATTTGTTTCATAGTAAATCTAGCAGCAATATCAGGATCTGCAGTTAAATTATTAACACAATACCTATTAAATTCATTAGTATTAGCAGGTTTCCAATTTCTAGCATATAAACTAACTGGTATTAAAAATATTATAATTAAATTAAGGATTATCTTTTTTTTCATAAAATTTTTCTATTAGACAGTTGTGGATATCTATACCACCAGACATTTGAACTGTCATATAACTTCCTGGTAGATTAAATAAATCATACACCATTGTACGGTAACTACCACCTTTTTCCATATGTCTATTTAACTTTTTAAGTACCCAACAGACAATAAATTCTCGTTGTTCTTCTGTTAATGAATCAATATATTTTTCCATCGCATCATTAAACTCTAATTCAAAATTCCTAAATATATCGCTAGATTTATCTAACGCTTCTAATAAATCAGGTTTCTTATCCATTTATTGTTTCTGGAAATAGACTATTTTTGTCTTTTAAATTGTAAAGGTCAAATGTTTCATAAATATAACCTTTGAGTTTACAAAACACTTCATATTCTTTTAGTTCTTGTTCAGTTTTAAAATATTTAACTTCTTCTGGATAACTTGTTGGACCTCCATTATCACTCATTAAGTAAACAAGGTAATTATTATTCATAAAAAATTATCAATTAGGGTTTATTTTTAAACATGCGTTTGCAGAGGTTCATATCCTATATTCTACATATAGGATTGTTCAAAAACTATTTAACTTTTAAATTTTTTGCAAGCAAATTCCAATCGTTAGGACCAAAAATATTGCCATCATCCTTATACTGGCTTTCTACTAAAAGTTCATTCCAACTACTGTCTTGTCTACTGTGCTTGCTATAAAATTCCTCAAATCTCTGACTAAAAACTATGTGAGCACTTAAATAAGCATTAATGCCATGAAATAATTTTGTAGCATAGGTATTATAATTTCTAATAAAATGTTCATCTATAAAAATAAATTTTAAAAGATAATTTATAAACAACTTTATTAAAAATATATGTGCAAAAACTGTAACAGGATGTAGCTCATAAAGCAAAAATGTTAAATTTAATTCTTTATCTGTTAATATGTTTTCTGGCCAATAAGGCTTATTTTTAGACTTTGTATATCTATATTGATGACTATATGTTTTATTATTAAACGGTATATTTAAATTCCATCCTGTTTCATTTGCATTAGACTTAAAATCTGATTTTTTCCTATATTGATCATAATTATAATCTATACCATCTAACACTTTACTATATTGTCTTTCAAAATCTTTTTTACAAAAAGTTATAGTAAAATCATATTCCTTTGCATTAGAAGTTTTATTTATATTTAAATTATTCAATAAAACAGATTGATCAAAACTACAAGCTGACCCTAACTCTTTTCCAAAGTTATAAATCCAGCTTTGACCTTTAACGATCCAATCATTAAGTTCTAATTTATCATGTAAATCAAAATTAAAACTTTTTTGTGTGAATGGCTGTATTGCCTGTAAAAAACTAGGTTTTGCAGATAAAACCTTTTTTTCTATTGAAAAATCATCATATGTGATTTGTAAATTACTAAATTGACTTTGAAACATACTTGTACAAATTGCAGCAAATATGTTAGATCCTTCAATCTTTAAAGAGTTTATCATTCCTATATTTGGCTAATCTACGCTGTTTCAAATTATCTAGCATTTCTGCAAATTCAGGATTAATCCACACATCATTCATTTCTTCATCTGTAATTTTATAATCAGGATTGGCTTGAGCTATTTCTTTCTGCTTTTCTAAAAATCTTTGCCTTTTTTCTTCCTTAACTTTAATTAATTTTTCTTGTTGGTTAATATACCTCCACTGCGGAGTAGTTTCATCAGGATTTCTACGTGTAACTTTTGCCATCAAATAGACTCGCACTTACGCAATTCAACAGCCAAGTATTCTACTTTTTCTTGCCAACTATAAAATTCGTCAGGAGTTCTAGCAGTTTTAACTCTTTCATATGCCTCTTGTAATTGCGGAATAAGCTCTCGTTTCCTTGCTTTAGCTTGTTGTTTGTTAAAATATTTTTTATTTTGGCTATTTCTTGTAACTACGTTCATTTGTATTCTCCTCATGTGGAAATAAATTAATTTGCTTGTAAAAAAAATTAGCTTCTGGCAAGCTAGATTTCCAATACTCTAACCTATGTGTTAATGCAAACTTACCTAACACATACTCTATACTATATTGTAAATTAGACTTCTTGTCAACACCTATAATTTCATATTTAGGAAATGCCACCTTTAATTACTCCAATCTTCGTAAAATTTAATGCTAGCAAGATTTTTAGCCTTGCTTTCGCACATAATATCAAAATCTGGCCAAAACTGTATGGCCCATTCATTTACTGCTGAGTTCCAGTAGTAATCACTGTGAGCTCGTAGCTTTTGTTTTTTGTAACCTTGTTGCAAAAGAGATTCCAAATTAGGCCTTACATCAGTAGGATGATCTGGTAGGTAATCTTCTTTTGTTACACTGTAATGCATTGTGGGTCTTACCCCTCTCCAACTCTCTAAAACCATTTTAACTCTATGATCATTATGACTAATGTATTCACCTGTTTTTACCCAATGATGATGAATATCTAAAACTGTAGGCACAATATCTGCAAGTTCCAAACAATCTTCTAAACTCCAACTTATTTCTTCATTTTCTACAGTAATTGTGTTTCTGGCTTCAGGTGTAAGTCTACCAAAAACTTTTCTAATACCTTGTGGACCGCCTCTACCAGAAATATGTATGTTACATTTTGCATCTTGGAACTTTTTTCCATATCCCATCCAACGCAACAAATCCACATGATACTCAAATTCATCAATGCTACGTTCTACAATATCAGGATTATCACTCGCTAATACAACAAATTGTCCTGGATGGAAACTAATTCTAACATCTAATTTCCTAGCAGCATCCCCTACCTTACTATATAATTTACTTGCTCTTTCTCTAACATCTGGTTTTTGCCAATAATAACCAAAATCCTCCTGTGTATAACATGGTAACTGATTACTACCTAGCCGGACCATACGTAATTCAGGATCCAAACTACCTACATATTCCACTAACTTTAGTGCCGCATTTCCATTATGCTCCATTATATCCCATAACCTTTGTTCTGCATCTGCTTTAGTTTGCCTAGATAGCCAAGCTACAGTTGTATTTTTTTCTGTGTATGGACGTTGAATTTCTTCTAGTATACGTGGTGTCTGTGTTTGATCTGAGTCCAAATATTTACAAGCAAAACCAATTCGCATAAGCAATCCTGTTTAAGGTTATGATATTAATATACATTATTTCTAAAAATATATCAAGATATTTCTTCAAGTGTGACTTGTAAAGGATAGTTATTTTGTTTTGCTAACATTTTGGTTTCGTATGCTTTTTGCTCTGCAACTTGAAAACTATATAATCCTGCTTGAGCCTTTCCTTTTTGATGAACTGATAACATTATTTGAAAAGCAGATTCCTCAGATCTACCAAAAACTTGCTGCAATACATACATTACAAATTCCATAGTAGTATAATCGTCATTAATTAACATGACAGCATACATCTTGGGTTTTTTAGTTTTAATTTTATCTTGTGTATAAAATTCTGCATCAGTTGTCATATTTTTTCCGTGGTATAGTTTTAGTTATATCTATTTTCAATAAATTAAATGTACCACCTTTGCTTTTTAACGTACCGTCATTTGCTTGACCATTTTGATCAGGATGTTGTTCTTTCATACCTATATCAGCATCTTCTGCATTTACAAATTCTCCTTCTATAGGTTCTCCATTTTTTAACGTTTCATCCATTCCTTGTAATGCTTTATGGTCTTCTGGGCTATAAGGAATTGTGATTGCTTTTGGTTTGTTTTCTCCTTTTAAAATAACCCACAAATAAATTTGATCTTCCTCTGCTCCAATAAAATAGTTTAATAAATAAAAATCTTTTTCATTCGTTTTTACTGTTGGATAACCAAAAAGATCATTTATATAAAAATAAGTTCCAATTATAAAAAACAAACTTAAAGGGATAATATAAATTAAATGTATACTTTGCTTTAATTCTATTAACAAATATAAAAAAATACTAGTTAATATAACACAAAATATAACCAAATAAATCATGTTAAAATCCTGATGTAGAAGTAGACGTAGGCATTGGAGATAGTAACGTAACTATTTTTTTACTTAAAACATTTACATCCTTGTAACTTCCATCACCTTTTATAGTAAATCTACCAAATGTTTCTTCTTGCCCTACTCTGTTGAACTTTTTCTCAGCAGTATGCACAACACTATAAGGATTTAATTTATATATGCTTACATTTACAGTTATTTCTCGAGCAACTTTATTATTTCCCATAGTATTGAATATTCCATCTTTATTTCTACCTCCATAAAAATGTGCATTTACAATATATTCTCCCGGTTCAAAAGCCCGTATATTAACTATTTCTCTATTGATATACACAACCTCTGATTTACTAGATCCCATACTAGAGTATGTATCATTCCTGTGTCCTAGATCATCTTTATCTAAAAACACACTACCTACTTGCGGATTCATAAAGCCAACTTTACCATGTGGAGTTTCTACCCACAAATCAATATCACTATCAGATTCGTCGTCCCAGTCCAGGACTATCATATATTCTGCTTTTTGTTCTATTTCACTTTTCTTTTCAGGATCATTAATCATCAAGAAACTCAACACGAATAAAAAAACAAATCCCAAAATCAAGTTAAATAATAGATCAATAAAAGCTAGGTTACTGTTGTATTTGCTTGTCATTTGTCAAAACTAACTGACATTTTAGTAATACACTACTAGTTAAACCTACTAGGGTTGTTAACAATGCAGTACCCATGCCATTTGCCATTGTACTCAAACTGGCTTTTATAATTGAAGTATCTCCAACATCTAAATTACCAAATACTGTATAGAGCATGTAGATAAAACCTATAACTGTACCTATCATTCCCAAACTAACCAAGATTTCACTAACAAACCATTCTGTTTCATAGGTATATGTATCTACTTTTTCTATAAACTGTTTATATATTTTATAACCAACAATTATGCTTGAAATTGTGAAAAACAATAAGATTACAAGGCTCAATTTAGTTAAATCATTTTCATACAAAAATTTATCAAAATCGAAATATATGCTAACACATGATCCAATTACTGATAAAACGATGATTAACCACCATTTTAAAAAAACATTCATTTTAACTTTCCAAATATAAATAGATTTTCACTAGACGTGTATATCATGATGTGGTAAAATATATAATATATTTATTACTTATACAGATTTAGGCAAGTGTTCAGATTTTGCCATAATACTTTTGCTTTCCACAATCCAAAAGTCTTCTTGATCATGGTTAATTTTCCTAGTCCATCTTCCGTGTTCTACTAGAACATAATCTCCAGCAGAGATATCTTCTTCCTCATCAGGATGGGTTTGTAGTACCTTAAACCATCTAGGTCTTACACCAATATCTTTTCCATCATCATCTAATATAATAATACCAGCGTCTGTTACTCTTTCACCTTTATCTACTGCTTCAGTTACTACTTTTCCTTTTAATGGTCTTTTCATTTTACTGTCCTTTCTTCAATACTACCATCTTCATGTTCCCATTCCTCTATAATTTTACCTTTTCTAGTATAAGAATTAATTAATTTAGGATATTCTGTTTCTGTATCAGATTCTTGTCCTAAACCTATGCTTTCCTCTTGTTTTATTGTATTTAAATTTTCACGTTGCTTATAAGTTTTAACAATTTTTCCTCCTTTTCCCAATAAATCTCCTCTAGCATTAACATTCATATTTCCTACTGCTACTGCAGTTTCATTTTTTTTAATTAGAGGAACAATATTAAAAGTTTTTCCTCTTGCAGTTTTGATCTCTTTCATTTTAAAAATTCCTTTAAATCTAAATTGTATTTTAAACTATCCACCTTATGAACTCCTATTAAATATAACAAATAAGAACTTACAGAGCTGCCTCTACCTACACCCCAAATTATTTTATTTTCTCGCATCACATCTACCAAATAAATCATTAATTTTAAAATAATCAATAATCCTTTTTTATTATATATTGCTAATTCATAATCAACTCTATTTTGTTGACTTAGTTCTAAATTAAATTGTTTAAAAAAATCATATATATCAATATCTAAATACTTTTTAGGAATCATCCATTTTAAATCATTATGTTTTGTAGATATTTGTGTTTGTGATAGCTTGTTATATTTTTTAACATCATTACAGTCTTCTAAAACAAATTTATTTATGTCTCCTCCTGACTGCAATATATCTATAGCTTTGTCAATAGGTAGTGTTATTTCACCTTTGCTATTAATATAATTATTGAACCACATCATCCAATGTTTAAATAATTATTAAATTCCGACTTATTATTGTCAGCATCTTTATTTGTAAATTCTTTTTTCTTTTGATCTATTTCATTTTTAATTTGTGTCATTTGATAATATGCACTAGAATTGATACTTTTTTTATATTTTTCTAAAAAAACTTTTTCGTATTCTAATAAGTCTTCTAAGTTTTCAAAATTAGGTATCCAAAACATTTTTTAAATACTCATTATTATATATGATTTTATCTAATGCTAAATAATTTTTTTCTAAATCTATGTTAATTAATTCAAATACAAATAAATCATAATTTATTTCATCAATTATTTTATAATGTTGTAGTTTTTTTCTACAAACTTCCCAATTTGCTGTAAAATATCCTGTTCTGTTTATAATTTTTGGTTGGGTATTAGTACTTAATATAAAATCATTCAAATTATAAATTTTAGAATCTATTGTAATGTCACATACGTGAATGCAAGGATAAAAATCTGGACCAATTTGGCAAGTCAAACCAGATATAATAATATCAGTCACAAATCTCCGTCTTTCCTATTTTCTGAAAACCAACTGTCAAATTTTCCTCCAGGATATCTTTTAGCAAGCTTATCTATATTCATTTTTATAACTTCATTAGGATCAATATTGAGAGCCATACAACCTTGTACCCAATACCAAATTATATCTCCTAGTTCTCGTTTCATGTGCCATTCTGTATCTGAATCACACAGCTTTCCCTGGAAAATTATTTTTTTAACAATTTCAGCAAACTCTCCGGATTCACTTGATAGACCAATAGCTGCTGTAAGCATTCTAGGAATATTAACACTGTCATCTACGTGAGGTCCTGCCTCTAAACTAGCTAATCTACTTGCAAAATCACTATATTGTTTACTTTCTTTACTTGTAACTGAATCTACAAATTCAGCATAATCATTTAAATTGACATTTGCATCCATGATGGTTTTTCCTGAAATTCAAAGTTATCTGGAATGCTAAAACTAGTACTACATCCACAAGTAGCTTTAGCACGGGGGTTATTGTAACGTGGACCTGGAGCAGCAAGATCAGTATTCCAATCAATCTCCAATCCATCTATTAAAAGATGACTTTTTCTATCTACACAAATATTAACATCTTTGTCTGTGAACACATGATCTCTTTCTTCTGGAAAGTCAAATTCTAACACATATTCATATCCGGCGCAACCTCCTCCTTTAACTTGTACACGTAAATGTTTGTCAGTTGCTTCCTGATCTTCTGCTAATCTTTTAAAATTTTTTGCTGCTAAATTTGTTAAATGTATCATTAATCATCTCCTTTTCCTGGATTGGTGCTAATGTGTTCTCTTTTTTCTGGATCTCCATCATAACCTTTTTGTGGATTCCATTTATCAGCATCTTCTAGAGGCCCCCTATTTTCTGTAATATTAGGCCATACTTTACTAAATTTAGTATTGACTTGTAACCAAAAATCTATTTTTTCTCTAGGCGTTTCTTTATGTGTGTCAGGAATAATAGCTTTTGCAGGACATTCAGGTTTACATACTCTACAATCAATACATTGATCAGGATCAATTACTATCATGTTTTCACCTTCGTAAAAACAATCTACTGGACATACTTCTACACAATCCAAATATTTACATTTAACACATTCTCCTGTAACAATATATGTCATTCTGAATCCTCTATTTGGCGATGCATCATATCATAATCATATTCATATATAGGTTGGCTCATTGAGTACATATCCATTTCTGCTTGAGCTTCTTCACTCATCATATGAGGTCCCCACTCAGGATCAAAAGTAATGTTTACATCACAAGTTTTTACACTATCTATATTTAATACTGCTTCTTTGACCCATTCAGGTAATTCTTCTGCTACTGGACAAAAAGGACTTGTTAAACTCATTAAAATTTTAATATTTTCTGAATCTTCAACATCTATATTATATATTAATCCTATGTCGTAAATATTTATTGGTATTTCAGGATCATAAACAGTTTTTAACTGTTCTATAATTTCATCCTTTAAGGATTGCATCAAGTTCACCATTTAGATATAATTCTGTTATTATGTCGCAACCTCCTAAAAATTCTCCCTTCACATATAACTGAGGGATTGTAGGCCAATCACTGTATTCTTTTATTGCCTGCCGTAGTTGAGGATTCATCAAAACATCTTCTGAGTTATATTCGGCATTTAAAACTTCCAAAATATGTACAACTTTGGCACTAAAACCACATTGGGGTTCCTCTGGAGTCCCTTTCATGTATAACATAACTTTATTATTAGTTATAGCTTCATCTATTTGTTGTTTAATGTCCACTTTTAATTTCCTTTAATTTAAAAATAAGATTTACCATGCCATTAGATCTACTAGGACTTAAAACAAACCCTAACTTTGTAATCATTTTAGGATCAAATAACTTGGATTCTTCTACAGTAAAATTATTAAATAAATCACAAAACATTGCTGCTAATCCTTTTGTAATAACAGCATCTGCTTCACTTTTAATTATATTATCATCTATGTTAATCCATAAATTACTAGCGCATCCGGGAATTAGATTACGTTCTACACACTTATCTTTTGGTAAAACAGGGCTATGATTTGCCCAATCTAATATATTTTGGTATCTATCAAAATTGTCAAGTCCTTTAAATTCTTCTATTAGTGCAGAAAAATGATCCATATTTAACTAAATTTTCTAATTCTAGTTTCGTGTCTTCCGCCTTCGAACTCTGTTTTAAGAAAAATATTAACAATATCTCTTACAATAGAAGGATTCACTGTCCTTGCTCCTAAACATAATACATTTGCATCATTGTGTTTCCTAGTCATTTCTGCAGCATAAACATCATTACATAGTGCTGCCCGAATAGTAACAATCTTGTTTGCAGCCATACTCATACCTATACCTGTGCCGCAAACTAAAATACCAAAGTCTGCACGATCCTGCAAAATTTCAGCACACACTTTTTTAGCATAATCTGGATAATCAACACTATCAGGTGTATTGCAACCTAAATCTGTTATTTCAATATTATGTTGCTTCAAATGATCTACAATCATGTCTTTTACTAAATAACCTGCATGATCACTTCCTATTGCTATACGCATGTTTACTCTTTGTTGGAATTTTTAGTTAATGTATCTAAACTTTTTTGTAAAGCTACTTTAAACATTTTAACATCTTTTTCATCATTAATCAAGCCTGAACTTGCTCTTACTACACCTTTTTTACTTATACGTTTTACATAAGGCTCTGCACATAAATTACCTCCCCTAACGGCAACATTCTGTGATCCTAATAAACTTGCAACATCAAAAGCATCAAACTCTGATATAAAGCTACAAATGCAATCTGAGTTTTCATTAACAACTTCACAATTCAACCCTTTTACAATAATATTTAATTCTTGGATAATCTCTTTTGAATACTCTTTTGCTTTTTCTCTACCAATGTCTGTTAAAAAATTACAAGATTCTGCAAAACCCAATGCTCCAGCAATATTAGGAGTTCCAGCTTCAAACTTAGCAACTCCTTCACTGTATACTGCATTACCGATAGTAACTCTGTCTACAGTACCTCCACCTACTTGCCAAGGTTTCATTTTTTCTAATAATTTTTGGTCTACACATAAAGCACCTATACCAGTAGGTCCGTACATTTTATGAGCACCAAAACTAACAAAATCTGCTTTAGGATAGGTATGATATTTAATACTTTGTGCTGCATCAACATGCAAGTAACAATCAAAAGTTTTAGCAAAATAAGCTATTTTTTCTAAAGGTTGCTCTATACCTGATACGTTCCCTACATGAGCTAATGTTAATAATTTTCGTTTACTAATACTTTGTGTGCTTTTTAAAACATCTTGCAGGTTATCTAAATCTATCAAACCATTGTTGTCGTACTCTAGCCAATATATTTTTACACCTTGCCTTTGTTGTAACTCGATCCAGGGCATCATGTTACTGTGATGCTCACAACTTGGAACATATATACCATCATCTTTTCCCCAGTCGCTACAAAAACTATAAGCTAATAAGTTAATACTTTCCGTTGTTCCTCTTGTAAAAATACACTCAGGAGAACTAAACCCTGCAAATTCTGCAACTGTTTCTCTAGCATTTTCATATGCTACAGTAGCTTGTTGTCCTAGTTCGTGTGGAGAGCGATGTATGTTAGCTCTCATTTTTTCGTAGTATTTGTATTCACTATTAATTACTGATGTAGCTGTAGGGCTTGTGGCAGCATTATCAAAATATGCCCATTCATCGTTATTATGAAATAAGTCTTTGAACATCAATTAATCTCTCTATGTGTTTATCAGCTTCTGCTGATTGTACTAGCATTGAATTAATAATTCCCTGTAACAACAGCTCTTTTGCATTTTTAATTCCTCTAGTATTAAGATAGAAAAGCTGATCTGCATTAAAATATCCCATTGAGCATCCATGACTACATTCTACACTATCTGTATGGATATATAAATCAGGTCGTGCTAGTATTACACTAGAATTATGAAGCAAAAAGTTTTTGATATTTACATGAGCTGAATTGGCTTTAGTACCTTTGTTAATTGTAACTCCTACAACATTGGTGATACTACTATCTTTGCCTGCAATGTTGAGTGACTTTACAGTTACTGAATTATTATTACCAGTACATTTAATATTTATATTCACTTCTGTTTCAAAATCAACAGCAGTATTTACAATATAAACATTGGCATTATTATTATTACCAAGGTTGATAGATGTATTTATCTGTTCTGAAGCACCATAATAACCAAATATCTCCAAATTTGCATAGTGATAAACTTGATTAGATTTAACATCTTTAAGTGAATTGATTATATCCTTCATTTTTTATTTTTTGTAACATATTTGGTTGATAAGTATTCAATTTGGAGTTTGCTATTACATGAACCTGTGATGGCTGCAAATAGTCATATAACTTAAAATTGTGACTTACAACAATACAAGCAGTATCAGATGTTAAATAATTTTTAATTAGTTCTGCTATAATATGCAATGCATCTACATCTAGTCCACTATCAATTTCATCTAGTAACAGCAATTTAGGTTTAAGCATCAGCATTTGTAAAATTTCCATTTTTTTACGCTCTCCACCACTGGCATTCAAATTGAACAAACGTTGGTGCCAATCCTGTCCTAGTTCTAACTTATTTGCATTATCTTTAAATTCAGTTAGTATTTGTTTAATCTTAACTGTGCTATCACGTTCTCTTACAGATTCTCTAACAACAGCCATGTTACTGATTCCTTCTATTTCTATAGGCTGTTGAAATGTCAT
>Ga0070754_10002831_pt1 | contig 12541 bp, 13 predicted proteins | sample VirMetDEL_Sep_01_FD_75181 | JGI IMG/M metagenome (GOLD analysis project Ga0070754, IMG submission 75181) | Aqueous microbial communities from the Delaware River and Bay under freshwater to marine salinity gradient to study organic matter... | ecosystem: Environmental > Aquatic > Marine >... | reverse complement strand
GCCTCCTGCCCGAAGCCCCCAAGGCGCCCTACACCTGCAAAGACGCCGACGACCAGAAGTTCATCGACCTCGCGGTGGCGCACCGCGCCACGCTGGTGAGCAAAGACGACGCCGTGCTGTGCATGGCCCGGCGCCTGGCGCGGGTACACGTCCACGTCTGCCGTGAATGGAGCGCCCAGCATGTCTAGAGCCCCGACCCTCGCTGCCTTGCTGAGCGCTTTGCTCTGTGCGAATGCCCACGCTGTCTTCAACTGCGAGCTCAACGGTGAAAGCGTCAGCCGCTCCAACGGCAACACCACCGCCGGCAAGAGCGGACTGATGCGCTGCACCGACGACACCGGCAACGTGCGCCGGCTCGACCAGACGCTTCGCGACGGGCGATTCGTCGGGCCGGTGGTGATGGTGCTGGCAGACGGCGAGCGCCGCGAGTACAGCGTCAACGAACGCGGCAACCGCGATGGCGTGGCGCGTACCTTCGACAGCAAGGGGACGTTGCGCAGGGAAGAAAACCTGGAGGACGGCACGGCCGTGGGTTTGCAGAAGAAGTTCGCCGAGGCCGGACATCTCGAGGAACTGCACTTTGCGCTGGGTCGGCGCACGGTGCTCAGCATCGTTTACCTCGCCGATGGCACGCTCAGCGAATTGCGCTGTGCACCGGTCACGCTGGTGCCGCAGGATCGTGAGCTGTGCGGGCACGGCGGACGGGCCAGCGAGGTCACGCTGTACCGAGCCTCTGGTCAACCCTCGGGCTCCGTGAGTTTTCTCAAGGGCCAGATGCAGCGCCAGACCGTGCTCGACCGGGAAGGGCGGCTGGTGCGCACCGAGGAACTCAAGGACGGCCGGCGCATCAAGCGCGTGTTCTATCCGTCGGGCCAGCCGCGCTCTGAGGCCAACTTCATCGAGCGCGATCCCAACAGCAGCGAGGGCCGCGAAGGCACGTCGCGCGAGTGGGCTTAGAGCGGCCAGCTCACGCAGGTCAGCACCTGGGCAGGTGGCCACGAACAGCGCATCGAGCAGTGGTACCTGAACGGGCAACGCAAGGTGCGCCAGGATATCCGCCGCGAAGGCCGCAACCAGGAGCGCACCACCGAGAGCTTCTGGGACAACGGCCAGCCCGCCGCAGTGAACCATGAGCGCAACGGCCGTCTCTGGCGCTGGCAGAAATACTTCAGCGAAGACGGCGTTCTGCTGCGCGAGGACGAACACGGCGAACGAGGACTGCTTCTGCGGCGCAAGCACTACGATGCGCAGGGCGCTCTGGTGCGCGAGGAGCGCTTTCTGGAAGACGGCTCGCGCATTTGAAGCCTCACTATTTCAACATTCGAGGAGAACGGCCATGGTCATCCGCGTGGTGCAACTGGGCAGCAAGAGGGCGGCTGGCGAGGGCATGCGCATCGGCACGGTGAGGCGTCCTCCCCGGGGCGTGCCCAAGGCCGAGTTTGCGTCGGGCAACTGGTACGACGTGTGGTACCCCAACCTCGCGCCCAGCATGGAAACCATGAAGCTCGGGCAGGAGGCGCGCACACCGGCCCAGTGGCTGGGCTTCGCGCGCAAATACCGGGCGGAAATGGCCGCGCCCGACCATGTGCGCAGCATCGAGTTGCTGGCCCGGCTCTCGCACCAGAGCGATTTTTCGGTCGGTTGTTACTGCGAGCAAGAAGCCCGTTGCCACCGTTCCATCCTGCGCGAATTGCTGATGGAGAAGGGCGCGCTGGTGGAGCCGGCGGCGTGAACTGGCACGCGGTGTGTGCCGTCCCGCCCTTGACGACAGCGTGACGTTCAGCACGCCGTCGCAGGCAATATGTCGTGCTTTTCGGAAAGGGGTATCGAAACCTTTTGACCCGTCGCTACACTCGCCGGCACATCAACCAGGGAGACTCCCATGTTCCGTTCCAGCCTGCTCGCCGTCGGTGCCCTCGCTCTCACCGGCTGCGCCTCTGTCATCAACGACGTGACCCATCCGATGAAGGTGGAAACCAAGACCTCCACGGGCAGCGTGGTCGCTGGCGCCGAGTGCAAGCTGACCAATGATTACGGGGTATTTCAGGTGAAGTCCGGGGATACCGTACAAGTGCGTCGCTCCAGCAAGGACCTTGAGATCGTCTGCAAGGACCCGGCGAATCCCGACGCAGTGGCCAAAGCCATCTCCCGTGCCAACGGAGGCATGTTCGGCAACATCATTCTTGGTGGCGGCATCGGCGCCATCATCGACCACAACAAGGGCACGGCTTACTCGTACCCGCTCTGGGTGCAGTTGGTGTTCGGAAAATCGCTGGTGTTCGACCGCATGACCGAAAAAGATGGCGTGCCCACTGTAGGCACCGAAGCGCCGGCCACCACGGCCAAGAACTGAGTCCTTCGCGCTCACCGGGTCATCACAGACGCCGGACGAGGTCGAGTCGGATTCCATCTCGATCTGGAGAACGTTCAATGATTCCGTTCAACGACTGGCTGCTGTTCGTCGGCGCCGCCCTGCTGATCGTGCTCACGCCCGGGCCGAACATGATCTACGTGATCTCCCGCTCGATCTGCCAGGGGCGCAAGGCGGGTGTCATCTCGCTGTTCGGGGTGATGGCGGGTTTCCTCGTTCACATGTTCGCCGCCGCACTGGGCCTGACCGCGCTGTTCATGGCGGTGCCGCTGGCCTACGAACTGCTCAAATGGGTGGGGGCGGCCTACCTGCTCTACATGGCCTGGCAGGCGGTGAGGCCAGGCGCCCGTTCTCCCTTCGAGGCGCGCCAGTTGCCGGTGGACTCACCGCGGCGCCTTTTTTTCGTGGGCTTCCTCACCAACCTGTTGAACCCCAAGATCGCGGTGTTCTACCTCGCGATCTTTCCCCAGTTCGTGTCGCCGGAACATGGCTCGGTGTTTCTTCAGAGCATGGTTCTGGGCTTCACGCAGATCGGCGTGAGCTTCAGCATCAACCTGTCGATTGCGCTTTTCGCCGGCAGCTTGGCCGCGTGGTTCGTGCACCACCCGCGCTGGATGGCGGCGCAGCGCTACGTGATGGGTTTCGTGCTCGGCGCTCTGGCGGTGCGCCTGGCCCTGGAGCAGCGCAAGGACGCCTGAGGCCTACCCCCCCGGCGAAACGGCATTCTTCAGCCCAGGCTGAAACGCTCGGCGCTGGCGCGGTCCCAGTAGGTGGTGAACACGGCGTGCTGCGCCGCCACGTCGGTCAGCAGCGCGCCGGCCGGTGTGCTGGGCAGCAGGTTGGCGAGCAGGCGCACTTCGTTTTCGCTCACGCGGCGCACGAGGTGGTGGGCGGTGATCTCGCGCGGGTGCTGCAGGCCGGCGGCCTGCACGAGTTCCTTCAGCGCCTTGAGTGTGTTCTGGTGGAAGTTGTAAACGCGGTCGGCCTTGTCGGGCACCACCAGCGCTTGCTGACGCACAGGATCCTGCGTGGTCACGCCGGTGGGGCAGGTGCCCGTGTGGCAGCTTTGCGCCTGGATGCAGCCCAGCGCGAACATGAAGCCGCGCGCGCTGTTGCACCAGTCTGCGCCGATGGCCATGGCGCGCACGATGTCGAATGCGCTGATCACCTTGCCTGCGCAGCCGATCCGGATGCGATCGCGCAGGTTCACCCCCATCAGTGTGTTGTGAACCAGGCGCAGGCCTTCCTGCAGCGGCGCGCCCACATGGTCGGTGAACTCCAGCGGCGCGGCACCGGTGCCGCCCTCGGCGCCATCCACCACGATGAAGTCGGGTGTGATGCCGGTCTCCAGCATGGCCTTGACCATGGCAAACCACTCCCAGGGGTGGCCAATGCAGAGCTTGAAGCCCACCGGCTTGCCGCCGGAGAGTTCGCGCAACTGCGCGATGAAGTGCATCAACTCCAGCGGCGTGGAGAACGCGCTGTGCGAGGCTGGCGAGATGCAGTCCATGCCCACCGCGATCCCGCGCGCGGCGGCAATCTCGGGCGTGACCTTCGCCCCTGGCAGGATGCCGCCCACGCCGGGCTTGGCGCCCTGGCTGAGCTTGATCTCGATCATCTTCACCTGCGCGTCCAAGGCGTTGGCCCGGAAGCGCTCGGGGCTGAAGCGGCCGGTCTCGTCGCGGCAACCGAAGTAGCCCGACGCCACTTCCCAGATCAGGTCGCCGCCATGCAGCCGGTGGTACGCGGAGATGGAGCCTTCGCCGGTGTCGTGCGCGAAGCCGCCGCGCTTGGCGCCAGCGTTCAGCGCCTGGATGGCATTGGCCGAGAGCGAACCGAAGCTCATGGCCGAGATGTTGAACACGCTCGCCTCGTAAGGCTGCGTGCAATCGGCGCCGCCGATGGTGATGCGGAAATCGTGCGTGGCGATGTGGCTGGGTTGCAAGGAGTGGTTGAGCCATTCGTGCCCGTCGGCGGTCTGGTCGTGCTGGGTGCCGAAGGGGCGCTTGTCGGTCTCGCCCTTGGCTCGTGAGTACGCCAGGCTGCGCTGGCTGCGCGAGAACGGCGTGGCCTCGTTGTCGCCCTCCAGAAAATATTGCCGCATCTCGGGACGGATCTTTTCCAGCATGAAGCGCAGGTGGCCGATGACGGGGTAGTTGCGCAGCACCGAACTCTTGGTCTGACGCAGGTCCCACAGACCTACGGCAGACAGGCCCGCGAACAACAGGAACGTCCAGCCGCCCACGCCGAATCCGACCAGCGTGAACAGACTCAGCAGCGCGATCAGCACACACAGGCCGAACGCCGTGTAGCGCACGGGATAAAGAGCGTTGAGGCGTTCGAGCATCGGGTTTTCTCAGAAGTTGGCAGGGCTACACTGGCGGCCATCATAAAGACGCCGCCCATGAACACCTTGCCCGAACCGCTGGAACCTGCCGATTACGACGCGCTCGACGAGATCCTCGACGACCTGCGCACGCGCGGCGAAGACGTGCCCCAATGGGAGTTCTGTGAAGGCGCCATGGCCGCGCTGCTGTGCACGCGACGCCCCATCGAAGCCGCCGAATGGTTGCCGGTGCTGCTTGGCACGGGCGCCTTGCCCACCGCGCCGCAGGAAGAGGGCACGCATTTCAGTAACACCGCGCAGTACGAGCGCTTCACGACCTTGTGGGCACGGCGCGGCGCCGAGGTGGCCGCCTCGCTCGCGGCACCGGTGGAAACGCTCGAAGACGAACGCAGCTACCACCCGGAGTTGATGGACGTGCGCGGTGCGGTGGCCGCGCTGCCCGAGGCCGATCGCGCCGATTTCAAGGACCAGGACCTGCCCGCCTACGCGCAGGTGTGGGCGCTGGGCTTCATGTTCGTGGTGGAAAACTGGCCGGACGACTGGGCGCCGCCGCGTGACAAGGACACCGCCGGCTGGATCGACGAAGCGCTGGACCGCATCGTCGCGCTCACTGAGGACGACACCGGCAAGCCCACCGTGAACATGCACGAAGAAGACGGCCCGCCGAGCGTGAGCGACGAGCGCCTGAACGATTTTGGCGCCGCCATCTGGGCCGTGTACGACCTGTGTCAGATCGGGCGCAGCCTGGGGCCACGCGTGGAGCCGGTTCGCAAGCAGGCCACGCCGGGGCGCAACGATCCCTGCCCATGTGGCAGCGGGAACAAGTACAAGCGGTGCCACGGGAAGTGACGCTCGAAACGGCCACTCGCGCACAGCTCAAGTGGCTCGTGCTCTCAAGCCGAGCAGCGTATCCACCAGCTCGGTGAACCCAGCTCCGCACGGTTGGGTGGTGACGTAGCGCGGCAGTTGGCGCAGCTGATCGACAAAGGGACTGATGTTTGCCACCGCACAGGAGTGGGTAAAGGCCGCGAACATCGGCTCATCGTTCGGTGAGTCCCCGCAGAACACGAAATTCGATTGTTGCTGTGAAAAATCAATGCCCCATCGCGCCCGCACGAATTCAATGGTCATCGCGATCTTGTCGTAGTTGCCGAACCAGCCGTTGACATGAATCGAGCTCACCTTGGCTTGCGCTCCAAAGCGCGCAAATATGGCCCGGATTCGCTCGGCAGCGTCCCACCCCAGATCCGGCGGTTCTTCGCGAAAATCGATCGCAAGGTCAAACATGCGATAGGCCTGATCGGCTGCAACCCGGCTGCCTGGAACCTCGGAGAGGATGGCGCGTTCGAGTTCGCCAAAACGGGCATGCGCTGATCGCAGCATGGCATCTGGATGGAAAAGGCGTCGCAGCCGCCCCTCCACTTCATAGAAAGCCAGTGCGCCGTTTTCTCCGATCACCCCATCGACTGGCCAGGTGCGCGCGATCAGATCGCACCAACCGGCGGGACGCCCAGTGACCGGTATCACCCAGAGCCCCGCCTGGCGAGCGCGCCAGATGGCATCGTAAGCCGGTGCGGTCAGCTTGCCTTCCGTGGTCAGCGTGTCATCGATATCGAAAAAGATGCCGCGCAATGCGCAGGCAGCATCAGCGGGGAATCGCGCGATGGGCAACATCAGTGTCCGCTCCTGGCATTCATCAAGAACAGACCCTAGACCATGCCGAGATCGAATGGCCCGCCCTGTTCCAGCGCTCGCTGGTAGGCAGGGCGCTCGTGGATGCGGCGCAACCAGTCCGTCAGCTTCGGTCGTTTCCCCAGCAGACCACGGGCTGACGCGGCTTCGACGGGAAAGCTCAGTTGAACGTCGGCCGCGCTGAACGAACGACCCGCGAACCAGGCGCCGTGTGTTGCCAGTTCGGACTCCAGAAAGTCCAGGTGTCGCTTCAGGTTGGGCGTGACGAGCAGCTGCTTCACCTGGCTTGAGATGGCCTTGGCGACAGGGCGCACGAGGAACGGACTCTTCAGTTCGATCTGGTCGAACACCAGTTGCAGCAGCAGGGGCGGCATGAGGGAGCCCTCGGCGTAGTGCAACCAGTAGCGGTAGCGCAGAAAAGAAGGTGTGCCCGGCTCAGGTGAAAACTTGCCTTCGCCGTAGGTCTCCACCAGATATTCCAGAATCGCGCCCGACTCGGCCAGTGTGGCCTTGCCATCGGTCACCACCGGCGACTTGCCCAGAGGGTGGATCTTTTGCAGCGCTGCTGGCGCCAGCATGGTTTTGGCGTAGCGTTCGTAGCGCTCGATCTGGTAGGGCACGCCAAGCTCTTCGAGCATCCAGAGCACTCGCTGCGAGCGCGAGTTGTTGAGGTGGTGAACGGTGAGCATGCAAAGGGCCTTTCGTTGGAAGGTGGGACCTGTGGATCAGGCCAGCGCGGGCGGCAGGGTCTGTGAAAGAAAGTCCCACACGCGGCGGATGCGCGGGTTGCTGCGTATTTCGCGGTGCACGGCGAGCCACATGGGCAGCGCGGGAATGTCGAGCATGGGCAGCAGCGGCACCAGCTCCGGATTCTGCCGCGCCGCGTAGCGCGCCAGAAACCCCACGCCCATGCCGGCGTCCACGGCAGCCTGGTAGGCGTTGAGGTCGTCGGTGCGAACCGCGAAATCCTCGCGCTGCATGGGCATGCCCATGCCGGCAAAGCCGCGCAGGATGTCGGTGTTGCGGTCGTTGCCGATGACGTCGTGCGTGAGCAGGTCGGCCGGCGCCCGCGGAGTTCCGCGCCGGCGCAGGTAGTCGCGGTGGGCGAAGGTGCCGATGGCGACCTGTCCCACGCGCTTGGCCACCAGCGAACTCTGGTCGGGCCGCACCATGCGCAGCGCAATGTCGGCTTCTCGTTGCAGCAGGTTGCTCACTGCGTTGCTGGAGACCAGCTCGATCTGGATGTCCGGGTGCAACTCGCGCATCTGCCGCAGCAGGGGCGGCAGCAGCACGCAGGTGACGGGCTGGCTGGCGCTGATGCGCACCGACCCGCGCGCCTGCGCCTGCGCCCCCGTGGCCTGGCGCGCGAGCTGGTCCGCGGCAGACGACATGGCGCGCGCCGCATCGGCCAGGCGCTGGGCGTGTGGCGTGGGCACGAGGCCCCGGCCCGTGCGCTCGAACAGCACCACGCCGAGCTGCGCCTCCAGCTCGCCGATGTGCCGGCCTACGGTAGGTTGGCTGGTGGAGAGCTGGCGCGCCGCACCCATGAGGCTGCCCCGGTCCAGGGCTGCCAGAAAGGAGCGAATCAGGGTCCAGTTGAAATCGCCGGTATTCATTCCTGAATAGCTGTTGTTTGATTCAAGGCAATTGTGTATGAGTCGGCTTGTTTCCACAATGCGTTCCATGGCGCCGGCGTTCGGTGCCCACTGGAGTTCCAGCATGTCGTCACCGATCCATTCTTCCACCTCCGCTGGCACGGTTCTCGTGCTCGGCGGCCGCGGCCGCTTTGGCCTGGCCGCGGTGCAGGCTTTTGCCCGCAACGGCTGGCGTGTGCTGGCGCAGATGCGCCCGGGGGCAACAGCACCGCAGGTGCGCGGTGTGCAGTGGCTGGCCCATGCGGTGGACACCGCTGCGGGCCGGGAGGCCTTGATCCGGGTCGCGGCGGGCGCCACGGTGGTGGTGCACGCCCTCAATCCGGGTCAGTACACCCGTCAGGCCTGGGCCCGCGAGAGCGGCCCGTTGCTGCAGGCGGGCATGGCGGTGGCGAAGGTGCTGGGTGCTACCCTCATGCTGCCCGGCAATGTCTACAACTTTGGCCAGTCAATGCCACCGGTGTTGATGGAAGGGGCGCCCTACCGGCCCAGCATGGCCATGGGCCTGATCCGCAGCGCCATGGAAGAACATCTGGAGGCCGCCACGCAGCGCGGCGAGCTGCGCGCCGTGATCGTGCGCGCCGGCAACTTCTACGGCCAGGGCCAGGGCACCTGGCTGGACCTGGCGATGCTCAAGGGCATCCGGCGCGGCAAGCTGGTGTTTCCCGGTCCGCTGGATGTGGCCACGCCCTGGGCCTACCTGCCCGATCTGGCACAGACCTTCGTAGAGCTGGCTCGAGCGCGGGGCAACATGTCACCTTTCGAATCGCTGCACTTCACGGGGCACACGCTGGCGGGCCACGACTGGGTGCGGGACCTGCAAGGCGTGGCCCGGCAGCAAGGCTGGTTGCGGGACGATCAGAGCCTTCGCGTGGGTGCTCTGCCCTGGCCCCTGTTTCGAGGGCTCGGCCCGCTGGTGCCGAGCTGGTCGGCGCTGGCGTCGTTGCGCTACCTCTGGAACCAGCCGCACCGGCTGGACAATCGCCGCCTGGTGTCGTTCATCGGCCACGAGCCTCACACACCCTGGGCCCTGGCGCTCGGCCGGACCTTGCAGCATCTTCAACTGCTGCCCCTTGCAACCGCGCCGGTGAACGCCCTGAGCGCGCAAGCCTGATTTCATTTCTTCGGCCATTCAGGAGCACACCATGCAACGTCGACTCTTCATTCGCCTGGCCGGGGGAGGCGTGATCGCCGCCGCCACCGCCCCCACCCTGTCAGGCTGCAGCAGTGCGCTGCCGCCTGAGGCCATCGCCGCCTGGCAAGCGCCCGGCCAGACCGAGACCGATGTGCGCCGCTGGATACTGGCGCACGCCATCCTGGCGCCGCACTCGCACAACCTGCAGTCGTGGTTGGTGGACCTGAGCGTGCCGGACGAGATCACGCTGTTCATCGATCAGAAGCGCCTGCTGCCGGAGACCGATCCTTTCTCGCGCCAGATGATGATGAGCCAGGGCACGTTTCTGGAACTGGTGGACCTCGCTGCAAAGCAGAAGGGCCTGCGCGCGGAGATCGCCTTGTTTCCGCAAGGTGTGTTCCCGCCGACCACGGTGGACGCCCGGCCCACGGCGCGCGTCCGGCTGGTGAAGGACGCCACGGTCAAGCCCGACCCGCTGTTCAACCAGATCCTGCGCCGCCGCACCAACCGCGAAGCCTACGAGGCTCGCGAGCCGGACGCGGCCGCCCTGCAGGCCATTGGCGCCAGCGTGCAGCCGCAGCCGTTTCGCGTCGGCTTTGTCGGTGGCGCGCAAGGGGAGGCGCTGCAACAGCACCGCCGCATCGCCAAAGAGGCCTGGCGCATCGAGCTGGTGACGCCGCGCACGGTGATGGAATCGTTCAAGGTGCTGCGGGTGGGCCCGAAGGAAATTGCGCAGCACCGCGATGGCCTTTCACTGAACGACCCGATGGTTCGCGTGCTGAATGCGGTGGGGCTGTTTGATCGCGGCGTGGCACCAGCCCCCGACGACTTTGCGACCACGAGCCAGATCGAGGAGTTCAACGGGAAGATCGACACGACGCCCGCCTTCTTCTGGCTAGTGACCGAGGGCAACGACCGCATCACGCAGGTCAACTCGGGTCGCGCCTATGTGCGTGCGCAACTCGCTGCCACGGCGGTGGGCTTGTCGATGCAACCCTTGTCGCAGGCCCTGCAGGAGTACCCCGAGCAAGTGGTGCCCTACACCGAAATCCATCAACTGGTGGAAGCGCCTGCGCCGCGTTTCACGGTGCAGATGTGGGCTCGTTTGGGGTACGCGCCGGTGATCGAACCTTCACCTCGGCGGGGGTTGGCTGCCCATGTGTTGAGCTAGGGCCTGTGAACAGGCCCTAGACAGAAAGAAGAAACGAAGCCTCAGCCAAAGCAACCCCGTTCACACGAACCTCCACCACATGCCGCCCCGGATACAAGGTCCGCGTGGTCACCGGCTTCAAACTGTGCCGCTTCGAGAGCACACGTTCCTCACCCGCAGCCAGAGAAAGCTTCCACCCCTTGAACACCTTGGGTGAAGCACCGCCGTTGGCACGCACGTGGTGCACCGCGTAGTCCACCTCCAGCAACTGCGGCTTGCGCGAGGTCGAGCGCAACACCACAGTCAGCCCGATCTCGCCGCCCACCGCCGCGCGGGAAGACGACAGCTTCAACGAAGCCGCACCCTTCAGGCCACTCGCCAACCCCCACGCCGCCAACGTCGGCGCATGGCCCGACTTGATGAGCCCCCTGCTCGCGTGCCGCAGCAGCGCGCTGCGCTCAACCGGTGCATCGATCAGATGATCCCGCACCCAGCCGGCCACGAGATCGGGGTGGTCCTTGGCGATGTCGTTCAGGTGGTTGGCCACGCTGCGGCGCACATAGCTGCTCGCGTCGTCCTGCAAGACGCGCAGCAGCGGCAGCGTGGGCGACGGGTCCACCACCAGCGCCTGCAACCGCAGCCCCCAGGGCAGACGAGGGCGGCTGCCTTCGCTCACCAGGCGCCGCACGTGCGGGCTCGGGTCTTTCACCCACTGTTTCAACGCGTCGAGCACCAAAGCCTGGTGCTGCTGAATCAGCGGACGGATCGCGAACTCGGCCGTGAAGCGTTGTGTGAGCGCGTGCAGGCAGTCCAGCGCCGTGGGCACGTCGTCCACACCACGCCGCGCCACGAACTCCCCCATGGACCACACCGCCCAACCGGCCACACCGGTGGCGGCCACGGCGGGGCTGTGTGAAACCGGTTCGCCTTTCGCATCGATCGCCAGCGGTGGCGCCAGACTGGCCTTGAGCACCTCGCAGGCGCGCGCGAAATCGTCCGGCAGCGTGGCCTGCAGCGCATCGGCCATCTGCATGGCGCGCGCCTTCAATTCCAGCGCCTCCAGACCATTGGTGGCCAGCGACTCGAAGCGCTTGCGATCGAAACGGGGCCATGCTCGTTTCAGGTGCGCGGCCGTGACGGCCACCGTGTCGCGGTTGATCAGGTTCTTGAACGGTTCCATGTGTCAGGCGGGGGGAAGTCGCCGCAACAGTCCAGCCAGCGCATGGCGCACGGTGGCCAGTCGCACGGCGGCACGGTTGCCGTCGAATTTCTGGTGTTCGGTGAACACGCCTGCCGGCGTGGCCCAGCCGAACCACACCGTGCCCACCGGCTTCTCCACGCTGCCTCCGGTGGGGCCGGCCACACCGGTCACGGCCACCGCGAACTGAGCGGGTGAATGCGCCACCGCGCCGGCCGCCATGGCGCGTGCCACCGGTTCGCTCACCGCACCGTGATCTTCGATCAGCGAAGGAGGCACACCCAGCAGCTCGCTCTTGGCCGCGTTGGAATAGGTCACGAAGCCGCGTTCGAACCAGTCACTCGACCCCGAAACCTCGGTGCACGCGCCGGCGATCAGGCCCCCTGTGCAGCTCTCGGCCGTGGCCATCATCAGGCCACGCGCCTTGAGCTCACGCGCCAGCGCATCCACCAGGGCGGGGGTGTTGTCCATGCTTCAGGCTCTCCAGAGTGCGATGACGATCAGTGTGCAGAACGCGGCGGCGAAATCGTCGAGCAGGATGCCGAAGCCGCCACGCGGGCCGAAGCCCTTGAAGGTCTGGTCGGCCCAGGCCATGGGGCCGATCTTGACCATGTCGAACAGGCGAAAGATGGCGAAGGCGGCGAGCTGACCCCAGAAGTCGCTGGGTTGAATCAACCAGAGGACCAACCAGAAGGCGACCACTTCGTCCCACACGATGTGGCCCGAGTCCGCAATGCGCATGTGCTGTGCCGTCACCGTGCAGGCCCACCAACCAATCAGCGTGGCGCCCAGGATCATCAGGCCCCAGGCCAGGGGCGAGAGCAGCGGGTCGAGTACCAGAAAGGCGACCCATGCCCAGAGGGTTCCTGCAGTTCCGGGCGCGAAGCGGCTCAATCCGGCGCCCGCGCCCAGTGCGATGAAATGGGCGGGGTGGGAGAGCAGAAAACCCCAGGTCGGGCGGACCAGGGGGGCGTGGGCGGTCTCGGGCATGCGCGG
>Ga0070754_10002830_pt1 | contig 12545 bp, 17 predicted proteins | sample VirMetDEL_Sep_01_FD_75181 | JGI IMG/M metagenome (GOLD analysis project Ga0070754, IMG submission 75181) | Aqueous microbial communities from the Delaware River and Bay under freshwater to marine salinity gradient to study organic matter... | ecosystem: Environmental > Aquatic > Marine >... | reverse complement strand
TAAGGGTAAAAAATCCCTTTATTAACCAAATAACTAAACATATACCTCATGTCACCGTTATTTGTAATATGGAGAAAAATGAAGCAATTAAATTGTATCAAAATATCGAAAGTAAATTTGGTTTGACTCAACAAATTTATACCAACGGTATTTGTAAATACTTTGAAGATAAATATGACAAAAAAGATATTTTAAAAGCTTGTGGTTATGATTGTCAAATTAAAAATTGGCAATATATCTATAATGAATGTTTGAAATATCAAGGTGTTTTGCCTAAACAGCCTCATCTAACAATACAATACGAAATGAAGAAAAAAAACTTAAAAAAAATTAATAGCAAACATTTTATGGAAGAATGTCAAGTTTTACTAATGGATATTAGTAGTGATAATCCTTTAGATTGGAAAGAAATCAGTTAATAAATTTTTATTTATTAATAAAATGGATTATAGTTTATTATGGAAAACAATTACAGTTTTTAATTTCTTTTTTTCTCTTATATGGATTTGCTTTTATACTTATAGGGCTGGTTTTATGAATGATGGGGATTTTGTAGCTCCTTCACAAGCTCAAAGAGGTACACCAGGTGCAAAAGATAATAATGATAGTATTCTCAGTATGTCTGGTAGAAGTTTAATCTTTTTAATTGCTATTATTTCTTCTATAATTATTGCTATGCTTTTCTTTATTGCTTTTAATTATTATATTAAACCAACTTATAAATGTAAGAAAGGAAAAGGTTTAAAGGAATGCAAATTAGTTAAATAATTTTATAATTATCTAATATAATTAAAAAAATGGAAAATTGTAAAGATTTTGAACCGGGTTTTAAAAAAATGGAAAATTTTGAATTAAATAAAAACCAAAGAGAAGGTAGAAATACTTTAATATTAATTTTAAGTTTTTTATTAATTACAATATTTTATATTTTTAAAAGAAATAAATATATATTAATTACTGCTTTAATTCTTTTAAGTTTATGCTTATTTTTTTTTATTTCCGACCCTATTTTAACTATTAGAATGGCAGATTATTTAGTAGCAAGAAATATAAAAACTAATCATATTTTAGATAAAGAAAAATATTTCCCTCAATACAAAATTTATGAAGAAAAATTTCCAATTTTTAAAGAAGAATTAAATAAATTACTAGAATCTTCAAATCAAGGAAAAGATGTAGGTTTTACAAAAGATACTTATGGTAATTCTAATATCGGTAGAGATGTTGATAAAGAAAAAAATAGAGGTTGGAGAATTTATCATATTATGTTAGGAGGAAAAATAATTGATTCGGCTAAAGAACATTTTCCCGAACTAATTAAAAATATTAAAACTCATAAACAAATTAAAAATGTCTTAATAAGTATTTTAGACGAAAATACAACTATACCCATACATACTGGTTATTATAAAGGTATTATGAGATTTATGTTAGCTTTAAAAGTACCCAAAGAAAGAGAAAAATGTTATCTTTGTGTTAATGGTGATAAATATTCTTGGAAAGAAGGAGAAACAATTTTATGGGATGATAATTTTCCTCATAAAGTCTTTAACAAAACAAGTGAACAAAGAGTAGTTATTTATATGGATTTGGAAAGACCAGATCTTAATTATAGTGGAAAATTTTTAAATAAAACATTAGATAGCGTGGTTTATAATTCAAGTATTATTAAAGAAGAAATTAAGAAAACAGAAAAAAAACAAAAAATTTTCAACTCAAAAAAATAATTTAATTAAATAATTCATTCTGTAACCACTTTAAAAATTCTCCAGGTTCTTTTTTTTCTATTTCATAATTATCATATAAATTATAATTTAATTCAGTGTAAGCTTTCCTATATTTTAATAATATAGCCCCTGAATTATCATCAGGTTGTTTTATTATTTTCTTTTTAATTAAAACAATTGGTATTTTTGTTTCTTTTAAAATATAATAAATACCTGTATTTTTTGATTTTTCTTTTCTTAAAAAAATTACAACATTTTCTTTATTTTTAATTTTTTCTATACATTTTCCTACAGTTTTTCCTTTTACTTTTATTATATTGTATTTAGTAAAATATGGTAATTTTGTAAATTTTTCATTACAATCTTTTGTTACTACATTATATTTTTGATTTTTATCAGAATGGTTGTGTAATTCTTGACTGATTATCATGGAGGACATGAGGGGATGTTCCTCGTGATCTACTACAAATAAATAAGGGCCATTATTTAAATCTTTTAATTTAATTTTACCTACATTTTTATATTCCATACAAAAAAAACCAGAAGGGTAAAGATACCAAAGATATATAATTAATAAATAAACTAATAAAATTAAAAATATAATTTTAATAAATAATGGTTTTTTCATATTTTAATATTTAAAAAAATAAGAATAATTACATATGTAATTATCCTAGTTTAATAGAAAGTAGTAAAAAATTTAATTATGATATTATAACACTGGGTATGGGTGAAAAATGGAAAAATTTTAGAGAGAAAAATATTAGAATTCTAAATTATTTGCGCCAAGAAAAAAATAAAGAAGAAATTATTATTATATCTGATGGATATGATGTATTATTAGTTCAGGATTCAAAAAATATATTAGATACATTAAAAAAACTATTCTGAAGAAGATATATTATTTAATTCTGAAGCCCTTTCTAATTCTTATATAATTAATAGAGAATGAAAAAATTTTTTAAACCAAAAATAATCAACAAAAATAAATATAAAGTTTTGAATGCTGGTTTATATATCGGAAAAATTAAAAATATAATACCTATGTTAGAAGATTATATAAAAGAAAATATAGAAGACGATCAAAAAGGATTTAATAAATTGTATAAAAAAAAAGATTAGAAACATATACAAAAATTTTAAATTTAAAATTAGGATATAAAAAATCAAAATTAAAAGAAAATTATTATATATTTTTATGTTATAGTTTAGATTTTTTAATTTTATTTGTTTTAATAATTGTAATCTTTTTGTTTTATACAATCTATAAAAAATATGTATTAATATAAAAAATGAGAATCGTAGCTACTTTAACAACTAGACCTAATTATCATAAAGGTTTAAAAGATTGTTTAAATTCTTTAACAAAGCAATTTGATAGTGTTTATTTAGGTCTGCCTTATAAAAGTTTGAAAGGTATTGAATACCAAGATTTTTCTCATCCTAAAGTAATAATCGTTAGATTAGAAGAAGATATTGGACCTGCTAGTAAATTATTAGCAGCATTATTAAAAGAAGAAAGGTCAAAAGATACTTTGATAGTTAGTGTTGATGATGATTATATTTATAGAGAGGATTTGAGAAATATTTTTGAAGAAAAGAGAAAAAAAGATATTGATAATGGATTAGATAGAGTTATGACATTTTCAGGTGTATATATGAAATATTGGAATTTTGGAACATTGGGGTTAAACGGTGGTTGGCACGACAAGGATTATTTTTTTGATCTAAATAAAGAGAAAAAAATTACTACAATAGCTGGTTATTGTGGTTGTGCTTATCCTGCAAATATTTTTGGTGATACTAAGGATTATATAAATTTTATAAAAGAATTATCAAAAAAACATAAAAAACTAATTTTTAACGATGATGTATTAATTTCTGCTTATCTTTCTAAATTAAATATAGAAAAAATAAGAATCCCTATAAAAAATAATACAATAGGGGAATCTTGTAAGGAAGGAGGCGAAGAAGTATTAAGCCCTGGTCCCCAAGAATTATATGATACTATTTACTCTCTCAAAGATTATTTTGTTAAAAATAATCCAAAAAAATATACATTAGTTGTCTTAGATGTAGTAATATTTATTTTTTTAATTTTAATATTTTTTGTTAGTTATAAATTTTTTCTTTCACCCAAGAAATAAATTTTTTGGGGTCTTTATCTAAATTATAATCTTTTACTAATTGGTAATCAATATTATAATTATTTCCAAAAATAGTAGTTAATTGATTTTTATTTTTTGGAGGATTTTTTATATCTTCACCTTGTCGGTAAATTTTAGTAAATAAAATAGGAACTTTTGTTTCTTTTAATATATGATATATACCGCTATTATTTTTATCCTTATTAAAGAAAATTAATACATTTTCTTTATTTTTTAATTTTTCTATTAACAATTTAGTAGTATTATTTTTTTTATTTTCATATATATCTAAACGATTATAATGTGTAAACATGGGAAAGTCTTTGAAAAATTGATTAACATTAAAATGCTCTTTCTTTTCAGAAATTATGTTTGTTTTTAATTTTAATTTTCTAGTTTCATTACACATTAAAATAATATCTGGTGTCATATAAGTATGACTTACAATTAAAATAACTGGTTGGTCTAAATCTTCTAGTATATTATTATTAGTTTTATAACTAACATTTAACATTTTATGAGGAGCATAATACCACCATAAAGTAAAAAATATCCATAAAGATAAAATCAATAAACTAATTTTTAAAAACTTTTTTATCTTTCCATAGTTGTGAGTAGTCATTTTTGGTTTTTATATTATATGATTTTTTATAATCTTTGGGGAAATTCATATAAGGTTCAAAATTTCCGTCTCTAGATACTAAATTATAATCTTTAAAAGATAAAAATTGCATAATTCTATAATTTTCGGAAAGTTCATATTTATGTAAAAATTTTTTATAATGGTTAACAAATAAAGAAAACCAAGTTGTCGGACCTGTAATATCAGTATCATTTATACCGTATTTTTTATGATTAATATTTTTTACAATTTTTTCTAAAATTTTTTTGATGAAAGGATGTTTGGGTATAGCAGCAAAGAATCCGTTCCAAATTTTAGTTGGACCTCCATCTCTTACCAAAACTAAATCTCTGTCTAAAAAATCTTCTAAATAATAATTTAATTTTAATTTGATATCAGCATATATACCCCCATAATGATATACTAAACAAACTCTTAATAAATCTGCTTTATAAGCACCGGGGACTAAATTTTGATAAGCTTTTAAAACATCATTATCAAAATTATTTTTAATAAATTCTTCTCCTTGATTATCGTCTAAAAAATTATATTGGTAATTTTCTAGATTTTTCCAAGTTTCTGTATTTTTATATAAATAGTGTTCTTTTTCTATTTTTTTATAAAAAGTCTGCCAAATAATTTTGGGTATATTACTTCTATATTTTAAATTATTTTCTTTTAAATTAACTTTTGTAATTAATTGATATAAGGGAACATCAAAAGTTAATTTTTGGTTATCAGAACTTTGATAATCTTTATAATTATTTTTTAAATATTTTTTTTGATTATTTATTAAATAATCAAAATTCTTATCTATAATTAAGTCTTTATGTTGGAAATTATTAACTAGAGGCGAGGTTTTATTTTCTAAAGCGATTACAGTTTCAAAAGTACCTTTTTTATAAATTTCTTTGAAAACATTATAAAATTCAGCCCAACCTAAATTATTTTTAAAATTATGCCATTTAGATATTTCACCTTTTATTTTGATTATATCACTATAAAATATAATAGTTACTACAAGAATTATAGAAATAATTATAATTATTTTTAACATTTTTTATAATTTAAATTAATATTTTTTTATCAGTTATTTTACTATAATGTTTTCTTTTTGTAATATTTTTATGATTACTAACAACAGAATATTTTACTTTTCCATTAAGGTTTTTTTCATAAAATTTTATATTATCTTTGTTAGCATATTTAAGTATTACTCTTGAATATATTATAGGTCCTGTTAAAGCTAATACAGAATATTCACCTTGATTATAAAAATTTTTATTTTTCTTTGCATACTCAATATTAGTTACTATATGTTGAATAGTTTTTCCTAAAATTTCATTCCCTGCAGGGGATATTATATGCCAATTATTAAATTCTCCATATTCAGTACCACTAAAAGTTGACCAATTATATTTATTAAAAAATTGAGATGACATTCCAAAAGGGAAAAAATTAAATTCAGGATCTCTACCCTTTGATGTTAATAATTTATTTTCTTTTAGCTCTTGGTCTATATTTTTTACTAGAGCACTTTTTACATCTAAATATATACCGCCATAATAATAAATTATTAAATATCTAAAAAAATCAGCTCTAGCTGGTCCATATTTAGGATTAATAGACTTATAAGCATTATAAATACGTTCTGAATAATTATTTTTTATAAAATTTTCAACCATATCGTCATCGTATATAATTTGTTCTAATTCTGGATTTTTACTTTTTGTTACCTCAAAAGCTTTTTTATAATTCTTCTCAGCTTCATCTAAATCATAAAATGTTCTATAAACTTTTTTTGGTATTTTATTGGTTTTATTAATATTTGGTAATTGAACAGAATTATCTAATTCTAACAAAATATCTTTTGGAAAATCTTCTTCTAATATTTTTTTAAATTGTTGATTATAATGATATTCCATTAAACAAAATATAACTATAAATATGATAAACAAAAAGACATAAATTAACATTTTTTATAAAATATTAAATATTTTTAAAAATAACTATTTAATATTTTATAACTATCTCCACAAAATCCTTCATCTTTAATATTAATCTTATCAGATAAAAATTTGAAATTATATAATAAAAAAAGACTTTTATTGGTATGGTAAATATTCATACTGTTCATTATATTAACATCCCAAATTATATTTTCTAAATTTTCTTTAAAAATAAATGTTTGATTATCTAAATATTTAGATAATTTTTCCATACCTCTTTTTGTGACTAAATAACAAACACCAGAAACCCTAACTTCTTTTTCTTTTTTTGATATTATTTTAAATTCTTCAGAATGCTGATGAGCTAATAATAAAATATCACAATCAGAAGGTAAACTATTCAAATTTTCTTGAAAATCTATTGAAGAATGAGATAATAAGAAAAACTCAATATCATCTTCCATAATGATTACATTATCATAATTATTATTAAAAGCTTTCTTGATAGCTTTTAAATGACTCATTGTTATAGCTAATTCAGATTTAGTATTATTATTTTTTTTACTATTGTTAATATATTTATAACCTTGTATTTCTCCTTCTCTTAAATTAGTAATATTTCTACCATCAAAAGCTTCAATTCTTTCAATATTCTTAATATTATATTTTTTTATCTCTTTTTCAATATTAGATTTTCTATCTTTTGATCTGTTTAAATTAATATAATATTTAGGTATTTTGTTAAAGCTGTCATTTGTTTTAATGGTTGTTTTTAATTTTTTTATTTTCTCTCTAGCATTACTTATTTGATAATCTCTTTTATATTTTTCTAAGATTAAATATACAACGGTCAATATTAGAAAAATAATTAAAAATATTTGATAGTTCTTCATTTTATTTATATTTTATATATTTTATTACTAATCACTTAAAAATTTATTTAAACATCAAATAATAAAAATTTAAAATTATAAATTATATTAATACAACTAAAAAATGATAAATAAAAAAATAATAGTTGTAGTTCTAATAGTTATTATTTTAACAATTTCTTTGGCTTTTCTCTCTTGGTACCTTTCAAAAGAATCTAGACTTAAAAAATATTACAGTAAAATAAATAGTGGAAAAGAAAGAGATAGTCTAAATATAAATACTTTGCCTTTGATAGAAAATGATAAAAAATATATCGAATTACAAACTTTAGATTGGATAAAAAAGCGAAAAGAAAAAGGTTATTGTTATGGCTTACTTGAAAAAGATAAAGTAGTGATGGCAAAATGGATAGAAAAATTTAATATAAGAGTTCCAAAAATACATTATTATAATTATCACGATAAATTCAAATATCAAGATTTATATAAAATTATTGTAAAAAATCCTGATAAAAAATTTATAATTAAAATTACTCATTTACAATCTAATTATGGTATTATTATTGTGCCTGCCCTAAATACTCAAAAGAATGATAGTTACCTTTCAGATGTTTATGATAAATGTTTACAAAAATTTAAAACTTGTTTTGTTTGTAATCATGATAAAGGCACGGCTCCCAAGATTTCGGAAATAAAAAAAGGGAGAAAAGAGTCACATTATAAATTATATGAGACCATTGAACCTGGTATTATTATTCAAGATTTTTTCTATAGTAAAAAAAATAAAAATTCTGCTCCTAGAGAATTAAAGATTTTAGTTTACGGAGACAAAATTATTTATGGAGTAGAAGACAGAGATTTTGAAAGATACAAATTAGTTTATCAAATGGCAAAAAATGTTTCTAAATTACTAGGTTCTTCTTTAATTAGAGTAGATATTTTTATTAAAGAAGATGACAATCCTTATATTCCTTATCTTAATGAAATATCTTTATCCCCGGCTAATGGTTTTAGAACAAAATATTTTAATGAAGAATACAAGAAAGAAATTAAAAATTACAAAGCAGTGGATATGGAAATAGATTCTTTAATTAGGTCTTCTCCTATGAGAAGTATACCAATTGAAAAATATTTAAGTGACAATGATTGGGGAACTTTTTATAAAGATAAATATAGATTCTAAATAATTTATAAATATAATAATTTATAAATTAGAAACAATTAAAACTAAAGTTTTTTATACCATACCAAACAATTGAAAAAAAATCTTGTTGCCATTCATTTTCTAAAAATAGTTCATTATAAAATTTATTCAATCTCATTATTAACCATTCTTTTGTTTTTAGACTACCATCTCCAATTATACAATTATTAATATATACTAAATCTCCTCTAGTAAATCTATCACATCTAATAGAATAATTACCATTGATTAATTCTAAATTATATTCCTTAATCATATCTTGAGTTACTAATTTTTTCTCTTCATCATTTAGCTCAATACTAGCATACAAATTATAGATATATTTTTCGTTGTCATCCAGAAAAGCAAAAATTTTAATATTATTAGTTTCAAAAATATAACGTTTTCCTATATAGGTTTTATAATCTTTATGTTTTTCAAAATTAATAACATTTTCTTTAATTTCTTCAACAGTTAAATATCTATTCATATCAGGGAAAGCTACTAAGTATTTACTAATCATTTTTTTATATTTATCTTTTTAATTTTTCATTTTTAGTTCTTCTACTAATTCTACGTATAATTGCATAGCAACTTCTTTACTCATACCATTATTATTTTTCCATACCTGCCATTTGTAAGATTTTTCTACTTGATAACTCCAAGGTTTGCTTTCATTATTATCGCCAAAATTAACTTGTTTATATAAACCATAGAGCCTTAGTTTCTCTTCCTGATTAGGATTAGTAGTTTTGACTTCTTCAACAGCTTTATTAAAATCATCCATTTTTATAAATTGAATTATTAAATATAATTTAATAACAAAATAAAAATGTTTACTAAGGAAGAATATTTACATTTTTTAGATACTATTGGTTATCCAAAATGTAAAATAGAAGAGTTTTTAATCATAAAATTTAATAAAAAATTAAATACTTTTAAACCTTTAGAAAGTAATCAACAGATTAATACTATCTTAAAAACTATTAAAAATATTAATAGGGTAGGTTCAAGAACAAATAGCTTTGTTTTAGAAAATAGACTGTTAGAAATTTTAACCAAAAAATATCCTTATTATTCTTTTTATAGTGATATTAGAGAAAAATTAGATAGTTTTAAAAATGACGATGAAGTCTTTAAATATATTAGGAAAAATAGATTTTATCATAAAAAAATTAATAAACATAAACATATCATTCCTCCTAATCTTTGATGATGCTAGAAAAAGTTTAACTGAAAATTTATTTTATGAAATAAAGGATCACGTAAAGAATATTAAAAATTATTTAGATATAGGAGCCGGGGATGGTGCAAAAACATATTATTTTTCTCAACAATTAGGACTAGAAAAAGAAAATGTTTTTGGTTTAGATTTTGTTACTTTTCATTCTGTTGATTATTTAGAAAATAGAACGAAAAATATTAATTTTATAGATTTGAAAGTTGATGATAAAAAATATCCAATAAAATCTAATAGTTTTGATATGGTTTCTGCTTTTATGGTAGCCCATCATATTAAAAATTTAGAATTATTTTTTTTAGAAATAAATAGAATTTTGAAAAAGGTAAATATTTCATATTAATGGAACATAATAATTTTACCATGCTCGATGATATGTTGGCTGATATAGAACATAGTATGTATGAAATGGTTGAGCAAGAAAAACCTAATTATTCTTTTAAAAAGGAAGAATATACACAATATTATGATTGGATAACATGGAGTATAATTGCGCAAAAATACAATTTACAATTTGTTAAACAAGGAAAAATGAAAAGTACTATAACATCTTCTTTAATGCCTACATCTACTTGTTATATACTCTTTAAAAAAATATAATTAAATAAAAAAATTAATTATTCTAGATACAATTATGTAGAATAAAAAATTATATCATCGATATTGACAACATCTTCAATTTTCTTTTCACAAAAAGCATTATGCTTATGTTAGATTAATGGTCTCTTGTAAACCTTACCACAATTTTTACAAGCACTTGCCGGTCCTAAACAAGTTTTTTTTGTGCTTATAAATTGTGGGTGAAAAAGTAGAAAATGTGCATCCGTTGACGCTACATACAATCTTTTTGTTTTTCTTTTTTTTCTTTCTTAGAGTCAGAAGTATTAATCTTATTTAAGATTTCATACTCTTTCTTCCGATGTTCTCTAATCAAGATTCCCAATTTTTAGTAGAGCTCTTGCAATTTTTGTCTTTCTTCAACACTTTGTTGAAGTTCTTTGAAAAGCGATATCTCTATTAAATTAATTTTTTATTATATTCGATTTTAGTAATGTTTTCCACAAACAGGTATATATTTGCCTTCGGCGCCTATTTCAATACATTGGTTTTTTTTATTAGTCCCTATCCATTTTGTAAAAACAGCATTTTTATGCCAATATCTACAATGAGTACAAAAAGCCTTAATTTGTTTTACTTCATCGGCATAAGGTATTAATAAATAGAGTTGACCAAATGGTTTTTTATCACTATCAGACAGTAAACCTGTACAATGTATATATTTATCTATTTTTAAACATTTGTCTACAAATTCTTTTAAATCTTTAAAAAACTGAGATTCGTCTATGGCTAAATAATCATATTTTTTTAAATTGTCTTCTTCGATATCGCATAAATTTTCTACAGAAAAACTTTCTACACAATCAGGGAAATGATAATCTTGATATTTATTATGAGTTGTTAAATTTTTTATTTGTTTTAAATCCCTTATATCTTTTTTACTATTAATGATTAATACTTTCGGTGTTTTATTTTTATGTATTTCGTTAAAAGTAATAAAATTATTAACTCTTTCTATCAAATGACTAGTTTTACCTGCGAACATAGGTCCGTAGGTAATCTCCAAATAACCAACCATTTCAATTTTTTTATAATTTATTTATTAAATAATTCAATTTAAATTATTTAATAATTTTTTTATCTTTTGTTTTCAACAAAATTTTAATATTATCATGGGTCTTAATATCTTCACTAACATATTTTTTGAAATCAATATCTTTATTCTTAAAAAATAATTTTAAAAGATTCATCATACCCATATAGTACTTGTAGGCTTCATCTTTACATGTAGGAGAAGATTGTCTAATTTTTGAAGTAATGTGAATAGTAAAGCGATGTTTATAATATTTATCTTCATGATTAATACCTTCTTTTTCTTCTTCAGTATCAAAACAAACATTTACTCCTTCTGAAATAGCATTATGAAAACTAGTAGAAACACCTAACCCTGCCAAAAAAGGAGCTAATTTATGTAAAGGCATTCTAAAATTAGGATTTTTAATGGGTTGGATGTGATAAACAGAATTAAAAATATCATATTTACTACAATTAACTTTATCGTCAGAAAGAAATAATATTTTTTTTGTAATATTTATTTGATTACTGAAATCTTCTAAAGAATCATAATCATCATAATATTTTAAAAGAAACATAATATAATTATAATTCATTTCTTCTTTGATAATTAATTCCTCCATCAAATCCTTAAAACGAGTACCTTCTTCATAATCTTTCAATTCTTCTAATAACCAATTGATATTTTTTTCTTTTTCTTCTACTGACAATCCATTTGAAAAATCTAAAAATTTTTGCAAGTTAGTAATATGTTCGATAATTTTATTAACTACTTTTTTTCCAGCATCAATATTTGAGGTACCTACACTAGTAATAGAAGTAGAAGATAGTTTAATATGAATGTTTTTTCCACCAAATTGCATATCAATAGAAACCATATTGTTCATAGCACCTGTTCTCATACCTCTTCTAACATTTTTATAACCTACAGAGACAATTGCTCCTTCAGGACCAAAGTATTCGATACTTTGCCGCGAACCAGAAATAAGTTTAATACGATTATTTTTTTTGTCAAATTTTTGTTCAACAAATAAGAAATTTGAAAGAATATTAATATCAATTTTTGAAGAAAATATACCTTTAATTGTAATGGTAGAAGGGACAAACTTCTCTTTTTCCAAGACATTAATCTCTGGTGTAAAATTAGACATATTTTTAAAGAATTATTTTTCT
>Ga0070754_10002829_pt1 | contig 12545 bp, 14 predicted proteins | sample VirMetDEL_Sep_01_FD_75181 | JGI IMG/M metagenome (GOLD analysis project Ga0070754, IMG submission 75181) | Aqueous microbial communities from the Delaware River and Bay under freshwater to marine salinity gradient to study organic matter... | ecosystem: Environmental > Aquatic > Marine >... | reverse complement strand
CGCTGAAGCGACGAGCGCTCCCCTTCTCACCTGCGCCACGCATACGCTCGGCTTCTTCCATGAGTTCAGCCGGAGTGGCTTTGCTCACATCGAAACTGGCTCGCTTCATGCTGTCGAAGATATTGGCGTAGAGGTCTTCCTCTTCCGTCTTGGGTTTCTTCGCAGCCTCCTTTTCAGCCAGCACTTCCATGGGTGGCCTGCCGTGCATGAAGCGATGGACTTCTTCCGCCGTCGCTGGCTTACTGATGCCGCCCGACGCTTCACGCTCAGAACTCATGGACGGAGGGCCAACTTCCTCGTCCTCATCAGGGACATAGTCAGGGTCCTCGAGGTTACCTTGCTGGTAGCGAACTTGGTTCTTAACCTGCCGCCCAGCACCCATGCGAGCATGCTGGTTCGACAACGGTCGACCAGTCCCTCTCGTCATCTCGCTACCGAGTCGGTTCATCTTCTCCTGCTTGTCCGGGTCAGCAGCACGCTCGGGCTTCTTGTCCGACGGCTTGCCGATTGAGATGACGAGCACTGCGCCTTTGGGTTTCTTTCCAACTTTCTCTTCTTTCATGGTATCATCCATCCATCTTTCTTGCGGGGGTTGCCCGTCAACCACTCGTCGAATCCGGGCATGAAGTCATCCAACATAACAACACTGCCTCTGAACTCCTTTGTCGCCCAATTGGCGAGAGCGAGACTCATAGCAAGGTCATCGTGGACACCGACACTCTCGAGACGCCCGTTCTTTTGCATGCCGAAACGAGTCAACTCCTCTTCGAGTTTGTGCGTGAAGCGCTTGGAACGCTCATCGCCGTAGGGCGTTTTGATTTGACCCTGCTCAAACGCCATGAGCAGTGACATGAACAGGCTCTCCTTACGAGTGCGTGTCGTCATGAAGGTGCGAATCGGAATGTCCTGTCGAATGTCCTGCAGTTCCATAGCAAACATTCGCTGGAAGTTGTTGCCCTCAAGTTCGATGAGGTCAGGTTGGAACTTGTTGTTGAGCACGATGATGGCTCGCTTCTGTGCTGCTGACCCCATGCCTTGCTCGTGCACGCTGCCTACGATTTGCTTGACATCTTCATCAGGTAGCGTGCGTAGAACGGTCATGGCTGTGTAGTCAGCGTTCTTGTCCGAAGCGATGGCTGTGTCCCAACCAATGAAGTGGTGACCGAGAACACCGACGCGGTCCCCGTTCTCATCGTATTCGCTGTCGGCGACATCGAGGATTTTGAGTTCATGGTCCCTCGCCTTCTCAAGAAGGGCCATCGGAAACATACTGGCAACATCGTGAATCGGCTCACAGAGATATTCACGAGTGAATTGGATAGCAGGCATCGACATGCGTCGTTGGTCAAGCGCCTCAAGATTCCAACGCTCAGGCCACAGCGCTTCGCCTTCGCGGTTAATGGCCGGGTAAGTTTCGACCGTGAATGTCTCGGTCTTCTCAAGTTGAGCATACAGGTCGTTGTAACTGAACGGTGTGCCCACCATCATCAGTCGACCCGTGTGGTGAAGAACAGGGAGCAAAACACCGTAGAACCAATCAGCAGCACGCTGCAGTTCAGACCCGGTTGTTCCCCACAGAATGTCGTCACACAGAACCACATCAGGGTGGAAACCACGAGTTCCTCCACCAACCGACTTTGCCATGATACGACTGCCGTTGGTGAACTCGAAGTAGGTCTTTCGCCATGGCTTGCCGCTTGGCTTCAAGTCACGCAGGCACGGGGCTCGCTCAATGTTCTGACGAATGAAACGCATGTGCTCCAGCGTCTGTTCAAGCGAGTGTGAAAAAATCATGATGTGCTTACCCGGATTGAAGGCAGCAAGCCATAGAGCATAGGACATGAAGAACACGGATTTGCCGTGGTCACGGGATGCCTTCACGCAGTAGTAGCGATTGTCGGTAAGCCCCTTGTCCCACATACCGTGGTGAGCGGCATAATCGAACTCGAGCACCGTCTCGAAGAAGTATTTGAACGAGCGAGCAGACATCTTACGGTCCATCTCGATGACAAGTTGCTGCATCTCAGCGGACTTGTCGCTCATTCTTCAACCCCCATTCTCGACATGCTTTGCTTCTTCCCGCTGAACTCTTGAGCAAGAGCGGCACCTGCCTCAGCAGCATCCTTACCGCCCGTTGGGTCGGCAATCTTCTCCTCTGCCTTTTCATTCACATTCGGAATGCCAAGTCCTTCCAACATACCTTGAGCAGTTTTCGGTATCTCGGGTGTAGGTGAGGCTGGGGTAGGAGAAGCAGTTGGGGTCACTGCAACAGGTGCACCGGGTAATTGTGTTTGACCTACCGGGGCACCGGGTGCTTGTGATGCTGGGTTAAATTGAGGCACGGGCTCGAACACATTGGTGTTGTAAGCGCCGCCTCGCATGTCGAAAGGTAGACCTGAGGTGCCGGGATTCAAGCGACGGTCAATACCCACCAAACGGTTTTCAAAACCGGGCAGAGTTCCGGGTCGATTGTAACTCAAGGCAGTTCGCAGTCGTGATTGCTCGCTCTCCAAGCCCGCTCGCTCAGCATCTGTGAGAGGAGCATGACGAGGAGCCTGTGGAACTGGACCTCTCTGAGGAGCAGTGGGTTCAGCGACTGCTACTGGTTGACGAGCAGCACGAGCAGCGGCACGGTCTTCTCGTCGATGTCGAACACCAACACCCCCAGCACCAATACGAGCACCCGCTTCTCCGCTGAGACTCTCCAATCCGGGGGCAGTCTGAGCGTAAGTGGCCCTTGAGCGAAGCGCTGCCCCACCCAATCCTTGTTCAAAACCAACGCCAGCAGCACCTGCTGATTCAAGCCCCGTAAGGAACGACAATCCACCCAGTGCTCCGGCAAGTCCTCGTCCAAACTTACGCCCCATCACACCGACTTTACGGGCGCCTTCACCTCGGTCGATACCTCTGTCGAGGTCTTCATCTGTGAGTTTTCCTCGGTCCCCTACCCCGACTCGGCTGTCATAGAAGCGTTCAGCAGCGTCACCTGCATATTGCTCATCAAAACTTCGAGGCTTGGCTGCTTCAACTGTGCGTTTGCTTCGAGCACGAGCAACTTGAGCAAGGGCACGCTCACTGGGGTCAAGAATCTCTGAAGGATGAGGCATGGCTGCGAGATTTTCAGCGGCCTTTGCACCCTCAATTCTTCGAGCCGATAGGTCTGCTCCTGAAAGTCTCTCACCGTGCGGCATCACATCGGGCATGGTTTTCTTTCCACGACTCCCCCCAAGCGTTTGCTGGAAGGACATCGAGGGTCCATCGGAACCGTAAGTGATGACGGGTTCAACCGATTTTAGCACGAGGACCTTGCTCATCACACGCCCCCCACACTGACTTTGACGACTTTGACCACCTCGTTTGAGATGTTCAGTCGCTTGGCGATACGCTCCCAGTCACCCATTTGATGAGCGATGGAACGAACATCAACCGGCGTGATGCCGAGATGTTTGGCGAGATGGATGACGCCGTGATTGTCGGCGATGTTGACAGGGCGAGGAAGGGCGCTCTTCATGATTCGAGGCTCCTGCATGGCTGCGTCTCGCTGCATGCTCTCCATCGCCTTCATCAAACGGTCGGTTTCAGGGAGCATGTTGTCCTGACTCTTCATGTATTCAGTGAGCAAACGCTGCTGCGGGTCACCGAAGGTTTGCTGGAAGCGACGCTCCTGTTCAGTGAGCGCTCCAGTTCCCGGTGTGGGACCGATACCGCTCATCTCCATGAACTGACGCAAGGTGGCTGGGTCAGCCTGACCGACGCCAGCACGAGCAGCCTGTTGTTGAGGTGTTAGTTCACCGACAGGGATGTTACCCACCGTGCGTCGAACGGCCACCGGAGCGGGTCGTGCAACGGGCGCAGGCGTGGCTGCCGGTGCAGCAGCGACAGGTGCTTCAGTCACAGGACGACGAGGTGCGGGTTCAGGACGAGGTGCTGCACTCGGCGGTGCCGCTGCTGACATCGCCAAGTCGGTGAAGTATGGAACATGCTCAGGGATGGATGCGATGAGTTCGTCAGGGTAGCCCATGACGGTGCGCCCAGCAAGACCGCCTGTAGGTAGTTCATCGGGAACAGCACGACGCTCTTCGTGCCCGAATGCACGAGCCATCATGTCAGCGATACCCTCGATGGCTTGGCGACGAGCGTTGACTTGTTCCTGCTCAATACCTTCGTGACTCACGCCCAAGGCTTGAAGCGTTTCAGCATCCGGCTGATAGTCCCTCAACTGAGGGAGAGACTCGCTGTGATGGCCGAGCATCGCCTTGACATACATCTGAGCCATGTTCTTGTGTGTGCTTCCGTTCTTCGTCGGATGCTTTGCACCTGACATGAACTCAGGTTCAAGCGGGATGTGCTCACCTTGGAGAGCGTGCTCCATGAGGTTGTCAAACTGAGTTCGATTGCCCTCCTCGTCAGGGTCACCGCCGAACGCATCCAGTAAGTGACTGAAGATACGAGCGCCCGAACTTGGGCGCTTTTGACCGCCGGACTTCAGTCGTCCGAACAGACCGGTAAGGGCTGAAGTTGAGCCCAATTCCTCGAGGAGATTTTTTGTCATCTCCTCGTTGGACAAGACCGTCTTAAGAGGCTGCATCGTGTAGTTGGTCCCTCCCGCAGTGGCAGCGGTGTTGATGGGAACCATGACATCAGGGATAACATCGGGATTCTCGGCCGCTCGCTTCAAGGCTTCTTTGATGTGACCACGAGCGCTGCGCATCGTCTCGGACGGCGTTGTCTTCTGTGAACGCAACTTGTAGTGCATCAGGTCAGGCATATAGTGCGCGACTGACCACGATTGCACTTTGTCAAATGCAGGATTGAAGTTGACACCGCCGGGTGCGTTGGTGATGTGAGAATCAGGAAGTTCACCACGAGCACCGATGACATCTCCACCACGGCCCTTCAATCGTCGACCAGCAGGGTGCAGGTCATCAATCGAGATGTGTCCTCGTGTTGCCCACTCGGTGCCAGCGATGTCGTCAAGCCCGTATTCCTGAAGAATACGCCTCAGTTGCTGCCAATAAGGGATGGAGTAGGATTCAATGAAGTGACCGACTTTTTCTTGCCGGTTGGGACGGTTGGTGAATGCTGTGGCGAAGTGACCGTCAACGCTGGTGTTTGGACGACGACTGGGTTCCATGTTTGCGTTGTAAGGTGTTGCCTTGATTTTACGCCACTCAGAGGAATCCACATTTGGGAGATGATGGTGCTTGCTGGTGTCCTTGTGAGCAGTGTTGTATTCATCAATGGCACGCTGCAAGAGTTCCCTTGCCATTGAGCCATCGAGGCCTTTGCGCTCCAGTGCTTCACCAAGGTGATGCCACACACCGTCATGTCCGTGATGGTGGTCGAAACCATCGGTGTGGTAGGCCAACTCACCGTGTTTGCCACGACGGAACGAGCCGGGAATCACTTCACCCATACCTGCGTGACCGGACGGGTGAGGGCGAGCGTTACCGTAGTGAGCAAAGAGGGGAACATCAGGTTCCTCAGGATTGGGATTGAATGCCTCGGGAGGAGGATTGGTGATGAGATGAGGCACACCGTTATGGAAGGCGTAGTTACCGTGCCCCTTCAGCAGGATGCCTGACTTGAGGATGCGGACTAAACTCATGCTCGGTTGCCCCCACGCCCAACGAGTTGTCCAATGGGGTCAAGTCCCCATGTTCGAGGGTCGTTTTCGTCTTCCGTCCCTCCTTCGCCACGAGTGGTTTGCTTCGGATTGTTACCGGGGTATTTTGGTAGCGTTGACGCTGCACCTGCAGTATCGGGCGCTCCCATGTTCTTCTTCTTGCTGTCCTTGTCCTTCATCTGACGCATCAATTGACGCATCTCACGAAGAGCGGTTCGAGCCTCGGCCAACAAGTAGTGGTTCGTGCGAGCCTTCAGCAGGTCGCCATCGGGCACAGGGTCCTCACTCATGGTCACCATGCCCGGCATCTTCGGTCGATTGAGACGAGGTCTGCGTAGGCGAGGTGGTTGAATCGGAGGTGCACGAACGGGGTGCAGTCGTGGACGAGGCGCACGAGGCATGGAGATTTGACCGAACGGTAACGAGGCTCCACTCTGAGGAGCGATTTGTCCACGGATGTTCTGTTGCTCTTGGTAGCCGCGCCACTGTCCGTAGGCTTGAGGGTCCTTGGACATCGGTTGCTTGCTGGCAATACCACGGTGAGACATCTCGACCGACAAGTGTGGTTGCATCAGCCCCGTCTTACGACCCATGGGGAGGTTACGGGACAAGAGTTTAGCACGAGCCGAAGTGCCGGAACGACCGGTGTAGCCACCACGAGGTCGCTTGAACTTCCCAGTGGACGGTCGCCACTTGGCTCGCTGCTCTTTCTTGCGTCGCTTCTCGCTCTTACGCTTTGACTTGAGAATCTCAGACCAAGCGTGCTCCATCGGCTCGCTCATTTGCACGAGTTGTCCTGCGGCAGCACCGGGACCTTTGGCTTGTGCAGCAAGACTGGTCAAGAATCCACCAGCACCGGCAGGTGAAGTGGGTTCGGTCGGCGACTCACGAGGTTTGAACGGGGACTCTTCCTCCTCCATTCCCTCTTCGGGCTTGTCGTCAAGACCCATGTGGTGACGACGCACCTTGATGTGTCGAATCTTGCGGTCTTCTCTTTCCTCCGCTTCCTTCTTCTTCTGACGCTTGTCCATGCGTGCTTCCTTATCACGAGCGTCTTCCATACCGGTAGGTGTGCGCTCGTCCTCGTGGTTTGCACGGAACATGTGCGAAGATTCTGAGCGAGGTGCGTAGATGCGGGTGTCCGACCCACGACCCATCATACCTTCAGTCAGAATCCTCACCTCCGGTCAGGACATAGAAAGCATCGTAGAGCATCTCACTCAAGTCAGTGTAGACATTCTTGACCACTGGATTGACAGGGAATGCCAAGGCCATGTTGTTGGTCATGTGTTCGTGTTCCTCGAGCAAACGAGCGGTCAGGTCACGAACAGGTAGCACAACAGCCGGGTCGTCAGAGTCAATCAGCGTCTCGAAAGCGTTTCGCAAGAGGTCAAACAGGAAGGGGGCCGTCACGACGACTTGCCCGTAGTGCTCGAAACGCTCAGCCATTCGCTCAGCGTATTCGACAATCTGCATGATGTTGGTGTGGCTCAGTGAAGGTCGAGCGATGACCAAACGGTAACCGGGATGGCTGACCTGCAACAAGTCAGGAACAGGAACCTCCATCACACAATCTCCTCCTCAACATGGTCCATGAGTTTCTCACGGATTCGCGCCCATGACTCGGGACTCTCTTTCCCCAATTCAACTTTGAGGATGTTAATGGTGTTGTGAATCTCATTGTTCTCGGTGGTTGGTCCCCAGTTCTCTTGCAGTTTCACGAGGTCCTTGATGGACTCTCTGACTTCCTTGTGCAAGGCAACGGCGTCACGAACGAATCCGTCTTCATGCACGCTGCCTTCGTTGAGCAGTTCGGACAACTTGTGATTGAGGAGTTCCACATTCGAGCGGAGCGTGTCCGTTTCATGACCGACGGTCATCACGACTTCAGCAACCGCTGCTCGTTGAACCATCGGTTGGAAGTGATGCTTCATGTGGTGGTAGACGCTTTCTTCACGAATGTCGAGTTCCTCAGCGATGGCGTCTGACTCAGAGCCGTCAGCAAAGTAGCGTTGCTCGAAGTCGGCGCGATGTGGGTGAGAGCACACCTTGCACTGAGGGTTGGAAGCCATGTGGAATTGACCCATGTGGTTTCGATAGTGACGGTCGCTGGTGTTGAAGCGCCAACCCATGTCTTGGTCCAGTTGTTTGGCTGAGATTTCACCCAGCAACATGCCCTGTTCGAGTTCGTCACGGGAAGGATGTTGACAGAACGGACATGACCGCTTTGTAACACGCTCCGCCTCCCCCATGTTCCCTTCTAAAGCAGCATCGGACATAACCCTTTTCTCACGGCACTTGCACGCCGGTTCATGTTCGGACGCATTCCGAGAGTTCCGAAGCAAGCCTCAGACATTGTCACAACGACCAAGGACATCGTCCGCAAGAATCGAGTGACCAAAGGCGAATACTTGATGCGAATGAGCGCATGCAACAAGTGCGTCTACTTGCTCAAAGCGCTGGATGTGTGCAAGAAGTGCGGTTGCTTCGTGAAAATGAAAGCGATGTCGCCTTCGATGGAATGTCCAATTGGAAAATGGTCATTGAGTGAGACGAGTGTAGATTCGCCCAAGGATGAGGGAGGACACCATGATACCGACGAGGTAGGCGCTGACGGAGTTAGCACTGAGTGAACCACCCTTGAGGACCAAGATGAGTCCGAAAATGACAATCATGCTGATGAACTGCACCATAATCATGTCCGTGATGACGCTTCGAGTTGGTGAAAAGACCTGCATGCTGCCTTGAGACAGTGAAGTCATTGGTGCGAATCCCTGTGGTCGTTGTTGCATTGTTTCACCTCATTGTTTTGGCAGGCCCATGAAGGAGCGAGCGACGCTTCCAATCCCGCCTCCGATTCTCTCCATCGCCCCTTCATCGGCCAATGCTGCTTGAAGAGCACCGCCCATCATGGATTGTTGGCTCATGGCGAGAATCTGTTGACGCTGCATTTCAGCCTGCTGCATCGTTTGTTGGCTCGTATTGACAATTTGATTCAACGCCATGCCGACATTCTCAGCACTCAGTGTCTTCAAGTTGTCAGGTAGTGAGTTCATGTCCATCTTCATGGCACCCTCATCATCGTCGATAACGAAGGTGGCTTCCTTGAGAATGGTCAATACCGAAAGTGAAGTTGCAGTTGCGAGAAGGTCGATGACCGATGCAAGACCACCGGTAGCGATGAAATTGTGAATTGGATTTTGAGATTGCAGCAGCGCATTCATCAACTCCATTTCACTTGGAGGCACCATTGGCTGCTGAGCGAATTGCTGTGCTTGGCCGTATTGGTTTTGCATTCCCATACCTCCCATCATACCGCTCATGAAAGTGTTCTGTTGAGGTTGCTGCGTAGCACCGAGCGTGAACCCCTGAGGTTGCTGCATAGCCCCCATAGGAGCACCAGTCTGTGAAAGATTCAGTCCAGCAGGCTGTTGAGGTTGACCAAAGTTGAACATCCGACTCACACCTGCCCAGTGACTCCATCGCCATCAAGGTTCTGTTGAGGCACCACCATGTTCTGTTGTTGCGCAAGGAGTGCTTGGAACTCCGCAGTTGGCGTGTTCATCTGATTCATCTCGTGCTGGAAGATGCGGAGGTCGAACACAATCATGGTCACATCGTTGATGTTTGTTTCAGGGTTCTTGTAGTGAAGGATGCTGATACCTTTGGTCTTGCCCGAATCACGCTCGAGTTCAGCGAAGAACGGCTCGTATTTCTGAAGCATGGCTGGTTGAGGGTCCTTCTGTTTGATGGATGCCACCGGCACAGTGACGATGGACACACCTCGCTTGACCTTGTCACGCAAGCGATTCGGGTTCATCTCGTTCTGCTTGTCCTCTTCGGACTCCCACTTGGTGAGCAAGTGAAACAGGTGAAGATGTTCAGGACAGTAGGTGCCTCTCATCTTCTTACCGCTGGTCACACGGTCACGAGCGATGAACGCCTCAGGTTGACCGGTCACTGGGTTTTGCCAATACATCTCCCACAGACTTCGACCGGTGTCCTCATCGCAAATGCGCATGTAGAGATTGTCATGTTGAATGAGAGAGGCGCAATTGCAGCCGTCGATGACGCAGGTTCCAGTGTCCTTGTCGTAGCGATGCTTGTTCCCGAGCCAACGCAGCGGTGAAAAACGACTACGCTTGGCAGGGCGAAGAAGGCGATAGGCTTGTTTGATGTCCCTCCGGCGTGCTTTCCGAGGGTCGGGGTGAGTGCTCGGATAGAAGTTGACCTTCGGGACTTCGAGGTTTTGCTGCGCTCCAACTTGCTGCATGGCTTGCTGTGCGGCCATCATCTCAGAGAGAGCGGCCTGTGTGAGTTGTTCGTTCCCTTGAGTCGCCAACATCGCAAGGTGTGCGTCGTTGCTTTGATACAAGGTAGGATTACTCGCCACTCTTGGAATCATCGACAAGTCCCTCCACAGGCTCCATGACCACGACCATTTTTCCGTCTTGGACATGGAAACGCCAATCCACATCATCACCTGCTGAGAGGTTGAAGTGGTTGATTATCCACATGGGCACAGTGGTGCGTAGGCTTCCTGTTCTCGAGGAAGCAGCATGTAGAGTGGTCGTGGTAACATTCCTGCCCATGCAGCGACCAAGGGCGATGCGAATAAAAGCCTTCCCCATAGGTCAATCAAGAGGTCAAGAGGTCCAGCATGGTCTTCTCAACATTCCATCCGATACGGGTTGCCATGAAGGAACGCTTGGTTGGAATGCCCGCTTTTTGCAGCCGAATCAAGTCGTCACGAAACGGGTCGAATACCTTGTGTTCACCGATGCGTCCATCATGCCACAGTTTCGATGCTGTCTCATCAAAGAAGCGGTCGGCCTTGTTGGCAACCAACATGACAACACGAGGAGCATAGCGTCTTCCTTTGAATCTCGACCAAAGCGAGCGATACCGATAGTCCCTTGTGATGAGACGGTCGACAAGGAAGCGGAAGCCTGCGATTTGTTGCAGTCCTTCATCGCCTCCCTTGAACGCTCGGTCATCGAACATGTAGACCACAGCCTCGACGCCGCGTGTTACCATGTCCTCAATCCACAGGTTCCAAAACCGCTCTTGACCACCGACATCCGCTGAATAGACGACGCGCTTCTGACCTTCCCAACCGACACGCTTGCGTGTTGGCTTCGGCATTTTGTAGGCACCGATAATCTTGAACATCTTCTCATGCGTTGTCCGGTCCTCGTCGGCAATGGCCTCCATCTCACCGGGCGTGGTCATGAATCGGTCGAGGGTTGTTTTTCCGACTTTGGGGGCTCCGTAGATGCCGACTCGTCTTGGTCGCCACGAGTGGTAGAGGGCTTGTCCCCACACGGCAGCGCCAACCAGTGCCGTCCCTGCAGGTTCAACCATTGAGTCACCTCTACCACCACTTCAACCAGTCGGCGAAGTCTCTGAGTTTTTCGACAGTCCAATCAATCGTCGATTCGTAGACACTGAACTCGGTGTTGTGAAACTCAATGCCACTCACGATAAGAGCGGTCAGAAAAGAAGCCACGACCGCTTTGAGCCAGCCCCACGCTCGTTCATATGTCGTATCAACCGTGTTAGCAAGATGAATCGCCCGAAGGGTTTCTTCAGTTGCATTGTCAGACACCGTCTTGAAGATGCGACCCATGCACTTCACTCACCCTTCTTTTGATAACGCTTGTCCGGTGTTCCGTCCTTTTTCAGCGGCACTTCTTCCTCAGCGGCAACGCCGAGGCTCAAAGGCGCAGGTGAATGTGCGGCGTGAGTTGGAATACGCAGGTTGTCAGCACGCTGTTGGTCATAGGTTCCGACCAGTGATGGTGAACCACCTTGGACGCCCCAACTTGGAGGCATCTGACCGGGGTTGGCCTCCATCCACCGCAACTCCTTTTCGAGTTGGGCTTCCTGCATTCGCAGTTCCATTTCAGCGCGAGGCTGGTCAAACGAGTGTTGCATGGTTCGATACTTGGTTGTGCGCTCTCGGTCAATTTGCGACATGCGGGCACGCTCTCGCATACCCTGCTCGAAGAAGACTTTGAACATGTAGTAGGCGATGCCTTGGATGAAGAATGCACCCATAGCGTAGGTAAATCCGTTCAACATTGGCGTGTCGTTCTTCAACCAAAGGTCAGCGTCGAACACCCCGATACCTACACCGACGAGCGTAGATTGTGCGAGAATCAGTCCAAGGAGACGGATTTCCGCCTCGTGTTGCATGTCATCATCCATAACGACCACTGGTGAGGGCACTGGGCAGGTAGACATAAAACTTCCCGAGTTGGCTGTCCGAAGTTGTGCAGGTTGTCTTGAGATAAGTCCTTACAATTTATTATACTTCTACTGTTGAATATAATATAAACTATACAACTAAGACACAAGGTCCCTCGCATATACGCATTATACGAATAGGTCCCCGCCACCGAACATCGGACGCAGGAGTTCGTCCTCTTCCTCCTCGTCTCCGTGGCGCTCTTCGAGCATGCCGACCATGGCCGTAGCGATTTTCTTGTCCTGTTCGTCCATCGGACCCTGCATCAGGTTGCGCAACAGTTCAAGGTCATCCTTCATGGATTTCATCACACGCAGTGTGCCCTTTTCCCTGAAGTGACGAGCGCGGTTGGAGTGTTCAGGCTCAAGCGTCAACTTCCCACCCTGCGTGTGACTGACATCCATGTGGTCATGACTGCCCATGATGCCACGGCGCCGACGCTCACGATTCAACTCCTCACGATACTTGACTTGGTCAGGACGCTTGTTGTAGGCAGCATCGTATTCCCGCTTGTGCCGCATGGCCTCAGGCGACTTACGCTCTTTGACGAGCACTTCTGAGCGGAGGAAGCCGCCGGATGCCATGCGAGATGCGAGCCCTCGTTGAGACTCTTCCGGCTCAGGTTCGGGTTGAGAGTGATTATAACGATTCCAAAATGAGGCATGAGGG
>Ga0070754_10002827_pt1 | contig 12550 bp, 7 predicted proteins | sample VirMetDEL_Sep_01_FD_75181 | JGI IMG/M metagenome (GOLD analysis project Ga0070754, IMG submission 75181) | Aqueous microbial communities from the Delaware River and Bay under freshwater to marine salinity gradient to study organic matter... | ecosystem: Environmental > Aquatic > Marine > Coastal... | reverse complement strand
GGTTTTCGTTAATATTTTTTAATTCATCTCTAAAGAAGTTAGACATACCATATTCTGATATTTCAGTCATGCCATCATGAGATAATCTAAGTATAGAACCTCTATCTTTGTCAGCAAAGTATTTTCTAAAACCATATACAGCAAATGATTCTGGATTTTTACTTATACCAAACTCACCTCTATAAGGTGTTATTTGACCAATGACCGTTCCCTGCGGCAGTGTTTGTGTACCTCCTTCAGACGTATAAATTTGATCTTTATCTATTAAAGCTCTATTTACTTTATCTTCTTGAAAAACTATTAAGTTGGTGTCTTCAGCATATAGCTTTTGTATGCTTCCTCTTTGTGGATCAACAGCTTTAGTTATAGCTTCACCTACTGAAAAAACATTTGTTTGGTTTAAACCTGTTCTGGAATTATAAACTCCAGAATAAATCAAAGCATTAGGTCTTGCTTCTTGTTTGTTATTTTCTTCTTTTAAATAAGCTTTAGCTCCAAAACTTGTTGATACATTATTGTAGCCGCCTTGGTATCTAGACTCTTCTATAAACCAGTTTTCTGCTTCATCAAATGGATATGTCTGTATAATGGCAGTAGGCGGAGCGGTTTGGTATCTTTGTGTTTCACTTCCACAACCAGATGGATAAGTTGGAAAACCAGTTGGGTTCCAAGCTAGTCCAGGAAAATTAGATCCTTGACCACCTCTATATTGTTGAGGAAGTGTAACCCCTGCATCTGGATCAGTACCACCAGCATCGTAGTTATATGGTATACTACCAGTGGTTGGTGTTCCTAGATATATAGCTTTTTTTAACCAAAAAGTGTTATAATAAGATACTTCTATTGTATATGCCATTACTATTGAGTTAGTTCTATTTTTAAAGAGTAATAAGTTTCTCCACTTCCAGATATTCCTTGAGCATCTTGAACTTTTATTTTTAATATAATAGGTGTATTTAAAGGAATTCCACTGCTAGGTCCATAAACTACAGGATCACTGTCAGTTGACATTGTTAATAAACCTCCACTATCTACTAGTCTGAAAAAAGGATCTGTTGTTGAATTTAAAACTTTATTAACAACAACTTCTAAGTCTTGTAGATTTGGACCAGACGAACCGTTGAAAGGTTTAGTTGTTGATTGACCACTGTTAAATAAGTCTATAGTGCCTAAAGAATCACCTATATGTCTAGGTCCTGGAGAAGATATATGTATAGGATATGTAATACTTCCTCCAAGTTGACCTAAAGTCCAAGTAAGAGATCCTTGCGATGGTATTGGGCTTAAGCTAGGATTAGTATTGCTTAGCAATAATTGTTTAGTAACTAAATTATTACCATTAGCTAATATTCTCAAAGTTACATTAAAAGTTCTATCACTGCTGTCTTGTCCCCAATAAAAATATTGACTAGGCGATGTTGATCTAACTCTTAGTCTATATCTAAAACCGGTGGTATTGACTAATTCAAAAGGAACAGGCGATACTACACTACCATTTCCATTAGTTATGCTAACCAACTCTATTGTACCTACACTCATTAAAGTGTTATTACTGTCTACGGCTTGAAACTCAGGTGAAATCCATGCGTTTGTACTAGGTATTATATTTTCATTAGCGGTTAAACTTATAGGCTCTGGAGTAGCTACTGGTGTACCAATATCAACACCTATTCCACCGCTGCTTGTAGAAATTGAAGAATTTAAAGGCTTTATTAATCCAGAGGTTGTAGTTTCGTTATATATTTCAATTTTAGACTCAACAGGATCTGTTTCAAATACATTTAAATTTTTAGAAAAAGTTGGTGCAATTGAAGTAGATACTCCATTTTGTAAGTCAGGTGAAAACCCAACTAAAAAATTAGTTTCAATTTGTGCAACAAATGGATTACTACTAGCTTCTAAATATAACGGATCTATATATACAGTATTAGTAGTTGCAAAATTATTAGGATAAGAAGATTTTTGTGCATATTTTCCTCTATTAGCTGTCCATGGTCCAAGATCATTAAATGAGATTATAGAGTTTACAGTAAATTCATTTTTTTGATAAACTTGAGATGACTGAGACAACGCTAAAGATGGTAGCCACGAAGCACTAAAATTAGTAGGTGATACTATATATTTAGTAACTACTCTTGGGTATAACAATGTTTCACTACCATATATTTCTTCAGTAGGACCTACATCTGCTAATTCTTTTGGAACTTTATTTATGTTATCACCATACAATACTATATTACTCACGTTGTTAGCTCTTTTATAAGAAGGTTTGGCTGGTGTGTTTAAAGTCCCGTCACCCACTTCACCTGTAAATACTATTTTGCCAGAAGTAGCGCCTGGCACGTATACATTATAATACTCTTGTTCTAGCTGCTGTACTACAACCTTGTATGTTAAATAACCTAATGGATTTAAAGGCGTACTTCCAGAATGTATTCCATTAAATATGCCTGGATAACCATTTGTTTTGCTAGTAGGTATTATATCACTAAAGCTTATTTTTAAATTATTACCTGGCCAATTTAAAGTACTAGTTAAGTTTTCATATGGTGCATATACACTAGATTTTTCCCCAGCTAAGCCTAAACTTATAGATTCATCTCTTAATATGACATTAGAGGATCTACCATATCTGTCTACTAAAACAACACCTACCTTGTATGACCTGTTTTGTTTTAACGTGTGGTTTATAATTTCTTTTCTACTATAACTATAGCCGCCAGATGGACTACCTATAGTTTTCTTTTCACTGACACCCAGGTAGTAATTTAAGTTTTCAGGAGAAGCATGGTTTTCTATAAAATTTCCATATATAATTCTATTGCTTGCTGTAGCTTGAGCAGCAGCTCTAATAGGAACTTTATCGTGTACTCTAGTAGAAGCAGCATCTGGTAAGGTTTTAAATGGTTTAAAAGATTCGTAGCTGTATGAGTAGTATCTATCAGTGTTAGAAGTTAATTGATCCTCTACTATTACATCATCTACTACTTTTATAGCAAGCCCATCTGATTCTTTAGCTAGTATTTGTATTTCTGTTACTTTAAAATTGTTAAAAAACTCACTTTGAACAGATCCAGCGGTTGGGCTAGCTACATCAACACTATACCTAGGTGGTAAATCTATTTTAAAAGTTGCACTAGTAACTTGGTTTTCCATAAACTTAACAACACCACTATCTGCAGTGTCTTTTTCGTTTCTTTGTGTTTCTCCACTATACCCGCTGTCTAAAAAATAACCAAAGTTTTTTGGTATAAATAAAGATTGAGTAAAAGGAGCCATTAAAGAATATTCACCATCGTCATATTTGAACCTATAGCTAAACCTCACAAATTTATCCTTTAAATATTCATCATCGCCGTCAAAATCTGCATTGTAATAAGGATTAATTTGTTCAAATTGAATAACATCGCCAGCTTCAAAAGCAGCTGTACCCGATTCTATATATTTAGCGGCTGCATTACTAGCTTCTGAAACAGCATTAGCACCTGTTATATTAGAACCAATAGGATATTCAAATGTCAAGTTTTTTTGCGAAGCATTGATATTAGTTAATTTAAAATAGCCTAGCTCTGGTTTATTTATATTTATAAATCTTGTAACAGGTGAGGTTGCAATGTCAATATTTGCAAATTCTAAATTTACAGTAGAAGAGGATAAAGTAGCTACAACAGAAGTAGAGTGTGAAGGTAAGTATTCAGATATGTTATCTTGCATTGTGTTCTCATTGCTACTGTTTAAAAAAGATATAGGAGAAAAAGGAGCAAATTTAGCAACTGAAATATGATCTTCATTAAAATAATAAGTAGAATCTGCAATAGCTGTTTCTACGTTTATTTTTCTAGGTTGATTTCTATTGTCAGTGAAAAATAGTAAATCTTCTAAAAGATCTACGCCTAGCATAGGATGAGTTTTAGAAAAATTAAGAAAACTTCCTTCAACTAAAACACCAGAAGCTGGCGATGTAGAATTATTAAATGGACCTTGTATATATGCAATGTAGCATTTAGAACCAGGTATGGTTCCACCAGCTGGATGTGGCACATTGTCAACTGGAAAATTACTTAATTGATCTTGAGAAGAATCTACAAAGTTAGTAGCAAATATATATATTCTATCTTTATCTGTGTCAACATAAGTACCAATAATTTCTGTATTAACAGCAAAATTAAAATTAGAATATTTTATATTCCCTAAAATATTTTCAACAACTCCTTCGTCTGGCCCTTCGCTTTTACTTATAGATATGTTTCTACCATCTCTATATTCGCCGCTAGGTAAAAGTCTTTCGTCTAAGTCCTTATTCATTTTAGACTTGACAAATACATTTCTTACTTCTGCCATGTTAATGCTTTATCCATTTAGATTTACCTCTCATAGTTTGTATCATCTCGCTTGGCTTCATATTGCTTAAACGTATTTTAGCATTTCTAAGCTGAGCTGATCTATCTCTTTTAAATCTTTGAACTATATATTCTTGAACACCTGATCTACCTGCTAATATAGAATATGCTATGTGCATATACATTGCTTCTTCTGCCATTTTAGGAACCTTAGTATCTAAGTCAGATGCTAAACCATCAGATATATATTCTAATATTATAATTCTACCTTTTAAATCACTAGAAAAAGATATTACATTTCTTCTTCTATCAATGTTAAACCAGCCATTGCCTTGAGAAACAACTGGATCTAAACCATATCTTCTCCCATAAGTTTCTTTTCTCCAGCTCCAATTATAAACATTAGCATTGTAAAAGTATTGATCAAATTCACCTGTTATTAGTCTATCATTAGCGCTTTCCCATCTAGTTCTAGTGGTAGATTGAGCTGCTTCAGTGTTTTCTCCATATTTATCTTGAACAAAGCTACCGTCTTTTTGCTGTAGCGGTATAGATGTTGGGTCTGTAGTTAAATTGTTAGCTGGATATATAGGATGCAATACGCCCATATTATCAACAAAAGACATCCTAACGTAATTAACATAGTCTTGAGGTATAATAACAGAATTACTTGGTGGTAAATCTAATTCTAAAGTTTTTATACTATTTAAAGTATCATAACTAAACTCTTGTAAACCTCTTTTAGCATGGAATATAACATCAGTTCTTTTAACTAGTGGTATTAATTTACCAATACCAGTATAAGCTACTAAAAAGTTATTTACTATGTCATTTAATTTAACATATTCATAACTTCCATAATTATTCCATAATGCTCCAGCTTTTAAAACAACTCTTACAAGAGTCGTAGCTGAGTTAGCAACTGCTACACTAAGAGTTATAGTTTGTTGATTATAAGGAGGTTTAACAGTGTTGTCATTAACTACTGCTATAGTACCAGCTATATAATCATTAAAAGTAACACCGCCATCTGTACTTACTTGAACACCAAAATTAGCAGGTTCTGTTGTTGTAGCTATAGTTAGTTTTGGTTCAAATGTACAAGTAAAAACAGTTTGAGGAGCTGCTGTAACCGCAAACATTTTTTCTCCTGCATAATACTCTTCGTTAGTTTGATTAATTAAGCTCATTTATTATTGTTTTTGATTTGCTCTATCTGCTTGTAATTGACCTGATGCAGCTTGAACTATTTGAGGATCTCTTATAACTATACCAGCATACATTAATATAGCTAATACAACTTCTGTAAATTCAGAGTTGTGTAATTCAAAATCTACAGTTGGAGGCGTGTTAGTATTGTAAATAAACTGACCTAAGTTACCCACTGTATAAGCCCAGTTAATATCATCTGGAACTTTAATATATTGAACTGCTACATTGGCTGTACCAGCATTTGCGTTAGTATTTATAATATTTGGGTATGCTTGCAGTTTATTGTTTTCAAATAAGTATATAGGAAATTGCTCGCTTGGAGTTACTAATGGAGATAATCTTAAGTTGTAAAATTCTCCTCTATCTACTCTTTGCATTTCGACTGGCAATCTGTTATTAGCTTCGTAAGTAACAGATCCTACTATATGAGTAAGAGTTGGTAAGGTAAAGTTATTATCGGCAGGAACATAAGTAGCATTACCATCTCTTTTAAATATGTTCATCTTTTCATTTAGGTTCATTAACCTATTAGCGTAATCCACATCAGTCTGCGGCATTCTAGTATATTGATTTAAATCTTCAAAATACTTTTCAAAGATTTCTCTTTGGACTTGCGTACCTATTCTATTAAACTCTTCAGGCGTCATATAACCTCTTTGTTCTTTATTTAGTATAAGTAATACAGTTTTATATACTTTATTTACGCTTATTGCCATTTTAATCTTTTTAAAAAAAAAAGGGTGGCGTAAACCACCCTAAGTTATAATCACTTGTTTATTTTAGTTTTTTCATTATTGAGTTGTAAACCTCAACACCTTCATCTGTTTTAAACCAAGCAGCCATTGCTGAATAAGGGTTTTCATCAAAAGGAACTTTCATTAATTTTTTATTATTACTAGCCCATGAAAAACTTCTTTGATCACTAGACAGCTGAACTATACCTGATTCTACTGATATAATAGCAACATTTCTAAGTTCAACATTTTCATCTTCTGCTAAATCTAAAAACAAGTTAGGGTTTCTTTTAGCAAATAATAATAAATCTCTTTTTAGCTCTTTAGAAGTTAAGTTATTAACTTCAGATCCTATTTCTGTTCTTAATATAGCTTCTGCTTTGTCAATATCCATGTCATAAGCCATATTCATTGCAGCTATTTCTAGTTCTAAACTATCATATTGATCTTCAGCTTCAATAACTGGATCAAACTCTGCAAATAGTAATCCTTTATGAGGATGTTTTTCTAAGAACTCTTGTAAATTTCTTTTTTCTTTAGGAACTATTAAATGCCCATTACTAAAAACAATATGTTTTAAAGTTGATTGACCTTTCTGCTCATCAACAAAAATTGATTTTTGATTAGTAGCATATCTTAATTCTCTTTCATAACCTTTTTCTGGATCAAACCAAACCAAAGGGTATCTAGCAGAATGCTTGCTAGGTATAGTATGAGTTAGAGGACTTTTGTTTCCTATTAGATAATAATTTCTATCTTTATATTCCCAAGTATCTTTTTTTACTTCAGGAGTTTTTACAGCTTTAGCTGTAGTTTTCTTTTCTTTTGTTTCCATAATATAATATAATATAATAATTAAAAAAGACCCCGCCGAAGCGGGATCTTATTAGTTGCATTATTTTGTCACGACAACACCACTTCCAGTAGTAGCTACCTCAGACATGTCAACAGTAGCGCCACCGCCACCGTCAACTTTTTTAATTGCTTCTTTTACTCTTACAGCTATTTCAGCTCCATTATTAGTAGAGTTAATAACAACTGTTCCAGTAGTATGACCTGCATCAACAAAAGTTAAAGTACAAGTACTAGTAGCACTTGCTATTTTAAACAAATTGTCAATAAAGATTATTTCTTCAACGCCGTTAACAGCGTCTTGTATATATAATTGTGCCATTTTCTTAAATTTTTAAATGTTAATAATTAATTAAGCTCCTTTGAATAACACGAAGTTATTAGCAGCTTGAGTTACTAAACATCTTTCAGATAAGAAATTAACTTTCATAGCATCAAGATCAGAAGTATAAGCACCACCAACAGAACCAGTGATCCAAGACTTATAACGTCTGTCTTCAGTTTCAGAAGCTCTATATCTTACATGTAAGAAAGGACGTCTGATATTTACACCCATCATTTGGTCATAAACAGTAGTAGTACCAGCAGGAACCATAACACCATCAATAGCATTATCTAATCCTCTAGTAGTAGCATCGTTTAAGTATTTCCAGTCAGTTTTGTAGAAGTCATAAGAACCTCTTCTAAAACCTGAAAATCCAAAGTTTAATGCCATATCTTCTTCATTGTCAAAAAGACCATAAGAAGCAGACTGAGTAGAAGCATAACCTCCACCGGCCATAGCGCCGATCATGTCATCAAAATCTAAAGCAGTAGCTCTTGATAAGAAAAGCATGTTTTCTTCAATAGCACCTTGCTTGTCTAATTGCTTAAGGATAGCATCAAAATCTCCTAATGCACCAGCTCCAGGAGCAGCAGCACCAGCAAATCCAGAATACACATTACCTCTTGCTTCGATAGCGGCAAATAAACCTTCAGATCCTTTAACTACAGTAGCACCAGAGTTTCCGTAAGCAAAAGCTTCAGTAGCTCTACCACCAGTAGTATCATATTTAACTGCTTCAACCATAGACATCTCTAGGTAATCATCAAATCTTAATCTTGTTTCAGACTCAGACTTTAAATACCATAAGTATCCAGATGTTCCATCTTCAGTAGCAACTTCAACCCAACCAATTTGAGCAGTATCAGATCCATTAATCTCAAAGTTGTCTTTAAGAATAATTGGTGAATTTGAAAACTGAGAAAATTGTGGCTGGATAGTTCCAGTCATTCCAGTAGAACCTTTAGCAAACTCAGAACCATATACAAATAAAGAAGCAATGTTATTTCCTTTTAATGTAGCAGGTAAGTTAGCATAAGTAGTCTCATACAAAGAACAAGTTAACTCATCTTGTAATGTACCAGCTGAACTAGTAACACTTTGTACTAAAGCTTTAGCAGTTACTAATCCTGTAGCTCTATCAGAAAGTAAAATAGATTGTCCAGGTCTAACAGCACCATTTGGAGCATCAGCACCAGGAGCAGCAGCAGCTAAATCTAAAGTAATTTTTATTTGATTAGCTTGAGCAGCAACAGCAGCTGTAGAAGAATTCTTATACGCTACATGTAATCTGTTTTGCTCAGACCATACTACTTGATCAGATGTCATAGGCATTTCAGCGCCTACCATTCTCAAGAAACCACCTAAAGTTCGGTTTCCGTATCTTTCTACTTCTGCTTCGTAAAGCTCAGGTAGATATTGTTGCGCAAAATCATTAGCACCACCTGTAAAATCTAGGTAGTTATCGTTAAGTGCTAATCTTTTTTGAGCAGGCTTAATTTGTGCAGGAAAACTCCCACTTGTATTAAAACTCATTTTTATTATTTATTAGTTATTTTTTTTGTTGTTTTTATTTTTAACCTAGAGCTATCAACACCAGAAATAGCTTTTACTTTAAACCCTCCAACATATACATCGCCTTCAGACGCTGGCGTCCTAGCCTCTACATTTATGTTTTTAGATTTTGCAACAACATCTTTAACAGCATCGGCTTTACCTTGCTCATAAAAATGTTTTGCTATAGTATCTGCATTTTCTGCTGCGTAAATAGCTTTATGATAACCAACATGATCCTTTACACTTCCATCTTCGTTTAAGAACTTCTTAACAAAATGAGATAAGTTTGATTGGCTCTTAGCAACTTCCTGAGGGTTTGAAACTCCATATCTAAATCTTTTTTCTCCAACATTAAATTCAAAACCTTTGAATTCATTAGAGAACATTTGATTAGTTCGCTTTTCAAAATCAGCATGTTGCTTTGTTGCTACATCTTGCTCTTTGTTATATCTATTGAAAAAGTCCATTGCTTTCTGTTGCTCCTGAGTAACGCCCGGTCTCAACTTGATCTCGTCGTAATATTTACTCTTTGTTTGCTCTAGAAAGTTACGTGCTTTGGCAATTTCTTCTTTATAAGCTAGCTTTTTCTTTTTAATTGCTCGCTCTTCATCCACGTCTTCATCCCAAGAATAATTGTCTTCTAATATAAAGTCAACTTCTTCTCTGTCTAAATGTGGTTTAGTCTGTTTGTAATATTCTCTAAGTAAAACATCTTCATTAATATTAGTGTAGTCTGCATTTAGTCTAACGTAGTCATTAATATCACCACCTGTTTCTTCCATAAACAAAACTAATTTTTCGATGTTTTCTGGTAAAGGTTTTCCTGTTACCTTTTCATCTCTTATAGCTTCTTTTAATTCTTGTTCTACAATTTTAGTTTCTTCCTTAACTTCTTCTTCAGTTATTTCAGATACTGGACTTAAACTTTCTTCGGTAGGTTTTTGTTCTTCGTGTGTTTCTCCCACTTCTTGCAGTCCCAGCTTTTGTTCTTCTTTCGTCTCATCAGGCTGTAGCACAACTTTTTTTGTTTCTGGCTCTTGAACGGCATCTTCTTGTTTTTTACTTAAATCTAATTTTACTGTTTCAGCAACCTTGTTTAATTTCTTTGGTCTACCTACTTTTTTCTTTAATTTTAAACCTTCTTTACCTTCGTCGGTAGGAGGGCCCTTTTCTACTTGTTTTGACATAATATAATATAATAGTTAATAAAAAATTATTGTGGAGCAAATTGCTCTAATCCAAATCCACCAAGGTTGTCATTACCTGCGGATTCAAAGTTTGTTGGTAATAAATCATTTTTCTTTTGATCTATCATTTGACTCTGTTGAGTGCCTATAAGTTTAGCTCGTTTATCTTTACGATCTTCTATAAAAGTTTCTTTGTTTCTTTCAGCTTCGCCTTTAGCTTGAGTTAACTGTATATTAAAATCAAATTCAATTTGCATTAATTGTCTTTTAATTTCAGCTTCTCTCTCCATACGTTGTATCTCAAATTGAGATTTACCTTGTTCAATTGACAAAGTAGTTTGAGCTAAAGCCTCTTGCTTTTGAACTTCTGCCATAGCTGTTCTTTCCGCAGTCTCTGCTTGAGCTTGACCTTGAGCAGCTATATTAGCTTGTTGTGCTTCTTGATCTGCTTTTTGCTTTTGTTTTCTTCTTTGTTTTAGTAATTGATTAGCAAGTTTTAAATTGTTAACTTGTCTAATGTCAATTGCATCTTCTAGGAATATTTGACCGCCTTGTAATGCTACTTGAATATTTTGTTCTAACTGAGCTTTTTCTTCTTCGTCTGGTACTAGGTCTAAGAATATACCAAAATCATATAGATGTAAGTTATATATATCCTCAAGCGTTCCTACATTATAAGAGCTTATACTAGATTTTAAAGCGTCTCTAGTTAGATCAAACTCTAAGCAATCTCCTACTCTAAGTGCAATATTTTCACATGTTCTTAATGTTAAGTATAAACTAGCTTGTACTATATGCCTTGTAGCTGTATTAGAATTAGCAATAGCTAATTTTTGTAATCCAACTAAAGAATCGCTAGATGGCGTACTTCCATCTCTAGCCTCGTTAAGTCCGGTTACATCTCTTATCATTTGCAAATAGTATTGATAAGTCTGTATTAAACCTTGTATTTTACTCATACCACTAGAAGTAGATAATTCTTGTATAGGTACTTTACCAGGGTTTTGACCACCATCTTGAGTCATAGACCTACCAATAATACTACCAGTTTGAAAATACATATTTAATGCCTCTTGTGGATTATAACTCGTTCCACTACCTAAGTCTATTTCTGCTAAACCATCAGCATCTAGATAAACACCATCAGGTACTATTCTAGACATTACTTGTTGAAGTTTCAAATGCGTTAATTGAATCATATCAGCAAAACCTGTTATTCTGCTAACTAAAGATTCAATTCTACCTTTATACATTCTAGGAGCACATATGTTATAGTTCATATTAACTTTAACTAAATTAGACTCAGGTCTAGTCATATTTTTAGCTAACTCCCATTGTAGTAAATTTTCATGGCCTAATATTTTAGCGCCAGAGTACAATACTTCAATTGATCTAGATACTCTATCAAACTTGTCACTAGCTGGTGGATTAAAAGCATCTGTTTTTTCTAAAGCTTTTTCTAAACCAGTAGCTGTTTCTTTTATTTTAAATACTTGTTCACTATAGGTTTTGTATTCAAAATATAAAACATATACACTATTATTATCGTCTCTACCTTGCCAGTCAAACATGTAATTACTGTTTCCTGGATACTTTTGTATTCTTTCTAATTCATCTGGTGTTAAATTAGGAAACTCTTGTTTAAGATCTGATAAGCTAATTCTTTTAACTTCGCCAACATACCATATATCTTCAAAATTAGGATCTTCAGTATATGAATAAACTAATCTAGCTGGATCAACATAATCAACAGTAATACCTTCAGCTTTATTAAAACTTGTTTTAGTGCAACCTATACCTAGTATAACTAAATCTTCATTTATTCTTCTTCTAGTTAACTCGTATCTATTTCTATCTAAAGTATTATTTATTAACTCTTCTTCAGCTATTTCAACAGACTGCTTATAGTCTAATTGCATATGTAACTCTAGCTCTTCTTTGTTTTGAGGAAGATCTTCAGGATTTTCAGTAGAATATAAATTTAAACCTAATGTTTGTTGTATATTATCTAAATACTCTTGAGTTTCTATATCTCTTAATATTCTATTAGCATATTCTGTTCTAGACTTAAGCGACTCAGGATCTTGAGCATAAGCTTTTATTTCATAAAGCTTTTCAGACATGCCATTAACAACTATGTCTACAAATTTAGGAATTACAGGAACTGGTTTCCAGTCTAAATTTAAATAACTTAAATCACCATTAATAGCTAGTTCGTCTTTGTATTTTTGAACAGCTTGTTCGCCTCTAGCATAAAGCCTTAGGTTTCTAAAATTATTAAAGTTAGTAGAGTATCTATTACCTAAACCAGTTCTAGTTCCACTAAACCACTCACCTTCTATAGCT
>Ga0070754_10002824_pt1 | contig 12553 bp, 25 predicted proteins | sample VirMetDEL_Sep_01_FD_75181 | JGI IMG/M metagenome (GOLD analysis project Ga0070754, IMG submission 75181) | Aqueous microbial communities from the Delaware River and Bay under freshwater to marine salinity gradient to study organic matter... | ecosystem: Environmental > Aquatic > Marine >... | reverse complement strand
ATTGCTGTCTTTGTGTCTGTTTTTCTCATGTATCCTCTCGGACAGTCCTCGTGGTTCTTTGCGCCGTCGTTTGGAGTTGCAGCGATTTTCCGCTTCTTACTCTTCTTACAGGGCTTCCACAACTGGACGCTCAACCCGTTTCATATGATGGGAGTTGCTGGTATACTTGGAGGAGCACTACTCTGTGCTATTCATGGAGCAACAGTTGAAAATACTCTTTATGAAGACAGTGAACAATCAAACACTTTCAAAGCATTTGAACCGACTCAGGAAGAGGAAACTTATTCCATGGTCACTGCTAACCGATTCTGGTCTCAGATTTTTGGTATTGCTTTCAGCAATAAGCGTTGGTTGCACTTCTTTATGCTTTTCGTTCCTGTCATGGGACTTTGGACAAGTTCTATTGGTATCATCGGTCTCGCACTCAATCTTCGTGCTTATGACTTTGTGTCTCAGGAAGTTAGAGCAGCAGAGGATCCTGAATTTGAAACGTTCTATACGAAGAACATCCTCCTCAATGAAGGACTCCGTGCCTGGATGGCTCCAGTAGACCAACCACATGAGAATTTTGTATTCCCAGAGGAAGTTCTTCCAAGGGGTAATGCTCTTTGATGTCTAACAACAGACCATATGAACCTATGCCCAACTGGGTTACCTGGGCAGGCATAGGTCTTATGATATTCACGATTATTATCTTTGTTGTATTCACTCTTAGTGTAATGTATTTCGGATGATCAATACAGAAACACCATACAAAACTGCTGAGATAATTCAGGATACATGGCCGAACTTGTTTCGGGTCCCAAAAAACTGGAAACCACCATCATCGGTTGATAATAGAAAATCTAAATGATATAATTAGAGGGGAATATACCCCTCTTTTTTAATGAAGATATTTCTGGATACAGCAGATACACTATTGATTGAAAAGTATTTTGATACTGGATTGATTGATGGTGTCACTACAAATCCCACTCTGATTATGAAGAGTGGTAAAAATCCTGAAGATGTTTATCAGGAAATTAAAGATATTGGTATTAAAGATATCAGCATGGAAGTCGTTGGTAACTTTGAAGAGATGTATGCTGAAGGGTATCGTCTTGCCAAAAAGTTCGGTGATGTCGCAACCATTAAAGTTCCTTGCACCAGAGAAGGATTGCAAGTCTGTAAGGCACTCTCTGATGAAGGAATCAAAGTGAACGTCACACTCATCTTCAGCATCCCTCAGGCAGTCCTTGCAGCAAAGGCAGGGGCAACATATGTTTCTCCCTTTGTAGGACGCTTAGACGACCAGTCAGTGGCAGGCCTGGAGGTTGTTCGTGGCATTGCTGAGATGTATCGTATTCATGGAGTAAAAACTCAGGTTCTTTCTGCTTCTATTCGTAGCGTACAAAGAGCAACACGTTCGTGGTATAATGGTGCAGACGTTGTAACGATGCCACCAAAAGTATTTGATCAGATGTATGATCACATTCTTACAGACAAGGGTCTGGAAATTTTTAACAATGATTGGAAGGAGGTTCAAAAGTAATGTTCACCGTATATTCGAAGGATGGCTGCCCCTATTGCACAAAAGTGGAACAGGTGTTACAGTTAGCAGAACTCAAGCATGTCATATATAAACTTAATAGGGATTACACCCGTCAAGAGTTTTATGATAAGTTTGGGCAAGGTTCTACCTTTCCAAGAGTTGTTAAAGATGACACACTCATCGGCGGTTGTACCGAAACTGTAAAGTATCTGCGAGAGCAAAACCTGGTCTAATGGAAACAAACCTCATCGACATCTATGATCTTGTTGAACATGCAATTGACTATGCCTTTGAGGGACAAATGAATTTGAAGTTTTATGATTATCTTAAATCATCAAACGTCAAAAAGAATGAAATAGATTCCTTCATTGAAAGCACAACAGCTGCTGAACTCAATGAGTTGACAGCAGATCTTGATGAATACATTGAGGGAGGAAGTGACAATTTTCATAAACAACTTCGTGAGGGATATGGACACATTCCCAAACCTCAAGCAAGAAAGATAAAAAATTATTTGTATGGCATCCTTGAAGATGCAAAGAAGTATAGTCATGACCGAAGACCTGGAAGGCGCAAAAAACAATCTAAATAATGAGGAAACCCACATTAATCGTGGGGTTGAGTTACTATTACGGAACAGGAGGAGGAAACCAGATCCACCCAAAACTTTTCAGATAAAGTTTGGTAAGATGGTCTCTCTCTTCCGCAGAGAGTTTGTATTTCATCTAAACTTTTATCTGGACATCAGAAAAAAATAAACTCTCTGGAGAAAAAAAAGATGTTAGCAGTAACTCTGACCATAGGAACATTAGTTTCAATTATGTTCTTTTTTGTGGGAGGTGTGGTAGGATGGTTAGCAAAAGAGCATTTCTACAATACTCAACCAGTTTACACTCATCCAGAGATGTTTGATGAAAATGGTAACATTATCCCCGATGAAATTTTAGCAGTACGATTTGAAAACGATTATGAGCCCGACGAAGACTACGACGACGAGTAAAGTAAAACTTCCACCAAACCCATTCATTCATGAGGTTCTTGAACTGGCAAGCAATCAACGTTCCAGAGCAAAGAAAGTAGAAATTCTTCAAGAGTATGAAAGCGATGCTTTGAAGGCACTTTTTATCTGGAACTTTGATGACACTGTTATCTCTATGATTCCCGAAGGTCAAGTTCCTTACAAAGAGAATGAAGTTCCTGTTGGAACTGATCATACTTCTCTCCGTCGTGAATGGAAGCACCTTTATAATTTTGTGAAAGGTGGTAATGACAGTATCTCTTCTTTGCGTAGAGAAACGATGTTCATTCAAATTCTTGAAGGTCTTCACCCAGAAGAAGCAAAGATTCTGTGTCTGGTCAAGGACAAGGCACTGCAATCTAAATATAAAATAACCTATGAAGTGGTCGCCCAGGCATATCCAGATATTCAATGGGGTGGTCGTTCATGACAGTTGCCGTAGATCAGGAAAAAGAAATGGCGGAATTTGGATCAGACTCAAAACAAATCACGCCATCTGATTACGGGTGTCAGATCCTCCTTGAAAAAACAACAATCGAGGCGGCTAATGATAAGTCTTTCCCAAACGATGCCAGATTGATTTGGTATATTGTTGATGGGGTAGAGTATGTTGATTTGACAAGATGCTCTAAGACTTCTAAACTTTTTGATATGTACTATGATAGGTATGGAAAAGGTGCTGTGCAAAAGATTGGTTTCGGATATGGAACTGTCAACCCAAAACTCTGGGGAGAAAAACCAAAGAAAGACAAGAAAAGAAAATGAATGAAGAAGATCTTAGAGAACAAATTAACTCTCTGATCCGAGACGAAATCCAAGAGAACATCAATGATTATGTCGATTCAATTGATGAAACAAAGAAGGCAGGTCTCGGATTTGTTTCTGTTGATGATGACAATGAATTGAAAATCAAAGTCTCTCAGAGAGAAATTGATCGTATTATTAAAGAGTACAAAAAAATTAAAAAGGGTCAAAGATCAAATATCTCACATATCAAAAAACTTGGATTGGTTGATAAGAATGGCAAACCATTGAGTTGACAACCATCCTGAAACGTACTATGATCTGAGTATCTATCACTTTTATCATGTATAAACCTTATAGCCAAGAGTGGCATCGTTATCGCTATCTTAAGGAAGCTATTGATAAATACTTAGACGATGGTATTGATCCGACATTTATCGTGGAAGATATTCGTAATATCCTTCATGTTCGTTCGGAAGCAGCATATGCTGAGTTTCAAAGGATCAATCAATTAGAAAACTATCTGTCAGAAACCTAATGTTATCTACCGCATATCGTCTTCGCCTTGAGGAGATCTGTAGAAGTATTATTCAAGGTGAGGAAGTGTCTATATCGGATATGATATGGGCAGAGAAACTTGCTAAATCCCATACCACTGCTCGTGATTGGTTGAACAAAGCAAGACGCCAAGCTGCCAATCCCGATATGGTAGAAGGTAGTATAGATGATTTTATGAACAAGATGGGTTTGGGTGATCCCGATCCATCTAATCATAGAACAGGATTTGGTAGTGCTGATGAGATTGTAGATTGGTTTCAACAAGATAAACCCGACGACTGGAGGCAACGTGATTGATAATACATGTGTAATCTATACTAATGGTAGTCAAGAGTGTGAGAGAGTTGCCTCTTTGCTCAAACATCTTGGTGGCGAGTGTCATGAGTACAAACTTGACTGCCACTTTACTCAAAGAGCATTCGAGCAGGAGTTTGGTAAGGAAGCAGAATATCCTCAAGTTGCTATTGGTGCCAAGCACATCGGTAGCCTGAAGGAGACTCTTCAATACATGAACGAGAATGGTATACTTGAGTGATAGAAGATTTTATATTATGTGATAGCGCACACATGCCAAAGGATACATGTGATGCTATCATTAATGATTTTGAACTTAACACTGAATGGCATGAAGATGGAGTCTTCGGTCGCGGTAAGATAGATCATCGATATAAAAAATGTACAGAGGTATATCTTACTGAAAAAATTGCTCCCAAGTTATTTGAAGTAGTAGGAGACTATGCTATTTCATCTGTGAAGAAATACCAGAGAGAATATTATTCAGTTGATATGCTTGATGCTTGGGGGTTATTCCCTGAGTTTAAAATACAAAGATATGAACCAGGAGAGGGTTATTTTGCTGAGCATTCAGAGCACAGCAAGGTGAATCATAACAGGGTGTTAGCATGGATGATTTATTTGAATGATGTTTATGATGGTGGATATACTGAGTTCCCCAATCAAAAGAAAAAATTTCAACCAAGAGTTGGAGACACTCTGATATGGCCTGCTTACTTTACTCACAGTCATAGAGGTATAACAAGTCAAACCGAAACAAAATATATCGCAACAGGATGGTTTGATTACATCTAAAAATTGTAACACATGTTACAAAAAAACTTGACTATATAGTCTGTAAGGTCTATAATGACCACACGTTCATCCAGGAAACTGGACGCAAGTAGGACGACGCGGAACGGATCGTTCATTCGCTATTCGCAAATAGCGAACGCAAACGCCGCCCGAAGGAACGGGATTAACCATCTCATTTCTTTGGAGTAAACCGATGAATCTTCTTAACCTTTACAGCAACGATACTTCTTATCGTGGTGTATCTTACGATCCCCATGCTAAGAGAGAAGTTGAAACCCACACCGTTCTTGAAACCTATCGTGGTTGCAAGCATGAGGAAAAAGTGGAGGTTGCAAAATGAAGAAAGTAGTTAAAACAAATTGGCTCTCTGTCATCAAGGCAAAGCAAGTCAAGGAATCTAAACTACACACCGCTCAACTTTGTGCCGCAGGTCACTGCCCAGCAAAGGGGTAAAAAAATGGATAACTATGTCTATCATTATGATGACATGGATAAAGACAACAGACCTCCAGCATGTTATCAATTAACATATAGGGGTTGCAATTACTGGTCATGTTATCTCGTTCATTTGGACGAGTGGTTTGAAAATCTATTTAAATCAGAGGGGTCTTGACGACCTCTCTTTTTTTGTGTAAAATTAGTTAAGAGTATTCTTTCTTATGGATAAAGAAAAACTAAAATTAATCGTAAAAAATTTAGAATCCTTAGTGGAATGTTTAAAGTCAGAAGTTTATTCTGATGTGGATTCTTATAAGATAAGTTACGAAGAGATCGCACCACATATTACAGATTACGACGAAGTATTTTATGACGGAGATGATGATGGATACCCTGACTAAACTCATTAGTGTTACTCCTGACGCAGAGAAGCACATGGCTTACTGTGCTCGGGTAAGTAATCCTTCCAATCAAGAGAATGATAATTTCTCTGGTTTGCTGAAGTATTGTATCAAGCACCAGCACTGGAGTATCTTTGAGCAGGCAAGCATGACTCTGGAGATTAATACTACCAGAGGTATAGCGGCTCAAGTGCTTCGGCATCGTTCTTTTACATATCAAGAATTTTCCCAACGCTATGCTGATTCTTCCCTACTCGCAGAGGCGATCCCTGTACCTGAACTACGCCGCCAAGACACCAAGAATCGTCAGAATTCTATTGATGATGTTGACCCGTTTGTCCAACAGGAATTTGAAATCAAAATGAAGAAGCATTTTGATGAGGCAATGGTGCTTTATCAATCAATGCTTGATATGGGAATCGCAAAAGAGTGTGCTCGGTTTGTGCTCCCATTGGCCACGCCCACCAGAATCTACATGACCGGTACAGTTCGTTCATGGATCCATTATATTGATCTGCGTTCTGGACATGGTACTCAAAAGGAGCACATGGATATTGCTAATGGTGCAAAGGCAATCTTCTGTGAACAGTTCCCTGCCGTTGCTGAAGCAATGGAATGGGTTTAATAAATAATTGTAAGGATAGGTAATTTATGGCAACATACCCAGTAAGACACAAAGAGACTGGTGAAACCAAAGAAGTGAAGATGAGCGTTCACGATTGGGATCAGTGGAAGGAAGATAACCCAGAGTGGGAAAGATATTTTACGCCAGAAAACGCGCCGAACTTTGGAGAGGTGGGTGAGGTTTACGATAAACTCAAGAAATCTCACCCAGGCTGGAACGATGTCTTGCGAAAGGCATCGAAGATGCCTGGTTCCAATGTCCGCCCTATCTGAAACTTATGTCAGCAAAAAGAAAGTCTCAGTCCCCCATCGTTCCATTTGGAATGAGCAACAAAACCATGAAAAGAAAGAAACCAATTAACTCAGACTTGATGAAAACCATTGAGCCTCTGACAGAAAATCAAGAAGAACTTTTCCGTTGCTACAAGAACAATCAAAACGTTGTAGCATATGGTTGTGCTGGTACAGGAAAGACCTTCATTACCCTCTACAATGCCCTCAGAGATGTCTTTGACATGAAGACACCTTACGAGAAGATTTACATCGTCAGGTCTCTTGTGGCTACCAGAGAGATCGGTTTCTTACCTGGAGACCATGAGGATAAATCTTCTCTCTATCAGATTCCTTATAAGAACATGGTGAAGTTCATGTTCGAACTTCCGACTGAATCTGATTTTGAGATGTTGTATGGAAATCTGAAAACACAAGGGACAATTTCTTTTTGGTCTACAAGTTTCATTCGTGGTACTACACTGGATAATGCAATCATCATCGTAGATGAATTCCAAAACTTGAATTATCACGAACTTGATAGTATAATCACAAGGGTAGGTGAAAATAGTAAGATTATGTTCTGTGGTGATGCTACACAATCTGATCTTATTAAGTCTGCTGAGAAGAATGGCATTGCAGATTTTATGAAGATCTTGCGTGTCATGCCATCGGTTGATATTATTGAGTTTGGAGTGGACGATATTGTTCGCTCTGGTCTTGTTAAAGAATATCTACTTGCTAAACTGGAAATGAATCTATAATGTCCGTCGTTATTCGTTATGCAAGTTTGTTTACTCCTGACGATAAGTTAGTAAAACAATCTGAATTGATCGACGAAAGATATGTCTACAAAAGATGTCCTGCTTTTACTCATAAACACGACAGAACTTTTGTAGGCATGTCTCCTATTGACTTTAATCTTAGAGTTGGTAGGAAAGACGGACAGAGTACAATCTATTGTAATCAACCAGAGCTACTGGAATATGATGAAGAACATATCTTCTCTCCTCAACCAGTAATACAACTCAGGTTTCCAAAGTTTTTATTTTGGACACATGAAGATGATGTTTGGTTTGAATTTAATGATCATCCAATGACATCATACAACAATAACTTTATTGCTGTACCTGGTTGGTTTAATCTTTCTAACTGGTCAAGAGCAATGAGTCTTGCCATTACAATTGTTGATGAGACAAAACCAGTTAAGATAAAAAAAGGAGATCCTCTTTTCAGGGTCTCCTTTTATTCTCCAAACTTAGACTCAGATATTATCATGAAACAAGAAATGAATGAGGATAAGATTACTGAAATGGTTGATGCTTATAATCAAAAGAAAGTTGTTGACCATGAAGAAAAGAGTTGGAGAAAAAAATTGTTTGCCAAGACTGGTATGAACAAGTGTCCTTTTAGTTTCCTATACAAATGAATTTTATTCATCACAATTATCTTGGTGATCTTGAATTAAACAAAAAAGAAAAGAATGGTATCCGTCTCTATAATCTTCCGAATGGAGAGTGGGTTCCTTCTATCACCTCAGTAACCTCTTTCTACAACAGAGAGATCTTTGCCAAGTGGAGAGAAAGGGTTGGTATTGAGGAAGCAAATCGTATCACTAAGAAGGCAACTGCAAGGGGCACTGACTTTCACGAAGCAGCCCAAGCATACCTTGAGAACAAAGAGTTGGATTGGAGTAACTTCCGACCCGCAACTCAGTTTATGTTTCATCATGCCAAACCATATCTGGACAAGATAAATAATATACACGCTATAGAACGAACCCTCTACTCAGAATACCTGGGGTTAGCTGGAAGAGTAGACTGCATCGCAGAGTATGAGGGAGAATTAGCAGTCATTGATTTCAAAACCTCAGAGAAAATTAAACCTGAAAAGTGGTTGGAGAATTATTTCGTTCAAGAAATGTTCTATGCTTCTGCTTACTACGAACTTACTGGTATTCCTGTTAAAAAACTTATTACACTGATGGTCACACCTGGTGGTGAGGTCAAAGTATTTGACAAAAGGAACAAAGGGGATTATATTAATTATTAGTTCGATATATTAAGGAATTTGTATCTCACAATCTTAGGTCAACGGATGGAGAATGAATTAGAAAAAGTGTTAGAAAGTAAGTTCTTTTGTCCGTCTCGTTTTGCACAAGAGATTGAATCTTTAGTGCAACGCAATGAAGACATGAACTACATTGATGCTATCATTCATTTTTGCGAGCAGCAAAATATCGATGTAGAATCTGTTCCCAAACTTATTTCTAAACCTCTCAAAGAAAAAATTAAATACGAAGCAATGGAATTGAACTTCTTGAAGAGAAGTTCCAGAGCAAGATTGCCTATCTAATTCATTTTCGGTCGAAAAAAATCCCGGCAAAAAATTGACTATATTACTTTTTGATGATGCCCTTCGATGCTTATAGACAATATCTCTCGCTGAAGAATCACTTCACGAAGGATAAGTATGATTACCACAAATACTGTGGCAAGAGTCGTGCGACCGTACAGTCTTTCTATAAACGGAAAGATCGCTTTTGGTTTGAGAAACTTGCTCGCAATAAATCTGATCAAGAAGTCATTGAGTTTTTTGTATCTAACTTTATCACCTGCACTGATCCAAGTAAGCTTTGGATAGGAGAAATGATACGCGAAGGTGAAGGTAGATACACTGCATGGAAGAAAAGAAACCAATCACTCTCTTATATCTTTAAGGAAGAGAGTGAAAAGTTATTTGAGAATCAAAAACTTGATAGTATATTTGATTGCTCTAAGGGTCATCCTCCTATTCTGAAGATGTTCCTGAGCGGGAGTATTAGCCCCGAAACCTTGGTAATATATGATAGAATATTCCTGTTCGGGAATAATTTTGACAAGAAATTACAGGACCCAGTGTGGGAAACCGTAAGCATGAGAATAAAAAAATATTCACCATTCCTAAATATCGATGTATTCCACTACAAAAAAATTCTGAAGGAGATCATTCATGGCACTTAGTAATTCTGAAGTATTAGAGAATCTGCAAAAGCAGAGAGTTGAAATTGAACAGCAACTTGAAACTCTTCGCACTACATATCTGAAAGTTCTTGGTGCAATTGATGCACTATCTCAAATTGAGCAGGCAAATGCTGCTGAAGCAACTAAAGAGGAGGAGTCTACCGAAGAATGAGTTTCTTTGACTCAGAAGTCGTCCGCGCAGAGATGACTGAAATTAGTGAACTACAAGAAGACGTTTATCATAACGTCTTTAAATTTCCAACAATGAATAAGGAAGAAAAACTTTTTTATGTTGGACTTTTGGAAAAACTGATAGAGAAGCAAAAGATTCTCTATACTCGATTGAGTTTGTCTGATGATCCAGAAGCTAAGATGATGAAACAGAATATTATTGACTCTGCTCAAATGATGGGACTTTCCTCTGACGTTGATATGAATGTCATTTTTTCTAACATGACCAAGATGCTTGATGTGATGAGGAAGCAGATTGACAAGTCTGACTCCGACCTGTAGAATACTGGAGTACACACAAGCCAAATACGTACAACACACAACGAATCCTATGTCTTTCGCAAATCTCAAGAAGCAATCTTCTCTTGGTTCCCTGACCTCCAAACTGGTTAAGGAAGTTGAGAAGATGAACAATACCAGTGGCGGCGGTGATGACCGTCTCTGGAAACCCGAAATGGATAAGACTGGCAATGGTTATGCCGTCATCCGTTTCCTGCCCGCACCCGAAGGGGAAGAACTTCCCTGGGCAAAGATGTACTCCCATGCCTTCCAAGGTCCTGGTGGTTGGTACATTGAGAACTCTCTGACTACGATTGGTCAGAAGGATCCTCTTGGCGAATATAATCGTGAACTGTGGAACAGTGGCAGTGATGCTGATAAGGATACTGTTCGTAAGCAGAAGCGTAAACTGTCTTACTACAGCAACATCTATGTTGTTCAGGACAAAGCAAATCCTCAGAATGAGGGTAAGGTTTTCCTGTTTAAGTATGGCAAGAAGATCTTTGATAAGATCATGGAATCCATGCAACCTGAGTTTGAGGATGAGACTCCTATCAATCCCTTTGACTTCTGGCAGGGTGCTAACTTCAAACTGAAGATCAAGAAGGTCCAAGGTTATTGGAACTATGATTCTTCGGAGTTTGATCGCACTGCACCTCTTCTTGACGATGATGATGCTCTGGAAGCCCTGTGGAAGAAAGAGTATTCACTGACTGCACTGACTGCTGCAGACCAGTTCAAGACTTATGAGCAACTGGAGACTCGTCTGAAGATGGTTCTTGGACAGAAAACTTCACGTCCTCGCTTGGATGAGGAAGTTGAAGATGAAGACAATGATCGTGGTTCTTATGCTCCCGACTTCTCTTCACGTTCACAGAAGTCTGAACTTCCTGAAGACCTGAGTGCTCAACTGAGTTCTCTTGGTTCTTCTAAGTCTGATGAAGATGAAGATGATGCACTGTCCTACTTCCAGCGTCTTGCTGAAGAGTGATGGGTGAAGCAGTACACGCTTGGAACTCCATGTCTTATGCAGAGGGGTTCCTCTTCTCTCTTTGGGTAATCGGAATGTATTATATTAAACTCCGAATGGATCGTAAGTTTGGACGATGAAGTACAACCAACTCTGCCTCACTCTTTTAGTGGTGGCAGCGTATGCTAATCTACTATTGAAATAGTCTAATATTATCAGCAGTTTTCAGGGTTTCAGTCTTATATTGACTGGAACCCTTTTTATATGTCATCATCTCTTCCATATCATCACGGACAATATTTAGATATCTTGCCTTGAGTATGAATATATTTCTCTTATCATCTTCAAGTTGAGATTCATATTCATAGTTTGTGACTGGTGTGGAGATATTTGATAAAGCAAACACAACATCACTCTTTGTATCTGTATATGAGAATGGAAAAGTTTCTCCGACTCTAAGACCTGCTTTCATCATAACAACACCACTTCCATCTCTTATTTCTGTGGTTTCATAATGATGAACACCATTGAAGAGGGTATCATAACTGCCATACTTTTCCAACATAAATCTATCAAAATCAGTTTGTCTCATTGGCCATTCTGTTTGTATATTGAGAATATTATTACAAGCAAGAATCAACCAATCTAATTTGGAATCTTGATAAACATCAAATGCTACATTGTCTGGTCTATCATCTCCTCTGATTTGATATTTCTCAAAGACTGCAACACTTTGGAAAATATCTTCTCTAAGTTTTCCCTTCTTAAATAAGTTTTTTACTTTAATATAATCAGAGATCTTCGCATCAGGAAGTCTGCTAACGTATTCAAAATCTGGAAGTTGTTTGAAATAGTTTGACATTTTAGTAACCTATTGTGGCATCGTTGTCCTGTGCATAATCATTATTGAAGATTGGTTCAAGTTCATTAAATGCTAAAGTTAATTCATATGATGTCATTGCACCATCATCGAACGTGGAATAATTGCCTTCAGGTGTATAGTTAACTGAAACTGCTGTTAAAGCGCACTCTTTTATTTTATTCATGAATGGATTTTCACCACCTTCAGGACCACGATACAGGTATTGTATACCAAATGTATGTGGAGATTTTAGAAACAAGTTAGAGTTGCTTCTTTGTGCAGCAGATCCTTGTTTGAAAAATCTAATAATTTTTACAATTTCTTTACTCTCTGCTGCTTCTCTTGCATTAAGTTTGAATTGAAACTGAAATGTTCTAAGTGCTGGGCCAGAGAATAAAAGTTCAAGGTTTGGATTAATAACAGCACCTGTTGCTCTTGTTAAGAGTTGACCACCCACTCCCGATGCTGCTCCAGCGAAAGCAGTTGCAACAGCAGTCCCAACTTCACCAGTGTTTCCTGAAATTGCATTTGCTCCT
>Ga0070754_10002823_pt1 | contig 12554 bp, 19 predicted proteins | sample VirMetDEL_Sep_01_FD_75181 | JGI IMG/M metagenome (GOLD analysis project Ga0070754, IMG submission 75181) | Aqueous microbial communities from the Delaware River and Bay under freshwater to marine salinity gradient to study organic matter... | ecosystem: Environmental > Aquatic > Marine >... | reverse complement strand
GGTGCCCTCTACCGCCAACCCACGGGCGTTCGGTGCCCCCGGCAGCTGAATGGTCCAGCCTGCGTCCGGTGCATCGACCACCTCGGGCCCCAGACGCAGGCTGGCCAGTGAGGCGCGCGTCCACTGCGCCAGCGCAGCGTCCACCCGCGCCGGGTCACCAAGCTCGACCCAGGCAATGGCAAAGCTCAGGCCACCGGTGTCACAGCTGTGCAGGTGCATTTCAGTACCTGCGCCGGCCAGGGGCACGGTGCGGGTGGCGTGTTCGGGTTTGCAGGGCATAAGCGCCAGCAAGGGGGTGCCCGCAGGACGCAGTTCCCGCCAGTTGAAGGTGGGGCTGCAGGCGGACAGGACCCAAAGGGCGATCAGCCACAGAGTGGCGGCCTGACGGCGGCGAGCGGGCGTACGGCCCGCATCAAGCAGAGACATGGGAATTCCAGCTGGGCCACGGCCGTCAATATGCGGCTCGATGCGAGGCGCGGGCGGCCTCGCGCACAATGGCGTCATGAATGCTCTGGATGGTATCCGTATCCTGGACTTGTCACGCGTGCTGGCCGGTCCCTGGTGCACGCAGACCCTGGCGGATCTGGGTGCTGACGTGGTGAAGGTGGAGCGCCCGCCCAGCGCCGACCACCCTGGCGGCGACGACACGCGCGGCTGGGGCCCGCCGTTCCTCCAGGGCCGCGACGGCGCGGACACCGCCGAGGCCGCCTACTACCTGGGCACCAACCGCAACAAGCGCTCCATCACCTGCGACATTGCCGGGCCCGAGGGCCAGGCGCTCATTCGAGATCTGGTGAAAAAAGCCCATGTGTTTGTAGAGAACTACAAGGTGGGCGACATGGCACGCTACGGCCTGGACTTCGACAGCCTGCGCAAGATCAATCCTCGGCTCGTGTACTGCTCCATCACAGGCTTCGGCCAGAGCGGGCCCTACAAGGACCGGGCCGGCTACGACTTCGCGATCCAGGCCATGGGCGGGCTCATGAGCGTGACTGGCGAGCGCGATGCCTTGGCGGGGGGTGGCCCACAGAAGGTGGGCGTGGCGGTGGCCGATCTGTTCACCGGCCTGTACGCCACGGTGGGTATCCAGGCCGCGCTGCGCCATGCCGAGCGCACGGGCGAAGGCCAGCACATCGACATGGCGCTGCTCGACACGCAGGTGGCGATGCTCGCCAACCTGGGTGCCAACTACCTGGTGCGCGGTCGCGCGGACGGCAAGGTGCCAGGACGCGCCGGCAATGCCCACGCCAACATCGTGCCGTACCAGGTGTTCGAAGTGGCGCCTGATTCGCAAGGGCAGCCGCAACACATCATTCTGGCCGTGGGCAACGACGGTCAGTTTGCCAAGTTCTGTGCGGTCGCCGGCCAAGCGGAACTGGCGACCGATCCGCGCTTTGCGCAGAACCAGAACCGCGTCCGCCACCGCGACGTGCTCGTGCCCTTGCTGGAGACGATCCTGAAGAGCCGAGGCAAGGCCGAATGGCTGGCGGCGCTGGAAGCGGCCAGGGTGCCTTGCGGCCCCATCAACAACCTGGCCGAGGTGTTTGCCGACCAACACGTGCAATCACGCGAGATGGTGCACACCTGGTCTCACCCGCTGGCCGACTCGGTGGATCTGGTGGCCAGCCCGCTCAAGCTCGGCGTGACCCCAGTGCGCAACGACCTGCCGCCCCCGCTGCTGGGTCAGCACACGGCCGAGGTGCTGAAAGACTGGCTGGCCTGCTCGCCCGAGCGGTTGGCCGAGCTGCGGCGCGTGGGCGCTGTCTGACGTCGAACCCATCACCGTGACCGATCAACTGCCCACACCCACTTCCCTGCGCGGCGCAGCCCAGGCTGCGGCTGCGCGCGGCCAGCCGCTGGTGGTCATGATCACGCTCCAGGGCTGCCCCTACTGTGAGATCGTGCGGGGGCATTACCTCCTGCCAATGCGGCGGGAAGGTCTGGTGCATGCGGTGCAGCTCGATGTGCTGGACCGGACCGGCAATCTGCAGGGATTCGATGGGCAGATGACCACGCCTGCCGCGCTGGCCTCGGCGTGGAAAGCACGCTTCACCCCCACCGTGCTGTTTTTCGGTCCCGACGGTCGTGAGCTGGCCGAACGGCTGGTGGGCGTGGCGGTGCCGGACTTCTATGGCGAATACCTCGAAGCGCGGCTGGCCGAGGCCCGAGGCAAGCTCAAGTAAACAAAGGCGGCTTATAGTTAGCCCGCGCTCACTTCAGGGTACCGAACACCTTCTTGAGAATGGCGCTGCCGGTGCCCACCGGATCCTGGCGGATCTTGCGTTCTTCCTCACCGATGATGGTGTAGAGCCCATCGAGCGACTTGCCGGTGACGTAGCGCTGGATGTTGGCGTCTTCGCTCTTGACGAGGCCGATGCCTGCGGCCTTGCCTGCGACCCGGTTGTACTGGTTGGCCAGGCCCACCTTTTCGGTGGCCCGAGTGACGATGGGCAGGAATTTCTCCCCCAGCGGGCTGCGCGTCTTTTCGGCGAAGAACTGCGTGACGGAGTTGTCGCCGCCGCTCAGGATGTTCTTGGCATCCGTCACGCTCATGGCTTTCACGGCCCCCACCAGCAAGTCCTTGCCCATGGGCACGGCGGCCTCTGCGGCGCGGTTCATGCTGGTCACGAGTTCGTCCACCCGTTTGCCCTGGCCGGTGAGCTTCAGCAACTTCGACGCGTCTTCCAGAAATCCCGGAAGTGGAATCCGAACTTTCGGATTGCCGAGGAATCCATCGGTCTTGCCGAGCAGGGCGACCGCCGCCAGCGCCCCCTTCTCCAGCGCGACCTTGATGCCCTGGCTGGCGTCCCGGTCGGTGAGGTCACTCAGCGACAATGCCCTCGCATGTTCATGGAAGGCCAGCACGAGAAGACCGATGAGCGCAGGGGTGGACTGGGTAAACTGGCGGCGTTGCATGGCAAATCCTTCTGGATGGCTGGTCGATGAAAGACGTGGGGCAATGTAGTCCCCGGGAAGTGAAAAGACAATGACCGAACTCAGCGCTGCAGGGCTTTACCGAAGGCGTGCCCTGATGGCCACGGCCGCTCTGGGCACAGTGGCCACGTTTGGGCTGGCGGGCTGTGGCGCCCGCGATGCCGCACCCGACTCCACCTTCGTGCTGCTGGACGGCTCCCAGGCGACCACAGCCAGCTTCAAGGGCAAGGTCACGCTGGTGAATTTCTGGGCCACCACCTGCGTGACCTGCGTCAAGGAGATGCCTCAGATCGTTGCCACCTGGCACAAGTACCAGGGCCAGGGCTTCGATACCGTGGCAGTGGCCATGGATTACGACCCGCCGGCCTGGGTGCTCAATTTTGCGCAGAGCCGCCAATTGCCCTTCAAGGTGGCACTGGACAACACCGGTGAGATCGCCAGGCAGTGGGGAGACGTGAAGCTCACGCCCACCACCTACCTGGTCGACAAACAGGGCCAGATCGTCAAGCGCTACGTCGGCGAGCCCGACTTTCCTGCGCTGCACGCCCTGATTGAAAGACTCCTGGCCCAGGCTTGACCGGTCGACCTCAGTTCTTCTGATAGGCGTCGTGGCAGGCCTTGCAGGTCTGGCCCACCGAGCCGAACGCGGTCTTTACGCTGTCGAGGTTTCCGGTCTTCGCGGCTGCCGACAGCTTCGCCGTCTCGGCCTGGAGCTTGTCAGCGCCTTCCTTGAATTTGGCCTGCTCGGTCCAGATCTCCGGCTTGGCCCGGGTTTCACCTTTGTCAGTTCCCGCCACAAACGCTTCCCAAGGCAGCCTGCTGAGGGTCTCGAGCAGCGCGGCGCTGTCCGCGGCGGCCTTGGCGTCGAACGCAACCCGCCCGTTGGCCATGGCGCCAAGGCGACCGGCGTGGTTCCCCATGATGGTCATGACCGCTTTGCGGTACTTCACCGCGTCTTCGGGCTTCTGAAACTGCGCCATGGCAGGCGCTGCGAAGGAGGCAAAGGCGATGGACAAAGCAAGCGGGGCAATCATTCTCATGGGAACTCCTGAACGGGTTGTGGGGGAGACACGGTGGCTTAGTGGCCACCCGCGCCAGAGTGTATGAGCGCAGGCCAAGTTCCGCAGGCGGGCGCTGAGCGTGTATCTTCTCCATCCTGTTTGCAGACACTTGCCCGACCAACATGCACACCATCCGCATCTGGGACCTTCCCACCCGAGTCTTCCACTGGCTGCTGGCCGCCTGCGTGATTGGCCTCGTCATCACCGGCAGCGTGGGCGGCAACTGGATGAACTGGCACCTGCGTCTGGGCTATGGGGTCCTCACTTTGCTGCTGTTCCGTCTGGTCTGGGGCTTTCTGGGCGGCCACTGGTCGCGTTTCGGCACGTTTGTCCATGCGCCGTCCACCGTGCTGGCCTATCTGCGTGGCCAGGTCCGACCTGAACACGAGGCGGGCCACACGCCGCTGGGTGCACTCTCCGTGTTCGCGCTGCTGCTGATCCTCGCCGCCCAGGTCACCAGCGGCTTGATGAGCGACGACGAAATCGCCGTATCCGGCCCGCTGGCCCGCTTTGTCTCCGGTGACACCGTTTCGCTGGCCACCGGCTACCACACGGAAGTCGGCAAATTCATCGTGATCGCGCTGGTGGTGTTGCACGTGCTGGCCATCGTCTTCTACAAGCTGGTGAAGAAACAAAGCCTGGTGCGGCCCATGGTCGTGGGCGACAAGCACCTGCCCGCACCGGTGGTCCCGGCGCGCGATTCGGCCGGAACCCGCCTGCTGGCGCTGGGTGTGCTGATCCTGTGCGGTGCGGCGGTCGCCTGGATGGTGAGACTGGGAAATGCCTTCTGACGGTTTGCGGAAGGCTGTCGTATAGTGGGCGCCCACGCCTGCACCAGTCCGCCGAACCCAACGCCATGAACGACCACGGAGCCGCCGACGTCTCCCTGAGACCTGCCCAGTTTCCCGACGAACTGCAGACGGTCCGCGAACTGTTCCGTGAATACCAGACCGGCCTTGGCATTGATCTGTGCTTTCAGGGATTCGACGCCGAGCTGGCTGGCCTGCCAGGCGACTACGCTGCACCGTCCGGCGCCTTGTTGCTGGCGTTGGTGGACGGACAACCCGCAGGCTGCTGCGCCATGCGACCCCTGAACAATTCGGACCACCTCAACGCTTGCGAAATGAAGCGCCTGTATGTTCGCCCTGCCTTTCGAGGGTTTGGCCTGGGCAGGCTGCTGGTGGAGCGTGTGCTATCCGAGGGGCAGCTCGCCGGATACACCACCATGTTGCTGGATACCCTGAGCGACATGGAAACTGCCCGCGCCCTGTATCAGGAGGCGGGCTTCGTCGAGGTGGCGCCTTACTACCACAACCCCATCGCCGGGGCGCACTACCTCAAGGTCGAACTCTGATCGCTCAGACGCCGGCTTTGGCCTGTGCCAGCAGCGTGTCTGCATCGCTGACTTCGAATTTGCCCGGTGCCTCCACGTTGAGCGTCTTGACGACACCGTCCTTGATGAGCATCGAATAGCGGTTGCTGCGCAGACCCATGCCGCGACCGGTCAGGTCCAGCGTGAGACCCGTGGCCTTGGCAAAATCGGCGCTCCCATCGGCCAGCATGCGCACCTTGTCACCCGTCTTCTGGTCGCGCGCCCAGGCCCCCATGACGAAAGCGTCGTTCACGCTGAGGCACCAGATCTCGTCGACGCCGGCCGCCTTGAAGTCTGCAGCGTGCTGCACGAAGCCCGGCACATGCTTGGCGGAGCAGGTGGGGGTGAAAGCCCCAGGCAGGGCAAACACGGCGATGGTCTTGCCAGCGGAGGTTTTTTCCACGTCCACCGGATTGGGGCCGATGCTGCAGCCATTGCCTTCGACTTCGCTGTATTCCATCAGCGTCGCTGCCGGAATCTTGTCGCCCACCTTGATCATGTTGTGCTCCTCATCGTGATGGCCCGTGGGCCGTGGCTGAAAAGACCCGGATACACCGGGCCCGGAAAAAGAAAAAGCGACCGAATTGTCGGTCGCTTTCCAGTTGCGCGCTGAGGCCAGCGGTTTGGGGCTTACACCAGTGCGGCCTTTTGCACCAGGCGGGTCGCCACCCAGTTCTTGGTCTTGGAGAGCGGACGGCTCTCGGTGATCTCGATCAAGTCACCCGTCTTGAACTCGCCCTTTTCATCGTGGGCGTGGTACTTGCTGGACTTTGCCACGATCTTGTCATAGAGCTCGTGCTTCACACGGCGCTCGACCAGGACCGTCACGGTCTTGGAACGCTTGTCGCTGACCACCTTGCCAACCAAGGTGCGCTTGAGGGATGTTTTAGCTTCCGTCATGGTCACTCCTTATTTGGCCGAAGCCCGCTGCTTCTCGGCCAGGATGGTCTTGGCACGAGCAATCGCACGGCGGGTGTCACCCAGCGTGGCGTTGTTGTTGAGTTGTTGAGTGGCTTTTTGCATGCGCAAGCCGAAATGGGCTTTTTGCAGCGATTTCACTTCGGCTTCCAGGCCGGCCACATCCTTCTGGCGCAGTTCAGCAGTTTTCATCTTGTGTTCTCCTGAATCACTGACCCAGCAAGCGCGTCACGAACGTGGTGCGCAGGGGGAGTTTGGCGGCGGCCAGCGTGAAGGCTTCACGAGCCAGCTGTTCGGGCACGCCCACGATCTCGTAAAGCACCTTGCCAGGCTGGATTTCGGCCACGTAGTTCTCCACGGAACCCTTGCCGTTGCCCATGCGGACTTCGGCAGGCTTCTGGGAGATCGGCTTGTCCGGGAACACGCGGATCCAGATGCGGCCGCCACGCTTGACGTGACGGGAGATCGCACGGCGTGCGGCCTCGATCTGACGTGCCGTCAGGCGACCGCGGTCGGTCGACTTCAGGCCGAAGTCGCCGAACGCGACGGTGGCGCCACTGGTGGCAACGCCGGTATTGCGGCCTTTTTGTTCCTTGCGAAACTTGCGGCGAGCAGGTTGCAACATGTTTATTCTCCTTTGCCGTCCGCAGCTGCAGATGCGGGCGCGGCGTCTTTGCGAACGCGCTTAACGGCGGGTTTGGTTTCGGTGCTGCCGGTGGTGGCTTCGGCAGGTTTGTCGCTGCCATCGGCCGGGGCGGCATTGGCGCCTGGGCGACGAACCGCAGCGCGGGCAGGCGGACCTGCAGGACGCTCACGGCGCGGGCCACGCGGACGACGCTCTTCTTCGACACGCGGTTCGGCGGCCACGGGCGCATCATTGCGGCCCAGCGTGTCGCCCTTGTAGACCCAGACCTTGACACCAATGATGCCGTAGGTGGTCTTGGCTTCGGACGTGCCGTAGTCGATGTCGGCGCGCAGGGTGTGAAGCGGCACGCGACCTTCGCGGTACCACTCGCAACGAGCAATTTCGATGCCGTTGAGACGACCCGACGACATGATCTTGATGCCCTGTGCACCCAGGCGCATGGCGTTCTGCATGGCGCGCTTCATGGCGCGGCGGAACATGATGCGCTTCTCAAGCTGCTGCGTGATGCTGTCGGCGATCAGCTTGGCATCGATTTCAGGCTTGCGCACTTCCTCGATGTTGACCGCAACCGGCACGCCGAGCTTGGCGGCCAGTTCCTTCTTCAGCTTCTCGATGTCCTCGCCCTTCTTGCCGATCACCACGCCCGGACGTGCCGAGTAGATGGTGATGCGGGCGTTCTTGGCAGGGCGCTCGATCACGACGCGCGAAACGGCGGCGTTCTTCAGCTTGCCCTTGAGGTACTCGCGCACCTTGATGTCTTCGGCCAGCATGCCGGCGAAGTCGCGATTGCTCGCGTACCAGCGGCTGGCCCAGTTGCGGGAAACTGCGAGGCGGAACCCGGTCGGGTTGATTTTTTGTCCCATATTCCTGTGACCTCTTCAGTTGCCAACCGTCACGTAGATGTGACACGTGGGTTTGCTGATGCGGTTGCCGCGGCCTTTGGCGCGGGCCGAGAAGCGCTTGAGCGTGGTGCCTTGTTCGACGTAGATGGTCTTGACCTTCAGTTCGTCGATGTCGGCGCCGTCGTTGTGCTCGGCGTTGGCAATGGCGGACTCCAGCGCCTTCTTGACGATGCCGGCCGCTTTCTTCTGCGTGAACGCCAGGATGTTGAGGGCCTGGTCGACCTTCTTGCCGCGAATCAGGTCGGCAACCAGTCGGCCTTTGTCGACCGAGAGGCGAACGCCTCGAACGATTGAACGGGTTTCCATGGTTGTTCCTTACTTCTTCGCTTTTTTGTCGGCCGGGTGGCCCTTGAACGTGCGCGTCAGCGAGAACTCGCCGAGCTTGTGTCCCACCATCTGGTCGGTGATGTACACGGGCACGTGCTGCTTGCCGTTGTGCACCGCGATGGTCAGGCCGATGAAATCGGGCAGGATCATCGAGCGGCGCGACCAGGTCTTGACGGGCTTTTTGTCCTTGTTGGCCTGGGCTTTTTCAACCTTGGCCATCAGGTGGTGGTCGACAAACGGACCTTTTTTGAGTGAGCGAGTCATGTTGTCAACCCTTTACTTCTTGCGACGCGAGACGATCATCGACTGCGTGCGGCGGTTGTTGCGGGTGCGGTAGCCCTTGGTCAGGTTGCCCCACGGATCCACCGGAGCGCGGCCTTCGCCGGTCTTGCCTTCACCACCACCGTGCGGGTGGTCGATCGGGTTCATCGCGGTACCGCGAACGGTCGGGCGGATGCCCATGTGGCGCTTCACACCGGCCTTGCCCAACTGGCGCAGGCTGTGTTCCTGGTTGGACACTTCGCCGATGGTGGCGCGGCAATCCACGTGGACCTTGCGCACTTCGCCCGAGCGCATGCGCACCTGGGCGTAGATGCCTTCGCGGGCCAGCAGCACGGCCGAGGCGCCGGCGGAGCGGGCGATTTGCGCGCCTTTGCCGACCTGCAGCTCGATGCAGTGGATCGTGGAGCCGACCGGGATGTTGCGGATCGGCAGGGTGTTGCCCACGCGAATCGGCGACTCCGAGCCAGACAGCAGGGTTGCGCCCACTTCAACGCCACGTGGGGCGATGATGTAGCGGCGCTCGCCGTCTGCGTAGCACAGCAGCGCGATGTGCGCCGTGCGGTTCGGGTCGTACTCGATGCGCTCGACCTTGGCCGGGATGCCGTCCTTGTTGCGACGGAAATCGACCACGCGGTAGTGGTGCTTGTGACCACCGCCCTTGTGGCGGGTGGTGATGTGACCGTTGTTGTTGCGGCCGGCCTTCTGGAACTGGGGTTCCAGCAACGGCGCAAAACCTTCACCCTTGTGCAGGTGGTCACGCGTGACCTTCACCATGCCGCGACGGCCTGGTGAAGTGGGTTTCATCTTGATGACTGCCATGATTAAACGCCCTCTCCGCCGAAGTTCAGCTCTTGACCGGGCATCAGCGTCACATACGCTTTGCGAACGTGGTCACGACGGCCCACGGTCTTGCCAAAGCGCTTGGACTTGCCCTTCTGGTTGAGCACGGAAACACCCTTGACCTGGACCTTGAACATGAGTTCAACAGCAGCCTTGATTTCGGGCTTGGAAGCGTCGCGCAGCACCTTGAACAGCACGGCGTTGGTTTGCTCGGCGACCTGGGTGGCTTTCTCGGACACGATGGGTGCCACGAGGACCTGCATCAGGCGGCCTTCGTCGAATTGTGCAGCGCTCATGCGAACATCTCCTTGAGCTGGTCGATCGCCGCCTTGGTGACGATGACCTTCTTGTAATGCACCAGCGACAGCGGGTCGGCGTAACGGGGCTCGACCACCAGCACGTTGGGCAGGTTGCGCGAAGCCAGGTACAGGTTCTCGTCGACTTCCTCGGCGATCACCAAAACCGATTGCAGGTTCATGGCCTTGAACTTGTCGGCCAGTTGCTTGGTCTTGGGCGAATCCACTTTCATGGAGTCGATCACGGCCAGGCGGCCTTCACGCACGAGCTGCGAGAAGATGGATGCCATGCCGGCGCGGTACATCTTCTTGTTGAGCTTCTGGGTGAAGTTTTCGTCCGGGCTGTTCGGGAAAATGCGACCGCCTCCGCGCCACAGCGGGGAAGACGTCATGCCGGCGCGGGCGCGGCCCGTGCCTTTTTGCTTGAACGGCTTCTTGGTCGAGTGCTTGACCATCTGACGGTCTTTTTGAGCACGCGTGCCTTGACGGGCGTTCGCCTGGTAAGCCACCACGAGCTGGTGGATCAGGGCTTCGTTGTAGTCACGACCAAACACGGTCTCCGGCACGTCCACATTGGACGATGCCTGGCCCTGGTCGTTCAGGAGTTCAACTTGCATCAGTTTGCTCCCTTGCCGGATTTGGCCTTGATGGCGGGACGCACGGTCACGAAACCGCCGTTCGAGCCAGGCACTGCGCCACGAATCATGAGCAGTTGACGGGCTTCGTCCACGCGCACGATGTCGAGGTTCTGGATGGTCTTGGTGTCATCGCCCATGTGGCCGGTCATCTTCTTGCCCGGAAACACGCGGCCCGGATCCTGGGCCATGGAGATGGAGCCCGGCACGTTGTGCGAACGGCTGTTGCCGTGCGAGGCGCGCTGGGACTTGAAGTTGTGGCGCTTGATGGTGCCGGCGAAGCCTTTGCCGATCGAGGTGCCTTGCACGTCCACCTTCTGACCCGCCGCAAAGATCGCGTTGGGGACCACCACGGCACCGGGCTGGTACTGGGCAGCGACGTCGGAGGCGACGCGGAATTCCTGGATGATCTCGCCCGCTTCGACACCGGCTTTGGCCAGGTGGCCCGCTTCGGGCTTGGTCACGCGGGAGGCACGGCGGGCACCAAAGGTGACCTGCAGTGCGTCATAGCCATCATGGGCCAGGGTTTTGACCTGTGTCACACGGTTGTTGGACACGTCGACCACCGTGACAGGAACTGCGTCCCCATCATCGGTGAACAGGCGCATCATGCCCACCTTGCGACCCAACAACCCGAGGGAGTTGCTAAGACTCATTGTTTTCTCCGTTCCCGACTTCAATTGGCCGGGGCTGATGTTGCGAAACCTGGGTTTCGCGCTAAGGGCCGGCCAGATTCAATATCAGCCGGCGCCACGAAATTTCCTGCAAGAAGCAGGAAAGCCCGCCAGTATAACTGGCGGGCTTTCTTTATGCAAGCCAGTTGCTTATTGCAGCTTGATTTCGACGTCCACGCCGGCCGGCAGGTCGAGCTTCATCAGGGCATCGACCGTCTTGTCGGTCGGGTCCACGATGTCCATCAGGCGCTGGTGGGTGCGAATTTCGAGCTGATCGCGGCTGGTCTTGTTGACGTGCGGCGAACGCAGGATGTCGAAGCGCTTCATGCGGGTCGGCAGGGGCACGGGGCCCTTGACGATCGCGCCGGTGCGCTTGGCGGTGTCCACGATCTCGGCGGCCGAGCTGTCGATGAGCTTGTAGTCAAACGCCTTGAGGCGGATGCGGATTTTCTGCTTGGTGGACATGAAAGCTCCTTAAGCGATGATCTTGGCAACCACGCCGGCGCCGACGGTGCGGCCGCCTTCGCGGATGGCAAAACGCAGGCCTTCTTCCATGGCGATCGGGGCAATCAGCTTGACCGTGATCGACACGTTGTCACCCGGCATCACCATTTCCTTGCCTTCGGGCAGCTCGATCGAGCCGGTCACGTCGGTCGTGCGGAAGTAGAACTGCGGGCGGTAGTTGTTGAAGAACGGCGTGTGACGGCCGCCCTCGTCCTTGGAGAGCACGTACACCTCACCCGTGAAGTGCGTGTGCGGCTTGATCGAGCCGGGCTTGCACAGCACCTGGCCGCGCTGCACGTCTTCGCGCTTGGTGCCGCGCAGCAGAATGCCCACGTTGTCGCCCGCCTGGCCCTGGTCCAGCAGCTTGCGGAACATCTCCACGCCCGTGCAGGTGGTCTTCTGCGTGGTGGAGATACCGACGATCTCGATTTCCTCACCAACCTTGACCACACCGCGCTCGATACGACCCGTCACCACCGTGCCACGACCAGAGATGGAGAACACATCTTCCACCGGCATCAGGAAGGCGCCGTCGATGGCGCGCTCGGGCGTGGGGATGTAGCTGTCCAGCGCGTCGGCCAGCTTCATGATGGCCTGCTCGCCCAGTTCGCCCTTGTCGCCTTCCAGGGCCAGCTTGGCCGAGCCGTGGATGATGGGGGTGGCATCGCCCGGGAATTCGTACTTGTCCAGCAGCTCGCGCACTTCCATCTCGACGAGTTCGAGCAGCTCGGCGTCGTCGACCATGTCGCACTTGTTCAGGAACACGATGATGTAAGGCACGCCCACCTGGCGCGCCAGCAGGATGTGCTCGCGGGTCTGGGGCATGGGGCCGTCAGCGGCCGAGCACACCAGAATGGCACCGTCCATCTGCGCCGCACCGGTGATCATGTTCTTCACATAATCGGCGTGACCAGGGCAGTCCACGTGGGCGTAGTGGCGGTTGGCCGTTTCGTATTCCACGTGTGCGGTGTTGATGGTGATGCCGCGGGCCTTCTCTTCGGGCGCCGCGTCAATCTGGTCGTAGGCCTTGGCTGCGCCGCCAAACTTGGCCGCCAGCACCGTCGTGATCGCCGCCGTCAGCGTCGTCTTGCCATGGTCCACGTGACCAATCGTGCCCACGTTCACGTGCGGCTTGGTCCGCTCAAATTTCTCTTTTGCCATTT
>Ga0070754_10002809_pt1 | contig 12593 bp, 8 predicted proteins | sample VirMetDEL_Sep_01_FD_75181 | JGI IMG/M metagenome (GOLD analysis project Ga0070754, IMG submission 75181) | Aqueous microbial communities from the Delaware River and Bay under freshwater to marine salinity gradient to study organic matter... | ecosystem: Environmental > Aquatic > Marine > Coastal... | reverse complement strand
CGGCAGCGGCGCGAGATCGGGATAGGCGGCGGCAATAACCTGCGCATGCGACCGATCGGCCAGCGGCGGCTCGGATTCCGACCACATTTCGAGCTCGCCCAGCGGCGTGGCGTAGTCATTCAGTGGATTGGCACCCGCAGCGGCACGTTGATCGAGCACGGTTTGCGAGAAGACAGGCGGGTTGGCGCTATCGGTCGCAATGTCGTGGATCGGCGGGATGTCGGCCGCCTGGCTGCGAATGGCGCCCAGAACGGCAAAGATGCCGACCGGGACCAGCAGCGCGATCAGCGACAGCAGCCAGCCCTTGCGGGGCTTGCGCAGCAGGACGACGATCAGCGAGATCAGACCGATAAGCGCCACGATGCCCAGCAGGATCGGCCCGGCCTTGATCGTCAGGGTAAGCAGGCCGGTCCGCCAATCCCACAGGCCGAACTTGGTCCCCAGCGCGGCGATGGCGAAATAGACTGGTAGCGCGAGTGCAAGGGCGAAGGCGAGGCGGCTGTGCCAGGGCGTTTTGATCATGCCGCATCGTAGCGCCAAGTCGCGGCGCTGCAATCATGCTAATCGCTGGATATGCAACAGCACCGCGGCAATGGCGTCATGGAAGGCGCGCGCCGCCGTAGGGCGGGGTCGCGTCAGCCGCCGGTCACGCTCATGTGGCGCGCCAGGGCAGGTTCGCTTTGCGCGGCATCGAAGGCATGGCGCAGCGGCTTTCCCGCGAGCAGGCGTTCGAGCGCCTCGTCGAGCGCGGCTTCGCCACCTGCGCGCACGATATCGCGCAGTTCGACCTTCTGGTCATGGCCCAGGCAGCCATAGACGGTCCCGGTCGCGGAAATACGGATGCGATTGCACCCGGCGCAGAAATTGTTGCTGAGCGGAGTGATGAGCCCGATCCGCGTGCCCGTCTCTGCGACGTCGAAGTAGCGTGCGGGCCCGCCGGTGCGGTGGAGCGAGGGGACGAGCGTGAAATGGCGTTCGAGTTCCTCGCGCACAGCGTCGAGCGGCAGGTGCGCGGCGGGACGATCGACCGAGACCTCGCCCAGCGGCATGGCTTCGATGAGCGCGAGGTCGAGCCCGCGCGCGCCGCACCATGCAAGCAAGTCGCGCATCTCGTCGTCATTCGTACCGCGCATCGCCACGGCGTTGATGCGCACTGCCAGGCCGGCATCGCGCGCCGCGTCGATGCCGCTAACCACCCGCTCGAACTCGTCGCGGCGGGTGAGCTCGGCAAACCGGTCGCGCCTGAGCGTGTCGAGACTGATGTTTATACGCCGCACGCCGGCATCGAACAGGTCCTGCGCCATTTCGGGCAGGCGCGTCCCATTGGTGGTGAGCGTGAGTTCGTCGAGCCCGTGCGTGCGCAGCCGTGCCAGCCGCTGGACAAGTTCGAGCACACCCTTGCGCACCAGCGGTTCGCCGCCGGTCAGGCGGATCCGGCGGACGCCGCGGACCACCAGATGCCGCGCCAGCGTTTCGATTTCCTCGAATGTGAGAAGGTCGCGGCGCGGGAGGAATTCCATCTCCTCGGCCATGCAATAGGTGCAGCGAAGGTTGCAGCGGTCGGTGACCGAGAGGCGGATATAGTCAATCTGACGGCCGTGGGCGTCGCGCATGCGGGCCCCCTACACGAGGCGGGGCGAGGCCCAAACCGAAATCGGGCGTCGTGCCGGCAGGCGGTCAGCCCGCGTTGCGCAAGCGGCCGAACAGCGCGGGCAGGGGTTCGGAAGAAAGCGCCCGCTCCATGGTCCGGGCAAGCGTGGTCGATACGGTGATCTTCGAAACATGCGCGCGATCGTCGCTGAGGCCGACCGCGATCTCGTAAGTGCCTGCTTCGATCACGAAGCTGCCATCGGATCTGAAATGGCCCAGCTGGTTGCCGCCGACTTCGAACAGCAGGCTCCGCGTTTCGCCTGCCATGAGCGAGACGCGCTGGAAGTCGGCCAACCTGCGCGCCTGCGCACCGTTCTGTCCCGGGCTGCGCACATAGAGCTGGACCGTCTCGGTGCCTTCGCGCTTGCCGACATTGTACAGCGTGGCGCTGACGATAATCCGGTCGTGGCTCAGTTCGACCGCGGTTTCGCCGAGGCCGAAATCGGAATAGCCCAGCCCGTGTCCCAAGGTGAAACCCGCTTGCCCCTTCTCCGTCAACGGCAGCGGCAGGCGGCCCCGTGGCGCGAATTCGCCGGTCAGCACTTCGGCCAGCGCATGGCCCGACATGGTGCCGAGTTGCCCGGCATGCAGCACGCAAGGCAGCTTGGTCCCGCGCGCGTCGGGGTCGAGCGGCTGCGAGCCGAGGCTGATCAGGACGATGTTCGGATTGACCGCATGGAGCGAATCAAGGAGCGTTTGTTCCGCTTCTCCCACACGCTCGCAGTCGCCGAGCGTGACGATCACCGTGCCCACCCGCCGCGCGGCATTGCAGGCCATGCCGATTGCCATTTGATCGGCGTCGAGCAGTCCGGCGGGTCTGGCATCGGCGCGGACCGCCAGGCCGGGGACGAAACTGTGCGCGAGGCCCAGTGCGTCGAACCCGTCGAGCAGGTTGGCGGCGTCGCCCTCCGCTCCGCCAGTCGGAAGCGCCCGGTCGGTTGCGGCATGCCCGACAACGAGGATTTCGCCCGACGCGATATCGAGCGGCAACAGCGCGGGATCGTTGCGCAGCAGGACGATCGCGTGGCGCGCAGTGTCCAGCGCGACGGTTCGCGCGTGATCCGCCGACCAGTCGGTGGCAGGGGCGATATCGCGCAGATCGGCGCGGAACAGGCCCAGATCGTATTTCGCGCCGAGTACCTTGCGCACCGCGTCGTCGAGCTGGCGCATGCCGACCCGCCCGTCGCCCACCGCTTTCACGATGCTGTCCACTGCCAGCATTTGGTAAGGCGTTTCACCGGCCTCCTGTCCCGCAGACCGGCCGATCGCGACCCATTCGGCCAGGTCGATCCCGTCGAAGCTGGCGGGGCCGCCGATCGGCAGGTCGCCATCCGCAGTCTCCTCGCGGTCACGCACCCCCTGCGCGAGTAGACCCAGCGCGATGCTCGCCGGGGGCGATTCGCGCAGCACGCCGGCCACCAGCCGGAGCTTGTCGGTCAGTATGTCGGGATCGCGCCGCTCGATCCAGCCAGGCGCGTCGGTGCGCAGGCAAGCCAGCACGCCGTCGCCATCCTGCCCCTCGAATTGCAGGCCGCGCACGGTGGCCGCGGCCAGGGCGCGCGCCAGATGTACTGAAGTGCCCCAGCTTTCAGCCAGTTCCTCCGTTTCGGTATCGCTCGTCAGGACGACCTGGGGCCCCATGAGCCAGTTCATCCCGTGCGCTCGCGCTTCCCCCGCCAGGATCTGGGCAGCGCTTTCCACAATGTGCGGCGACCATGTCGCGGCCAGTGCAAGCGGGGCGGGCATGGTGACCGAGGTGCCGCGGCCGGGAACATTGGCCATCAGCAGCGGAATGCCGAGCCGCGTTTCCTCGACGGCCAGGCGTTGCAAGGCGGCCAGCTGGTCTGCGGCGCCCGAACCGAGAAGCCCGCCTACACGGCCCTGCAACATTTCTGCGCGCAGCGGGGCACCTTCGCTATCGCCGCCGGCTTCCGGAATGGGCAACAGGAGAAGCTGCCCGGCCTTCTCCGCCACTGACATGATGGCGAGCAGGTCTTCGACGAAACGCTCGCGTTCGGCGGCGTGATCGGGCGGATGGCGGACCATTTGGGCGGTAGCGTGGCCCTTAGAGGTAAACATCCGGTGTGGATGCACCGATTGGTCAGGGGCTGTTGCCGAACTGCACCGCAAGGCGGATTTACAGATATAAAAATATCTTTATATCCTCTTCGTAATGCGAACCGAACACCTCTTCCGCGCCCTTGCCGATCCGACCCGGCTCAGGATCATGCGCCTGCTTGGCTCGATGGAGCTCGCAGTGGGTGAAGTCGCGCAGGTGCTGGGGCAAAGCCAACCGCGCGTGTCGCGGCACATCGGCATCCTGTGCGACGCGGGTCTGGCCGAACGACGGCGCGAAGGCAGCTGGGTATTCCTGCGCGCCTGCGCCGATTCGAGCGAGGCGCCGCCGCTTTGCGCGGCTATCGGCGATCTGCTGGTCGATGCGGAGGCTGCCGACGCCGCCTTTGCGGAACAGTGCGAACAGGACCGGCGCAAGCTGGCCGCGATCCGCCAGCACCGGGAAAGCGAGGCACAGGCCTATTTCTCGGCGCATGCGGACGATTGGGACGAATTGCGCCGGCTGCATTCCTCGGACGAGGCCGTGGAGGCCGAACTGGCGCGTGCGCTGGGGCCCGAACCGCTCGGGCGCCTGCTCGATATCGGCACCGGCACGGGGCGCATGGCCGAACTGTTTGCCGAGCGGGCAGAGCGGATCGTTGCACTCGACAAGAGCCTGGCGATGCTGCGGGTCGCACGCGCCAAGCTGCAGCACCTCCCGACCGAGCGAGTGGAACTGGTGCAGGGCGATTTCGGGGCTCTGCCGTTTGCCGCGGCGAGTTTCGACAGCGTGCTGTTCCACCAGGTGCTGCATTTCGCGCAAATGCCCGGTGCCGCGCTGGCGGAAGCCGCCCGCGTGCTGCGTCCGGGCGGGCGTATCGCAATCGTCGATTTCGCGGCGCACCAGCGCGAGGAACTGCGCAATCGCCATGCGCATGCCCGGCTGGGGTTCGACGATGCACAGATGATGGGCCTGCTCAGCGATGCCGGGTTCGACCCGGCCGCGCCGACGGCACTGGAAGATGGAGAACTGGTGGTGAAGATCTGGATCGCGCCGCGGCGCGTCGATGACCGGAAGGCGGCATCATGAGCCCGACGATGGACCAGATGCGCGAAGCGCAGCGCGCACTCGAAGCGCCGCTGTTTTCAGGGCTCCCGGGCGATATCGACGTCAGCTTCGAATTCTTCCCGCCCAAGAATGCGGCCATGAACGAGACGCTGTGGCAAAGCGTCGAGACGCTGGCCCCGCTCGGGCCGCGTTTTGCCAGCGTCACATATGGCGCGGGCGGGTCGACCCGCGAGCGGACGCACCAGCAGGTCGTCCGCATCCAGAACGAAGCGCGCATTCCTGCTGCCGCGCACCTGACCTGCGTCGAGGCGACCCGCGAAGAGGTCGACGAGGTGGCGCGCCATTACTGGGATGAGGGCATCCGCCATATCGTGGCCCTGCGCGGCGACGCGCCCGACGGGCAATCGCAATATGCGCCGCATCCGGGCGGCTATGCCAACGCAGTCGAGCTGATCGCGGGACTGAAGAAGGTAGCCGATTTCGAGATATCGGTCGCCGCCTATCCCGAGGTCCATCCCGATTCGCCCGATCGCCAGGCCGATCTGGACAATCTCAAGGCCAAGTTCGACGCCGGGGCGACCCGGGCGATCACGCAGTTCTTCTTCGATCCGCAATGTTTCTTCGACTTTCGCGACCGGGCCGCAGCGGCGGGAATTGACGGCGAGATCGTGCCCGGGATCATGCCCGTGCTCAGCTTCGCGGCGGTGCGCCGGATGTCGGGGCTGTGCGGCACAGCCATCCCGCCGTGGATGGAGGGTCTGTTCGACGGGCTCGACGATCGCCCCGCCGCGCGTCAGCTCGTCAGCGCGACCATCGCGGCCGAACTGTGTCGCCGGCTATATGCGGGCGGGGTAAGGCAATTCCATTTCTACACTCTCAACCGCGCCGAACTGAGCTATGCAATCTGCCATATGCTCGGGCTGCGCGCGAAGGCAGGCCGATGACCAAGCGCGAAGAATTCGAAGCCGCCGCAGCCCAGCGGATCCTGATCAAGGACGGCCCCTACGGTACCGCGATCCAGCAGGCCGGGCTAACGCCCGAAGACTATGCCGCGGGCACCGATCTCGCGCAGGAGCAGAAGGGCAATAACGACCTCGTCAATCTGACGCAGCCGCAGGTTATCCGCCGGATCTGTGACAGCTACATCGATGCGGGCGCGCATATCCTCGCCACCAACACCTTCAACGCCAATCGCATCAGCCAAGCCGATTACGGCGCCGAACACCTGGTCCATGAGATCAATGTCGCCGCGGCGCGGATCATCCGTGAAGCGGTCGATGCGCGGAACGACGGCATTCCGCGGTTCGTGGCGGGCGCTGTCGGGCCGACCAACAAGACGCTGTCGCTTTCGCCCGATGTCGAAGACCCAGGGTTTCGCGAAGTGACATTCGACGAAATCGTCGCCGTCTATGTCGAACAATGCCGCGCGCTTGTCGCTGGCGGGGCCGATTTCATCCTCGTCGAGACGGTGTTCGACACGCTCAACTGCAAGGCCGCTATCATGGCGGTGAAGCAGCTGGCACGCGAACTTGACCGCGACATACCGCTGATGATCTCGCTGACGCTGACCGACCTTTCGGGCCGCAATTTGTCGGGCCATACGGTGGAAGCGTTCTGGTACACCGTGCGCCATGCCAGGCCGCTGACGATCGGCCTCAACTGCAGCTTCGGTGCCGAACAGCTGCGTCCGCATGTGCAATTGCTGTCCGATATCGCCGATACTTGGCTGATGGCCTATCCCAATGCCGGCCTGCCCAACGATCTCGGCGAGTATGACGAACAGCCGGAAACGACTGCGTCGCTGACGCAGGTCTGGGCGCAGAATGGCCGGATCAACGCGCTGGGCGGCTGCTGCGGCTCGACGCCCGCGCATATCGCCGCGATGGCCAAGGCGGTCGAAAACTGCGCGCCGCGCGTGCTGCCCAAGCCTGACCCGGACATGCATCTGGCGGGGCTCGAACCGTTCACGATCGCGGCATGAGCGGCGGGGGCCTCCATGGGGCGGTAATCCGCTAGGCGGGGGCTGCGGACGTGCGCGCGCTCGCGCTGGTGTCGGATGCCACTTTCCTCGAGACCTTCGCCGGGATGATCAGCGGCGAGGCGCTCGTCGCGCATTGCGCGGCCAAGCATGCACCCGATCATTTAGCCGGGCTGCTGGCTGCTGGTGCCCGTGCCTGGCTTGCCGAAATCGACCGGGCGCCGATCGGCTACGCGCTGCTCACCCGGCCCGAACTCGATGCCGCGCAGGACGGCGATATCGAGCTCAAGAAGATCTACCTGCTGTCGCGCTTCCACGGCAGCGGTATCGCCGCCGCACTGTTCGATGCCGTATTGCGCGGGGCGCAGAGCCATCGCCGGCTGCTGCTGGGCGTGAAAGACGACAACCACCGCGCCATCGCCTTCTATACCAAACAGGGTTTCCGGCAGATCGCCACGCGCCGTTTCGATGTCGGCGGAACCCTTTATGACGATGTCGTGCTGGCGCGCGACCTCGACCGGAATTGAATCCATGAGCAATCTGACCACCGCCCGCTTCGTCAATATCGGCGAGCGCACCAATGTGACCGGCTCGGCGCGGTTCAAGAAACTGATCATGGCGGACGATTACGACACCGCGGTCGAAGTCGCGCGCCAGCAGGTCGAAAACGGCGCGCAGGTGATCGACGTCAACATGGACGAAGGCCTGCTCGATGCCGAGCATGCCATGACCACTTTCCTCAAGCTGATCGCGGCCGAACCCGACATCGCGCGTGTCCCGGTGATGATCGACAGTTCCAAATGGGAGGTCATCGAGGCCGGCCTCAAATGCGTTTCGGGCAAGCCGATCGTCAATTCGATCAGCATGAAGGAAGGCGAGGACGCCTTTCTCGATCATGCGCGCAAATGCATGGATTACGGCGCCGCGGTGGTGGTCATGGCGTTCGACGAGACCGGGCAAGCGGACACCAAGGAGCGCAAGGTCGAAATCTGCAAGCGTGCCTATGCATTGCTGACCGGGATCGGCTTCCCGCCCGAGGATATCATCTTCGACCCCAATATCTTCGCGGTGGCGACGGGGATCGAGGAACACGATCGCTATGGTCTCGATTTCATCGAAGCCGTGGCGGAGATCAAGGCGGCGTGTCCGCAAGCGAAGACCAGCGGCGGCCTGTCCAACCTCAGCTTCAGCTTCCGCGGCAATGAAACCGTGCGCCGCGCGATGCATTCGATCTTCCTCTATCACACGATCCCCGCGGGGCTCGACATGGCGATCGTCAATGCCGGCCAGCTCGACGTCTACGACGAGATCGATCCGCAGCTGCGCGAAGCCTGCGAAGACGTGATCCTGATGCGGCGGCCTGATGCCACCGAGCGGCTGATCGACCTTGCCGAAAGCTAAGGGCAAGAGTACGGCCGATGAAAAGGCCGCCGAGGAATGGCGCGGCTGGGACGTGCGCCGCCGGCTCGAACACGCGCTGGTCAAGGGCATCGACGCGCATGTCGTGGCCGACACCGAGGAGGCGCGCCAGCAGTTCGACCGCCCGATCGAGGTCATCGAGGGCCCGCTGATGGACGGCATGAACGTCGTTGGCGACCTGTTCGGCAGCGGCAAGATGTTCCTGCCGCAGGTGGTCAAGTCCGCACGCGTCATGAAAAAGGCGGTCGCCCACCTGATCCCCTACATCGAGGCCCAGAAGGAAGCGGGCGCCCGCGCGAAGGGCAAGATCGTGATGGCCACCGTGAAGGGCGACGTCCACGACATCGGCAAGAACATCGTCGGGGTGGTGCTGCAATGCAATGGCTACGAGGTGATCGATCTCGGGGTCATGGTGCCGTGGTCGAAAATCCTCGAAGCCGCGAACGAGAACGATGCCGACATCATCGGCCTGTCGGGCCTGATCACGCCCTCGCTCGATGAAATGGTCACCGTTGCCGAAGAGATGAAAACCGCCGGGATGACCATGCCGCTGCTGATCGGCGGGGCTACGACCAGCAAGGTCCATACCGCGCTGCGGATCGACCCTGCCTATGACGGGCCGGTTATCCACGTGCTCGATGCCAGCCGGGCGGTGGGCGTCGCCAGCCGCCTGCTGTCCGACACGCAGCGCGATGAATTCGTCGACCGGACCGCGGCGGAATATGTCCAGGTCCGCGACACGCGCGCTGGCAAGGGGCAGAGCGAACTGATGCCGCTGGCCGATGCGCGCGCGAACGGGTTCGTGGCCAGCATGGCCGAAAAGCCCGCCGCGCCGCTGCAGCCCGGGCTGCATGTGTTCGATGGCTGGGACCTCGCGGAGCTTCGCGAATATATCGACTGGACCCCGTTCTTCCGGGCGTGGGAACTGCACGGCACCTATCCCAAGATCCTCGATGACGAGGTCGTCGGCGAAAGCGCCCGCGGCCTCAAGGCGGATGCCGACGCCATGCTCGACCGGATCGTCGCCGAACAATGGTTCACCGCGCGCGGAGTGGCGGGGCTGTGGCCCTGCACGCGCGACGGCGACGATGTCGTGATCGCCGATCCGGCGGGCGCATCGCCTACGGTGATGGCGTTCCTGCGCCAGCAGGTGAAGAAGTCGCGCAGCCGCCCCAATATGTGCCTGGCCGATTTCATCGATCCGGCGGGCGACTGGCTGGGCGGCTTCGCCGTGGGCATCCACGGGATCGAGGAACATTCGCAACGCTTCCTCGCCGACAAGGACGATTATTCGGACATCCTGCTCAAGGCGCTGGCGGACCGCTTTGCCGAGGCATTTGCCGAACGGCTGCACCAGCACGTGCGCACCGATCTGTGGGGCTACGCGCCGCAGGAACAGCTGACCAATATCGCGCTGATCAAGGAAGAATACCGCGGCATCCGTCCCGCGCCCGGCTACCCCGCCTGTCCCGACCACAGCCTCAAGCCGATCCTGTTCGACCTGCTCGACGCCGAAGCCAACACCGGGATCACGCTGACCGAAAGCTTCGCCATGTATCCCACTGCTGCAGTGAGCGGGTTCTATTTCGGCCACCCGCAGGCGGAGTATTTCGGCGTGGCGCGTGTCGGACGCGACCAGCTCGAGGATTATGCCACGCGTCGCAATGTGGATATTGCCACTGCCGAACGCTGGCTGCGCCCGAACCTGGATTGACCGGGCGGCGCTTATCGCGCAGGGCACTCACGTCGGCTGCGGAAGCGATTCTGCGGCAGGCGCGCACGGGAGAGTTCGGGTGGCGGCGTCCACCCGGCGCCGAAGGAGCAACCGCCCCGGAAACTCTCAGGCTAAACGGACCGTGCGCTCCATCGGCACTCTGGAAAGCGTCGCGCGCCTGCGTGCGGCCACCGAAGGGGTAAGCGCACCCATCCGTGCGCCAGTCTCTCAGGTTTCCCGACAGAGGGGGCATGGTTTTCGGCGCACCGCGAGGGCGCGCCCCATGCTTGTGAGGGACGGGACTTGAGCGAAGACACCGAAGACACGATTGCCGAAACCGAAACGCTGCCGCTCGATGCGTGGCATCGCCGCAAGGGCGCGCGGATGGTGCCCTTTGCGGGGTACCACATGCCGATCCAGTACGAAGGCATCGTCACCGAACACAACTGGACGCGCAACCAGGCGGGCCTGTTCGATGTCAGCCATATGGGCCAGCTCATGGTCACCGGCGACAAGGCTGCGGCCGAGCTCGAGAAACTGCTCCCCGGGGCGATCGCATCGCTCAAGCCGGGTAAGGTGCGCTATTCGCTGCTGCTCGACGATGACGGCGGTATCCTCGACGATCTGATGGTCACCAATGCCACGCCGTGGATCGAAGGCGACGAGGAAGCCGGCACCGAGGGACGCTGGGGCGAACCGGCCTATTACCTCGTCGTCAACGGTGCGATGAAATGGGACGATATCGCCCATCTGCGCGAGCATCTCGACGATGATGTCACGCTGACGCATATGGACGAACACGCGCTGATCGCGCTGCAGGGCCCCAGCGCGGCGACCGCGCTCAACCGCGTGATGCGCAACGTCATCGACGACATGGTCTTCATGGAAAGCGTGGTCCATGACTTCGGCGAATGGCCGCTGCGCATCACCCGCGCCGGCTATACCGGCGAAGACGGGTTCGAAATCTCGCTGCCGGCCGAATTCGCGGAAAGCTTTGCCGACCGCCTGTGTGCCGAAATCGAAGTGCGTCCCGTCGGCTTGGGGGCACGCGACAGCCTGCGGCTCGAAGCGGGCCTGCCGCTCTATGGCCACGACATCACCACCGAAACCGATCCGGTGTCCGCCGATCTCGGCTTTGCGCTGACCAAGCGGCGGCGCGAGGAAGGCGGCTGGATGGGCCATGCGCCGGTAATGCAGGCGTTCGCCGAGGGACCCGCGCAGAAGCGCGTCGGCCTCGCCATCGACGGCCGGATGCCCGCCCGCGAAGGCGCGCTGGTCTATTCGGGTGATACGCAGGTCGGCCGTATCACCAGCGGCGGCTTCTCGCCCACGCTCGAACGGCCCATCGCCATGGGCTATGTCGACACCGCGCTTGCCGCCGAAGGCACCGAACTCGAAGTCGAGGTGCGGAAGAAAAGGCTGCCCGCCACGGTCGCCTCGCTCCCCTTCGTCCCCCATCGCTACCACAGAGGGAAATGATCGAAATGGCCCGCTATTTTACCGATGAACATGAATGGATCGACGTCGAGGGCGACACCGCCACCGTCGGGATCACCGATTTCGCACAAGGCCAACTGGGCGACATCGTCTTCGTCGAACTGCCCGATGTCGGCAGCGTGATCGACAAGGGCAAGGACGCTGCCGTGGTCGAAAGCGTCAAGGCGGCGAGCGACGTCTACGCGCCGATCAGCGGCGAGATCATGGAAACCAACGAGGCGCTGGAAGACGACCCGGCGCTGGTGAACACCTCGCCCGAAGAAGACGGCTGGTTCTTCAAGATGACCATCGGCGACAAGTCGCAGTTCGACGGTCTGATGGACCAGGCCGCTTACAAGAGCTTCTGCGACGGGCTTTGATTTTCTGACGCCCTGCGGGGCCTGAAGGAACCAAGATGCGTTACCTACCCCTGACCGATACCGACCGTTCGGACATGCTTGATACGATCGGCGCGCCGGATATCGATGCGCTGTTCGCCGATGTACCCGAGGCAGCGCGGCTTTCCGGCCCGATCGAAGGCCTGCCGGTGCACGCCAGCGAAATGGCGGTCGAAAAGCATATGCGACGGCTGAGCAAGAAGAATCTTGCCGCATCCGACGCGGCGTTCTTTCTCGGGGCAGGGGCGTACAAGCACCATATCCCGGCCAGCGTCGATCACATCATCCAGCGCGGCGAGTTCCTGACCGCCTATACGCCCTACCAGCCCGAAATCGCGCAGGGCACGCTCCAGATGCTGTTCGAATTCCAGACGCAGGTCGCGCGGCTCTATGGCTGCGCGGTCGCCAATGCGTCGATGTACGACGGCTCGACCGCGTGCTGGGAAGCGGTGGCCATGGCGGGCCGGGTCGCCCGTGGGAAGAAGCGCAAGGTCGTGCTCTCGGGCGCGCTGCATCCGCATTATGCCGAAGTGGTGCGGACGATGGCCAAGTTCACCGACGACGAGATCGCCGGTGCGCCGCCCAGCCTGACCGCCAGGCCCGACGATGACGGGCTGATTGCGCGGATCGACGGGGACACCAGCTGCGTCGTGGTGCAATATCCCGATATCCTCGGCCGCCTGCCCGACATCGCGAAAATCGCCGAGGCCGCGCATGACAAGGGCGCGCTGCTGATCGCGGTCAATACCGAACCCGTAGCGCTGGGCGCGATCGCATCGCCGGGTGAGCTGGGGGCGGACATCGTCGTCGGCGAAGGCCAGTCGATCGGCGTCG
>Ga0070754_10002808_pt1 | contig 12597 bp, 17 predicted proteins | sample VirMetDEL_Sep_01_FD_75181 | JGI IMG/M metagenome (GOLD analysis project Ga0070754, IMG submission 75181) | Aqueous microbial communities from the Delaware River and Bay under freshwater to marine salinity gradient to study organic matter... | ecosystem: Environmental > Aquatic > Marine >... | reverse complement strand
AGGGGCAGAGTAATGTCAGAGTTAAATGTCAACGCCATCACAGATGCCAGCGGCGGCAACACGGCGTCAATCAACGGGGCAACGCCGACCACCGACAACACGATGGGTCGCAATCGCATCATCAACGGAGATATGCGGATTGACCAAAGGAACGCTGGGGCGGCAACCACAATTAACACCACAGCCAACACGTATACCTTGGATAGGTGGACTTGCTCTGGTCAGAATACAGATGGCGTTTTTACTGTTGACCAAGTAACGGACGCTCCAGCAGGGTTTGTAAACTCCACAAAGATAACAGTCACAACCGCTGATGCTTCTATTGGTTCTACGCAAACTTATTTGTTTTCTCAATTTATTGAAGGAAACAATGTCGCAGATTTAGGCTGGGGAACTGCTAACGCAAAAACAGTAACCCTGTCTTTTTGGGTGCGTTCTAGTTTGACCGGCACTTTTGGTGGCGCATTAAACAATTCAGCAAATGACAGAAACTACCCTTTCACTTACTCAATATCTGCAGCAGATACTTGGGAATACAAAACAATAACGATTGCTGGCGATACAAGCGGAACATGGTTGACTGACACAGGTCGTGGCATTGGACTGCGTTTTCAAATTGGTGTTGGTTCTAGTAGTTTAGCAACCGCTGGTTCATGGACGGGAACTTCTTCCATATTTGGTGCAACAGGCGCAACTAACTTAATCTCCACTCTCAACGCAACTTGGTATATCACAGGCGTCCAGCTTGAAGCAGGCAGCGTAGCCACCAGTTTTGAGCGCAGGCAGTATGGGCAGGAGTTGGCGTTGTGTCAGCGGTATTATGCCAAATCATATCCAGCGGATGTTACTCCCGGAACGGGTAGTGGTGCTGGTACTGCTCTTGGACGCTCAACTGATGCAACTAGCAGTTACACAACAATTGCTCAGTGGTCTTATCCAGTTACTATGCGAGCAACACCAAGTATATCATTGTTTAATCCTGTTACTGGAGTTGCTAATTCGTTTCGAGCAGATGGTAGTAATTATTCTCCATCACAAAGTATTTTTAATAGCACTTATGCAGTGACAGTAAACGCCGGTGGCGTTTCTATTGGTTCGTCCAATTATGTGTCAACGCATATTGTTGCTTCATCGGAGTTATAACCATGTACCAAAAAATAAAGCATCGTGATATAGAGTTACCTTTTATTAAACGTTTATCTGACAACGTCTTTATCCCCTTCGATGAAGCCAACACGGACTACCAAGCATATCTTGAGTGGCTGGCAGAGGGCAACGAGCCGCTACCGGCTGACGAGGTGTAAGCATGGCGGCTGCGGATACTGATAACCGGTTGACTAACCACGAGCAAATCTGCGCCGAGCGCTACCTGCAACTGGAACGGCGCATGGCTACTGTAGAGACTAGACTCGACGGCGTAGACGCGCGTCTCAAGAAGATTGAGTCTGTGATCGTGCGCTCGGTCGGCGCTTTGTTAGTTGGCATGGGTGGACTGATTGCCACGATTCTTATGCGGGTGGGCTAAATGATTGATCCGGTCACGGCATTCACTGTGGCCACTGCCGCGTTCAACACGATTAAAAAGGCGGTCGAGGTTGGGCGCGAGGTCGAGGATGTTGCCGGCTATATTGGCAAGTTCTTTGGGGCCAAGGCCGACATAGTCAAAGCTGAAGAAAAAGCCAAGAACCCGCCGATCTTCCGTAAGCTCCTGTCTGCCGGCTCTGTCGAGGAAGAGGCCCTACAAATCGTAGTGCAGCGACAGAAACTGGGCGAGATGGAGCGTGAGCTGCGGTCAATGATCATCATGAGGTACGGGCAAGAAACCTACCTAGAGATGATGCGACAACGAGAACGCATTGCCGTTGAGCGCCGCCGCGCCGAACACCTGCAGGCCCTTAAGCGCAAGACCCTGGTCGTGAACCTAGGACTGGGTCTCTTGACCCTAGGTCTCTTGTGGGGATTGGCCGAGATGATTTGGTTACTGATGCAGATGGTGGAGGCAAGAGCATGACCGCGTATGAACTTGACCAGTGGCGTGTTTGGCCCAGGCTCTTGATCACGGCGTACATGGTCGTGTTCTACCAGACCTGTACCTGGTTCATGTCGCTCCCTGATCCTAACAACGCACAAGCTGGCTTTGTCTCAGTGATTGTTGGCGCCGGTGCTGCTTGGTTCGGTCTATACGTTAACAGTGGCCCTAAGCTCTCAGGAGGAAAAGATGCTTGAAATGCTCATTGGACCTGTCACCTCAATCCTGGACAAGTTTGTCGAGGACAAAGATCAGAAGGCAAAGCTCGCTCATGAGATCGCGACCATGGCCGAACGGCACGCCCAGGAGATTGCGCTTGCGCAAATCAAAGTTAACGAGGCCGAAGCTGCAAGTGGCAGTAACTACCGCGGGGGCTGGCGACCTTTTATTGGTTGGGTTTGTGGTACTGCTTTTGCCTATCATTTTGTCCTTCAGCCTGTTCTTGTTTTTGTTGTTGCTGTCTTAGGCGTACAACTACCCACCCTCCCTGAATTTGACATGGCTTCGCTGATGACGGTCCTAGGCGGCATGCTAGGGCTTGGTGGACTTAGGACCTTTGAGAAGTACAAGGGAGTAAGCAAATGACGTTTAAGTTATCGCAGCGTAGTCTTGACCGGCTTGAAGGCGTGAATGAAGCCCTGGTAGTCGTAGTCAAGGAAGCCATCAAGTTAAGCCGGATTGACTTTGGCGTGATCGAAGGTCTGAGGACCGAGGAGACGCAGCGTCGGTACGTGGACCTCGGCAAGAGTCAGACCATGACGAGTAAGCATCTCACTGGTCACGCGGTAGACCTGATGGCCTACATTGACGGTCAAGCCTGCTGGGAACTAAACGTGTATGACGACATCGCTGACGCTATGAAGGCGGCAGCCATCAGTAATGGTGTGTCTATCAGATGGGGTGCTGCCTGGAACATCCCAGATATTAGAGAGTGGTCGGATAGAATGGCCGATGCTATGAACCATTACATTGATACTCGGCGTTCCGAGAACAGGCGTCCCTTCATTGATGCTCCACACTTTGAGTTGTCATAGAATTATCTAGACAATCGCAGTTGTCTCCTCGCCCATCGCGGGCTTTGTCCTCTCCTTGGAGAGGACTTTTTTTACATTCTCTTCGGTAGTAAATCGATGAAGATTAGCGCACTCATAGCGGCGGTAACGAGCATTTCGACTGCGAATGGCCCGGGATTCTAGGACCAAGGCCCAGGCGTTACAGAGGGGACACTTCACGTATTCTTTCCTTGTAGCGGTGCTAACCAATCTTTCCACTGTTCGCCCATTACTTGGGTAGCTACTTGTTTTTTCTCGCGTAGGGCTTTGACGATTTTGGCGTCAATGGTACCAGCACAAACAAGGTCGACATACACGACGTTATTCTTCTGTCCGATACGGTGGGCGCGGTCTTCAGATTGTAGTCTGTGCTCGAGGTTGTAGCTGTTTGAATAGTACACGACAGTGTTGGCTGCAGTCAAGGTAATGCCCATACCCCCTGTTTGAGGGTTGCCGACGAAGAAGCGGCAGGTGGGATCTTCTTGAAACCTCTTGATCGCCAGGGTCCGGTCAGCGTCTGACGTGTTGCCATAGTAGCTGACCAGGGACTCATTGCCATACTTCTCGCCTAGGGCCTTGGTGATCTGACCGATGTCGGCAATGTAGTTTGCCCAGATGATGACCTTGTCTGGCGCCTCGTCTAAGACGTCTAGCAGCTCAGATAGGCGGCCTGATGGTACGTCGACCAGGGTGCCGTCGTCTGCCTTGAAGTGTCCACAAGTAATCTGGTGCAGCCTCAAGATCTGCGTCAGTACGTTGTCAGTACTAACTACGTTGCCTTCAAACAGGGCAAAGGCAGACTTACTGATCTGGTTGTATAGCTGCTTCTGTTCAGGAGTTAGCTCGACGTACCGGTACTGATAGATCTTATCTGGCAGATCTAGGCACTCGTCTTTCTTAACTCGGAAACTAAACTTCTTGAGTACGCCAGACAGCTCATCAAGGCGCTGGAAACCAACTACCTTCTTAAAGGTCCTGGCCCCGTTCTTCATGTCCATCATGATGGCATAGCGGTTACGGAAACTGTAGTAGCTGCTAAAGCCTAGTAAGGCCGGATGCAAGAACTGACACTGGCTGTACAGGTCTAGTGGACTACGGGTTACTGGCTCGCCAGTCAGGATCCGACGGTACCTAGCTTTACGAGCTACCTTAACTAGGTTCTTGGTCCTGGCTGCCTGTGGATTCTTAATGGTGGTGGACTCGTCTACTACCATGATGGCGCGGCTAGACGTGTTCAAGAACTGCTCGACAAACTTTGTAGCCCTGGCCGTACTGAACGCTTCAACGTTGACCAGGAGAATACGCAGGTCGTCTGATGGCCAGACAATCGCATCTAGCTGCTTCTGTCCTTCCTTGTTAGGGCTGGCAGACCAAGCTGCAATCTTACGAACGACGTGGTCAGGCATGTGATTGGGAAATTCGTTGTATTCCCAGTTACGATAGACACCCTTGGGTGCCACAACGACAGCGGTATCTATCCGACCGGTATCGTAGAGCCAGGCGATGGTGTCAACTATAACTTTCGATTTACCTGTACCCATCTCCATGAACAGGGCATACTCGTCTTTTTCACGTGAAGTCTCCCAGGCTTGTCTCTGATGCTCGAATGGGCGGGTCTTAAAAGGGTAAGTGATACTATGGGTCATATTTTTCTCCGTTCTCTATGGACATCCTAGGGGTTCATATTTCGTAGAACATCCGAGAATTTGGTTGAATCAGATTAACTCCGAGCTTTGCGCGGGTCAGTGCCACGTAGAACACACGGTGTTCGTCGTCTGGGAACTGCTGCATGTACTTGTAGGACCTAGCCGCCATGTCGGTGATGATGGCTACATGATCGGCTTCACCGCCCTTGACGCCATGGATCGTGTTGATCTTGATCCTGGGCTTAGACAGGGATTCGCCTTGGCGTCTGGCTGCCAAGAAGTATTCTCGCAGCGTCGGTGTCAGTCGTTCAAAGACCTCGTGCCACGGCCCGTAGTCTACAGGCAGGTCACTTAGGGCGTAGATTCGTTCATCGTCGATCTGCTTCATGGTAAAGCCATGGAAGCGGCGGATGTTCTTGACCTGGCTGCCAAATAAAGTTTCACCCTGTCCTAGCTTGCTCCAGTCCCTGACGGCCTGTAAGGCCTTAGACTGCAGTGGCTTACGGTTAGGGCTCTCATAGGGATAACCGTTCTGCTCGCAGATCCGCTCGTAATCACGCAGCAAGAAGCTGTTCCTGGCCAGGAGCAGCCACTCGCCCTTACTGAGATCAAGATCGTCTACTGCAAAACAGTGGTTGACGTAGCCAGGATCTCCACTTGGATGAAATTGCTTTGGTACTCGACCTGAGATATTTGCAGCGACTTGAATTGCCAGAGAATGCACGGCATTAGGGACTCGATAAGAGTGCTCAAGAACTCTTCGTTCTCCTCGTAACCCGGCAAAGTCTTCAACGCTGGCTCCAGCCCATCGGTAGATAGCTTGATCGTCATCTCCAGCCGCATAGATCTCTCCTACATTTTCGGCGATTTTATGTATCACTGCCCACTGTAATTTACTTAAGTCCTGGGCTTCGTCGACAAACAGGGCTTTGAGCTGCGGCTTGCTGCCACCTACTAGGTACCGTTCAAGGATGTCGGTAAAGTCTAGAAGGTTATGCTTTTCCTTATAAAGTCGAAGCGTTTTAGATACAAGAGAAAGTTGGTCCAGGTCAACGTCGTCGTCAACCGTATGTTCGAGAATATCATACAAAGATTCCTGTTTAATTCTGGCAAGGTTATCAAGAAAGAATAGCCGGTCGCCAAGCGGCATTCCCAGTCCGTAGATCTCGTCATTCAAAGCCTGACCGCTAACTTCAAGACCCAGCATCTCGCCAAGTTCTAACCAGTTGCCGCGCTGCATCATGGCAGACGGCGTTAGGTTTAGCTGGTGGAAACAGAAGCTGTGGATCGTACGGAAGTAAGGCAGCTGCTTGTGGTCAAGGTCAAACTTATCTTGGGCCCTGGTCCTAGCTTCAACTGCCGCTTTCTTGGTAAAAGCAAGGTAACCGATCTGATCTGGGCGGACACCTTTACTTAATTGTGTCTCAACCCAGTTCATACCGAAGGTAGTCTTGCCGGTACCAGGAGGTCCGAAGACAATATTCCAATCAGAACGGGATGTCATCTAATGGCTCCACGTCTTTAGGTACTTCGAACTCGCCTTCATGTTTGTCGAACTCGGCCACTGACCAGCAGTTTAGACCCTTGCCCTTGCAGTTAAAGAAGTGGTGCTCAGCTCCATTGGCCTTCAGGATTGCCGTAACCTGGTGCACCTTGTATTCTCTAAAGTGCATGCGGTCTAGGTAAGCCATCAAGTCTGCTACCCTGAAATAGTGCCGGCCATCTTCTTCCCAAGGTTTACCAAGCAGCAGTTCATCCCTGTTCTTAGCTTGTACCCGGCCCGTACAGAATCGTTCGACATGTTCAAACAACTGGCCAACAGGACTGGCGTCGGCCGGTGCTTCAATGATAGTCAAGTTCTCAAACAAGTGATTGATCAGCTTAGTCCAAGCATTGTCATTCATCTTGTTAGGCATGATGTTCAGCTTCTCCATGCAGCGACGCTGAAACCTCCGCTGGTTCTGCAAGTCATCAGTATCTAGTTCCAAGCGCCCACCACCCTCTACGTCGAGGAACCAGAGTGGTGGAGTGGTATTGAACTTGGTTAAGCTGTGAATGGCCGGCATATCATTGGCGCCATCAAGACCAAACTTGCGCAGCTTACAGACGGCTGCATTACAGTAGGGCGCAATGGGTGCACGGCTACATGTATAGTGATAGTCTTTACGACTGGCCGACTTCACCACACCTTGGACCTCGGTACTAGACAAGGGTGGATCCATCAGCTTGACGTTGTACTGTTCAAGGTCTTGCTGCCAGCTGTCTGGATTCTTCTTGCGGCAGTACACGGCGATGTTAAACAAGCCGTTGTTCCTGGTCCCAGCTGGAAAACCCTGTGTCGACAGATGCTGCAGGCACGGTGGACCATCGTCAAACTCGGCTGCTACAACAGGAACTACTAGCTTCTCTAATTGGTCTTCACTTAACCAGTGCTCTTTGACTCGATCGATAAAGGTCTGGTGTGGCATACCATTGCACCACCGGGTCTTGCCAAAGTATGGCATGTTGATCCATTGACCGATGTCGCCGCGTTCGGCTAAGATGTGCGTCTGTTTAGGAAAGATTTCGCAACCGCCAAAACCCATACCGGCAGCAATCTCTTTTAGTTTAGCCTGCATCATTGAGGCTGGTACCCACTCTTTAGTGAATAGGTATAGGTGCACGCCCCCTGATTTTGATTTACAGGGAAATAGCGGCAGGTTGTACTTGTCGATCTTAACGTTGATCTCAGTGAAATCAAGACCGTCATACGTGTCTACGTCAATGGCGCCAAACCTGCACTTGGATTCGTCGTTGATCGGGATAATGCCCAGGGACTTTGTGCCATCGATATGTCGCTGCCACTTATCGAGCGTGACGTCTTCTCTGACAGTCTTAGCTCGGCCCTGTTTCTTACCATCAGCCCGTTCGCTGTTAATCTCGTACTCACCGTGTGCACGGGTAAGGCCCATGAATACTTCATTAAACTGTTCTGCAAGTGTCATGAGCAAAAAGGGGAGGGTTACTAGCCCTCCCCACTCCCTGGTTAAGTTAGAAAGGTACGTTGTCTTCGGCTTCAGGTGCAGGCGGTGCAGTCTTCACTTCACCTGCTGCCACTGAGTAACCGAACTCCTTGGCCATCTGATAGATGGAAGGATCGTCGACAATACCCTTGACCTCAATAACCCAACCGTGCCAACTGCCCTTGTCATTCTGTTCAAGCTGCGTCTTCAGCGTGTATTGATGGCTGAAGCGAGCAGGCGTAAACAGGTTGCCATTAGAATCTTGCATCTTGATTCCGGCCATCAGGCTATTCCAACGGCGATTCTTCTTGAGCTGTGTGCTGCTCATGGTAATCAGACCGCGGTCAATGCCCTTAGGCGTAATGGCCAAGACAAAGTGGTTAGCCGTTTCGACAAGCAGGTTGCCGTCAGGCGTCATCAGCATCCCACTGACCTTGTTGGCCTTGAGTACTGTTTCGCTATCGACGGTATGCGAGCCGACAAAGCCTCCTCCTTGTTCTCGAGGACGCCATTCCACGAACTCACGCTTGTAAGCACAGGGGATAACCGTCAACTCGTTGCTGCACTCTTCAGTGACTGAGTTAAAGATCTGTCCGGCCTTGGCGCCGTCAAGCGTATCAAGTTGTGGGCTCATCTTCTGCAAGATACTAAAGAACGGAATGGCATAGTCCTGTGCGGACATGTTGTCAAAACCGTCGTTAGCATCGGCTGCGAAGTTGAGAACTGCTGGCAATTGCTCTTTTTTAGTTTGGATCTCACGAGCCATGGATCAACCCTCCTTAATGGTGGTTTGCTGCCCAATGAAGACGCCGAGTAAATCCAGGGGCAGCGGCTGGCCTGTCTCGACTTGCTCACGCACAAACGCACGAAGCGTCTGAGGATGAACTCCGGTCTTATCAGTGTAAGACGTGCCTTGCTCGCGCAGGTTAGTCTTGAAACTAGCGGCGCGGTCATCTTCTCCCTTGCCAAAGTCCACACTGATAGTGTTCTTGATTAAGTCAGCATGGCCATTGTCGCGCAGCCAAGACATTGCCTCGTCATAGCGCTCCTTTGGTATGCTGCAGTTGTAGAAAGGTTTGACTGTCACCTTGGCGCCACCATCAAGAGTGAAGGCGGACATACCGATTTCAGCCATTGCTTCAGGGAGATCGATTTGACTGACCTGTCGCAATTCTTCTTTCTTTGTTTTCAAATCCTCTTCTAACCTAGCCAGCTCCTGTTCTAACTCGAGTTGGCGTTTAGCGAGGCTGCTGATCGTAGTCAACGCAAAGTTGTCTACTTCAAATCCATCATTCATCTGTGATTCTCCCATGAAGATCAATTTCAACAGGGACATAGCGCGCATACTGCCTGTCCCACTTAAGCATCTTGATACGGCCCTGGTTATAGTGCGACGCCACTGCAGACGCTGCACCAATAGCCACTGGATCGCCCATCAGCAAGAGATAATCGTCGTCATTGAAGTTGCGCAAGGCTGCGCGTAAACGACGGACTGTCGGTGCCGACGAAAATACAATCTGTCCGGGCGGTAACAAGATGCGTACCTCGCCGTACTCAGTAGCTGGCAGCAGGTTGCGGCCTGGTGTCTCCTGGACGACGTACACATTAGACATTGCTTTCTCCTTTCTCAAATGTCAATGTCATTGTATTGCCAATAACACTAACGGGACATAGGCTCGTATATTTTTTCCGTGATGGCCACCCAATCGAAAGGCTTATCATAGTTCACTCCTCCTAATTTATCGTACAAAACCCGAATCGATTTATCGGGGTTTGCCTGATAGTGTTCTTGCGCCGCCAATACATTCTGCGCAGGCAAAATGCAGATGGTATCGCCCTTCCGGTACAGGACTTTGACGCTGCCTCCGGCTACCGTACGCTTGGCAAACCAAGCCAGCTGACTGTTGCGAAAGTGAATCCAATTACCCTTGGCCACCTTCAACTCAATCCAGGTTTCACGGCCCTGATAACATGCATTGACGTCAGGAGCACCTGGCGTAACCAGGTTCTCGATCCGCTGCACGTGGCCCGGTAACTTAGACCGGATCAGGACCCACAACGAAGCTTCCTTCATGCGGATTCTCCATGTCTAAAGTAGCGTTATAAACCTTGTAGTAAGTAGGCAGCAAGTACGGCGCCTCTAACGCTACGTGGTTCTTAAAGTTATGGTACGTCATTGCAACTATTAGTCGGCACATGACCTTGGCAAACTCCTCTCGCCTGACGATGACTCGAAACTGGTAGTCAGCTAAGTCGTTCTCAATAATCCGTATACCAGGAAATAACTCAGTCAACACGATAGGTTCTCTGGCTCGTACGTGTAAGTTGCTCTGTGTGTCGCGGTCAGCAACAACACTTATCATTCCATGTTCTGTATAAATCCACATAATTACTCCTTAATCTCCCCCCAGTTTGGGCCCATTTCAACGTCGACCTTTAGGGGTACGTGAAGATCGACACACGTTTCCATAATCTCAGCGATACGCTTGGCTTCAGCATGGTCCTTGACGCTCAAGTCTAGTTCATCGTGGACTGTGATGTGCCCGACAATTCCTTCCTTGTACAAGACCAGCATCGCCTTCTTCATCATGTCGGCACTGGAACCTTGGACCAGGGCATTCAATGCCTTGTGCGTCATTGACCGACGCAGTGGCCTGCCTGCCCATACCTTTTCAGCTGCAGTTCTGTTTAGCGGTGTCTCCCTGTTAGGCCACGTGTTGCGGCTATCAGCCGGCTCAAACATATTGAAGTGCCTTACGCGACCAAGCAAAGTCCTGATCACACCCCGCTGTGCTGCAGCCTGCGTACACTCATGCGCCAGCTGCCTGACGAACGGCACACGACTATGATACTGCTCAAACAAGGCACGGGCTTCTTGCTGCTCCATGTCAAGTTGTTGAGCCAGCTTGTACACGCCCATCCCGTAGAACATACCGAGGTTAATGACCTTGGCCTGCTTACGAGAGATGCCAGCCATTTCAGCAACCATCTGGTGGAAGTCAGTCGCATTGTTGTTGTTGAACTGGGTCACCGCATCTTCACTGCCTCTTAGCTTACGCAGATAAGCATAGTGCAGCAAGACTCTAGGCTCTTGTTGACTGTAGTCAAGGCAAGCCCATTGGTGTCCTTCGTCTGGCAAGAACAGGGATCTAACTAGTGGCCCCCAATACTCGTCTCGTGCTGGTATCTGCTGCAAGTTAGGCGTAGACGACGAGAATCGTCCTGACCTAGTACCATCAGCATCCTTACGCAGCGCGTGGAACTGGGCATGAATGCGTCCGCCATATTCCATGTTGAGGCAAATGCCTTCAATGAAGTCACGCCGCATCTTGTTGACCTTACGAAACTCAACTAGCTTCTGAGCCACTGGATGCTCGTGCGACGACAACCAATCTGCCGTAAACGACGGGTTACCGGCTTGCGTCTTGGGATACCACAGGTTGAGCTTCTCAAACGTGATCTGAATGTCCTGATTAGACCAGGGTTCGATGGCCCGGCCCGCTGCTTGACGCAACTCATTCAGTAATCTGGCTTCGTCTGTCAGACACTTGTCCTTGATCTGCTCGGCCTTATCAAGATCGATACGGACCCCTTTGAACCGCATATCTAGGAGGACCGGAACCAGTTCGGACTCTAGCAGAAATATATCCCACAGATTCTGGTCCTTCAAGATCTTCTCTTGCTTCTCCCAGATGAGCAGTGGCAGCTTAGCGTCGGCCTCGGCATACGGACCTACGTACTTGCTGTGCATCTTCCAGAGCTCTGACTTTGGATCAAAGCCTTGCAGGGTGGCAGCCTCACGCAGCAGCTTCTCGTCTTTCTCCTGGCCAAGATAATGCTTAGCCAAGTTGTTAAGACTGAAGCCGCCGTCGCGTTCCTCGTCAATCAGGGGTTCGGCGATCTGGATGTCTCTGATTGGTCCGTTGACTTGGACTCCGGTAGCTCGCAGCCACTCGAGGTCGTACAAGAGGTTGGCTCCAACTTTTGGTTGGGGTCCACCCAAGCTGACTCGTAACCAATTGATGACTCGATCTCGGTCCAGGTTTCCGCCACCCTTATGTGATATGGGGAAATATCCGACAAATCCACTATCCGTCGCGACACTAACTCCCACAACTTCCCCATCATGCCTAACACCGCCCGGCCCCCTGGTCATTAAGTGCGGGTCTCTCGTCTCGCAGTCCAAAGAGATCACCTTGGCGTTTGTCAGATCCGGAAACTCCGAGGGCGGGGTCCACGACGAGTTCGGCAAAAACATTGATAACTGGGCCATGTTCGATCCATTCTCCTTTCCATAGTGTCTTAGCCGTTTGATCGGGATAACACTGTATAAACACAATTCTCTTGCAGCCGGTATTCATGAGCAGCTTAACGCAAGTCACACAGGGGCTGGTCGTTATGTACGCCGTCTCAATCGCTTCCACGTCTCGACACTGTAGCAGCGCATTCTGTTCAGCATGGATCGCGTTGCATCGGTCCAGTCCTGTACCTGAAGGTAGGTTTGCACCATCACATGGTGTGTCCAGGCAATGAGGCATAGAACGAGCCACCCCGTTATACCCAGTAGCAAGAACGTGCCGATTAGCATCGACAAGCACGCAACCGACACGGCGTCTACGACATGTCGCCCGTAGGCTGACAAGCGAGGCCATTGAGAGGAAATATTCATCGCGATTAGGCCTTGAAAAATCCGACATCTGCTTTCTCCCATAACCAATCAACAAAGTCGTCGACGTCTGCCGGTTCATAGCTAGCTACAAATGGATGTTCACGCTTGTGATAGTCAATCATCAAGTCATTGGCATCGTCTTCATCAGTAGCGTAGAGGTGGGCCGAACCAGCCGTCAAGTATAAGTTGCCAAGTTGGT
>Ga0070754_10002807_pt1 | contig 12605 bp, 16 predicted proteins | sample VirMetDEL_Sep_01_FD_75181 | JGI IMG/M metagenome (GOLD analysis project Ga0070754, IMG submission 75181) | Aqueous microbial communities from the Delaware River and Bay under freshwater to marine salinity gradient to study organic matter... | ecosystem: Environmental > Aquatic > Marine >... | reverse complement strand
TAGAAAAATATATAAAAAGAACATACAAACTTAAATATTCAGAGTTTCGGCATATGTATATGGTAGAAACTCGATTTAATGTAGTAAGGGCATTAATAAAAGCTATTGATAACGGAAATATAAAAGCAATTGAGTTAGGCCTTAATTATTTTCTTGGTTGGAAAGTCAACAAAAATGATGATCATAGAAAAGATAGAATCCAACTTTGTTATAATCTTAAGGGGAAACAAAAATGATACCTGCACTGACAGAGTTTGACCCATATAAAATAAAATGGCAGGGTAGACTTGTTAACGATGTCAGATCAAATTTTGATTATTCTTTAGGCACTCATGAGGTGTTATTAAGTGGGAGTATAGGGAGTGCTAAAAGTGTAATTATGGCACATTTGGGAGTAACTCATTGCTTGTTATTTCAAAAGGCAAAATGTTTGGTTACTAGAAGATCACGACCTGATCTTGAAGAAACTATATGGAATGAGTTAATTGATCACATCGAAGGTTGTTTAGTGGAAGGTCATGACTATGAAGTCAACCAAGCAAAGTTAAAAATTTCATTTTCAAATGGTAGTGAAATAATCACTAGAACTTTTGCCGATGGCAGATATAAAAAATTTAGATCTTTAATATTGTCTATGGCAATAATTGAAGAGTTAACAGAAAATGACGACATGGAGTTTTATAAAGAAATAAGGATGCGTGTTGGTCGAGCAACACATATACCCGAATATTTAATAATATCTGCTACTAACCCTGCCGATCCTGATCATCCTGCTTATGAATATTTTATACAAAGTGATAGTAAACTTAGACATACTTACTATTCTAAAACTTCAGAAAATCCATTTTTACCCGATAGCTATGTAGAAAGCTTAAGAGAAAGTATGTCTGAAAGAGAAGCTAAAAGAATGTTAGAGGGGCAATGGATTGAGTTATCAAAAAGTGTTATCTATTATAATTATTCAAGTGAAAAAAATTTCAAAAAGTATTCTAAAGAAATTGATCCAAGGTATCCAATTGATTTAATGTTTGATTTTAATATTGCCGCAGGAAAGCCCATGAGTGCCGCAGTAGGTCAATACATTGATCAGGTTTTCCACATTATAAAAACATTTATTATAGAAGGTGCTAGAACGCAGGACATATTAGATGAAATGGAGAGTTTTGGCATTTTTAAATATCAAACTCTTTATAGGGTTTTTGGTGATGCCGCAGGGAAAGCAAGGGACACTAGAAGCAAAAGAAGTGATTACGATATAATCATAAATTTTCTGAAAAACTTGGTTAGGTATCAAATGAAAGTGCCTGCCTCTAACCCACCGATAAGAAAAAGACATAATATAGTTAATGCCACATGTGAAAATGATAAAAAAAAGATAAGATTATTTATATACAAAGATGCACAGGACGCAGACAAGGGAATGCGATTGACAAAGTTGCTTCCAAACTCAAACTATGTTGAAAATGACAAATTTGAGTTTCAACATATAACTACTGCAATAGGATATTATATTCATGCATGTTATGTTGACAATGTAAGAAAAAGTAGAACATATCAACTATAAAATGTTCCACGTAGAACAATTTGAAATGTTCCACGTAGAACATTTACAAAAATCAAGGATGAGCAATGGCACTTATAGAGCAAGCAAAAGATTTAGCTGAATACATAAACTCAAACAGGCGATATCTAAATCATAATTATCAATTGTTTGATATTTACGAAGGAAATTTAAAACCATATGTTGATACTATTTTAAAAGCTTCACTCTCCGATCATTATTATAATCAGATTAAAGAAAGAATATACCCTATTAATATTTTGAAAAGAATAATAGATAAGTCAGCGAGAAGTTATTCAAATAATCCTATTAGGGAAGCTACAAGTGACGAAAAAATTTTACAATATTACGAAGTTGCTTATTCTTTTAATCAAAGCATGAACAGTGCCGACGAGTTTGTAAATTTATTTAAAGGTTATGCCCTAGAACCCTTTATAAGTAATGGTCTTCCTTCTCTCAGAGTTTTGCCCTTTGATAGATTTTTAGTAGAAAGCGATGATGTTACCGATCGAACAAGGATGACAAAATTTTATAAATACATTGGTCAAATTTCAAAACAAAAAAATAATCAATCTAGATCAGTAGATCTTTGGTTTGTTTATACTAAAGACGAATTTATCGCAATAGATAGCGAAGGCGATATTGTGCCTGAATATATGAAGGACGCCAAGGGGAATGATTTAAACGGTGAAAACCCTTTAGGGTTTATTCCCTTTTATTACGGCAATAGGTCCAAGTATAAAATATTACCTACTCAGGATACTGATACTTTGGCACTTGCAAAATTATTTCCTGTTCAAATTTCAGACCTGGCAGGAACTATTTTATTTCAATGTTTTTCTATCGTTTACGGCATTGATGTCGATTCTGAAAATATGGTAATGTCGCCAAATGCTTTTTGGAGTATGAAAAGTGATCCTCAGTCAGATAAAACACCTCAGGTCGGCACGATTAAACCAAATGCGGATATTGACAAGGTGTTAAGTTTCATAAAAGAAGTTTTTGCATCATGGATGGAAAGCAGGGGCATACGTGTTGGATCACTCGGTAATAGTGATGGGACAATGAATATTTCAGGTATATCAAAAATTATCGATGAAATGGATACATTTGAGGCAATCAAAAGACAAATAGAATATTTTAAGGTTGACGAATACAAGTTTTGGCAGCTTCAGAAAAATATGCATAATTTTTGGTTAGAAAGTGGTGATATAAAGAATATGCCACGCTTACCCGAAAACTGGCAGGTTTTTACAGAGTTTGACTCTCCACGGCCTGCAATTTCTAGAACTCAAGAAATTGAAGACGTTAAAAAACAACGAGATTCAGGACTTATAAGTACAGAAACGTCAATTAAAAAATTATACCCTGATTGGTCCGATGATGATGTAAGAAAGGAAATGGATTTAATAAAAGCAGAGGATTTTTAATGGCAAAATGGCAGAGAGAAAAAATAAAAATTAGAAAAGATTTAGGGCCTTTACAGCGTGAAGCTGTGGGCCTTGAAATTATCGAACGGATAAAAGATAGAACTAAAAAAGGGTTTGATCGTAAAGGAAAAAAATTTCCTGGTTATAGTAAAAACTATACCGAGTCACTTGATTTTAAAATTGCAGGGAAAAGCGCAGGGAAAGTTGACCTTGAGTTATCTAGTGAAATGATGAACTCTATTGAAGTCTTGTCTCACAAAAAAGGCGAGATAGTTATAGGGTTTGATAAGGGGAATAGTGATCTAAACGGAAAGGTTGAGGGTAATAGACTAGGTACCTATGGGGGTAAACCGAAAAGGGGTAAAAAAAGAGATTTTCTAGGAATACAAAGAAAGGATCTTGTAAAAATACAAAACAATTATGATTACAACAAAGAAGAAAGAAACAAAATAAAGGATAGAATAAATAGAATACATTCTATACTGGGGTAAGTATGTCTATTGAAAAACAACTTGAAAGCATTATCAATAAGAAAGTTGGTGAGTTTATAAGTAATAGTTTTAACGATAGATTGTTAAATAAAGTAGGAAAGGCCGCAAGGGATCAAGTCGTAAAACGTACAAGATTAGGAAAGGGAGTCAAAAAACCTGGGGGTGGCCCTGCTCGAAAATTAAAAAGTTTGCAGGAAATTACTGTTATTTATAGAGGGGAATATAAAGAAAATCTATCACCTTTAACTAGACCTAGAAAATCTAATTTAACTGCCACAGGTCAATTATTGGATAGCATTTCTTATAAGATCATTAAAAGAGGCCAAAAAAAATCATTAAGATTATACTTCAAAGAAAATAGACGCTTTGAACTTGATGGGACACCTGCAAAAATAAGTCACAAAAGAATAAACAAGCAGGTGGAAAAAAATGGAAGATCTTTTTTTTACTTAGCAGGTTTTGAACTTAAAAAACTTTCGTCGATCATCTTTGACGCTTTGAATAAGCGTTAATTATTCACTATATTGATTTTTTATTTAAATGGAGTTAAAATTATGGACGATAGCACAAAAACAGAATTTTCTGTTTCTGACAAAACTACAGTCAACAGTCAGTTTGTGACTGACTCACCTAACGATCTAGTGGATCAAGGCAATGACTCAAAAGTTGTTAGCGATTTACAAGATACAGTTTCTTATAAAACTCATGAAAAGTTGTTAAATCAACACAAAAAACAACAGGCCAGGTTAAAAGAGCTAGAAGAAAAAGAAAGAGAAAGAGAAGAAAGCGAACAGTTAAAACGTGGAGAGTTTGAAAAAGTTTTAAGCCTGAAAGAAGAAAAAATAAAAAACCTGCAATCAGTTGTTGAGCAAAGAGAAACTGAAAGAATCGAGGGCAAAAAACTTATGGCATTTATGGATAAGTTGCCTGGTGCTATTTCAGACAATGACTATTTGTCTCACATTGATATTGATTCAATTATTATTGATGAAAATGGTGAAATTGATAGTCTGAGTTTAGAAAAAGAAGTCGATCGCTTCACAAAAAAACATTGGAGAGTGATTGATTACAAAAACAAGAAAGGATTACCCACCGTCGGTCATTTAGGCGGTAGGCCAAATGCTAAGAAAAGCATCAAGGAAATGACCAGGGAAGAGTTAAGAGAAAACTACATAAGGGGTAATTTTAATTAATAAAAACTAAAATTTTATTTATGGAGTGAATAAAATGGCAGATCAAATTATAGATAGTACCGAGGTAAGTGTAACACGGATGGATTATATCGTTGAAACTGTTCAACGTGAGCTTGCGGCCCAAGCAAAAGTAAGACCGTTAGTTTCTGACGTTTCTGAGTTTGCATTACCTGGGCGAAGGTCAATCAGCTTTCCAAAACTGGGAAGTTTAACAGTTCAAAAATTAGTTGAAGGCCAAGCGGCAGACGCCCAGGCATTAACGGCCACAGAGGATCAATTAGATTTAGATCAATTGGCAACTGTTCAATTTATTCTTAAAAAACAATCTGAAATACAATCCCAGTTAAAATGGGAAGAAACAATGATTAGTCGTGCTGCGACTGCTCATGCACGGCAAGTGGACACAGATATAATTGAAGCGATGGCATCGGGTGCGGCTTCAGGTAATGCCGTTACTTATAATGCTTCAGACATTGAGGATAATATTCTAGAAGTTGTTCAAAAACTTGATGAGGCCAATGCTCCCGAAGAAGGACGATTTTTAATTTTTAGACCTGCACAAAAAAGATTGATTTTAGGTGTTGCAAACTTTGTACAGGCCGAAAGATATGGATCTAACATTCCTGTTATGCAAGGTGAACTAGGCATGGCATATGGTTTAAGATTCGTTATGTCGAATATTTCAACGACCACTTATATTGACGGTGTTATGCTTGGTTTTCATCGTGAGGCCCTTGCCTTGGGTTTTCAAATGGACCCGATAATCGACGAAGAAAAAGACATCAAATACGGTGCAGGATCAAAACGTTATGCCGTTGATCAGTTATACGGATACAAAACTATGCAAAGTGGAAATTTAATTTCAGTAGTTAGTTAAAAGGATTTTTTTATGAGCGTTGGCGTAAATGTTACACCAAGGGCCGTTATTGCCAGTTCAATAGAAAGACTAGAAAGAAAAATGGCAATGATTGCGGTCAAACGTGGTACTTATGTCAATTTTTTTAGTATTCAACGTGACCCAGTTAGTGAAAATTGGATTGCGTGGTATAACACGGAAAACAAGAAAACTGTTTTTAATAAGGACATTAAAAATGACACTTCCAAAGAATAAGTTAACTCTTTTAAAGTATACTTATGACTTTGCCGTTAGCGGTGGGGCCGTAAGTTCAATTACTCTTACTAGTAATTTTGGATCAATTGTAGAGGGAATGATTATTAAAAGGGCCTATATTTTAGTTGATACGGCCCTTGCAAGTGCAGGAAGCCCGACACTGACTATTGGTAACACAGGCGATAAGGACGGTTATTTTGCCGACATTGTGGCCCTGGCAGGTGCGGCCAATGCTGTCATTAATAGTGGATCGGTAGCAGGTGCCTTATTATGGGATGATACTAATGATCATGAGATTTACTATAGGGTTGATTCAACTGCAAACAATCAGGATTTAGTTGTAACTATTGGCACTGCGGCCCTTACCGCAGGAAAACTAGATATATATCTTGAATGCGTTATTCCTGACTAAAAATTAATAGACCAGGAATAAAAAAGGGTAGGCATATGGATGGCCTACCCTTTTTTATAAAGGGGTTTAAAGTGCCTTGTAATAAAAAAAAGAAAAATAAAAAACCTTATAAAAGAGTAAAAAAATGAGAACAACAAGGGTTTTATATTCAGATGATGGCACGATTACCGATATCACTAATCAAATGTCAAACTATCATTCAGATACTTATACTTTTTCAGGCTTTGTTGCCAGTGAAGACTATATTTATGTTGGTAATGTTGCACCTTTCAATCACTTCTATTTAAAAATGGATACCGCATCCGTGGCGTCTACTACAATGACAGTTGAGTATTGGTCGGGGAATGATTGGAGAGAAATGGTAGAAATTAATGACGAAACAAACGGTCTAACAGGTAATGGTTTTATAACATTTGTGCCTGATCGCAACTATTCTTGGGTTGATGCCGACACAAATGGTCAAGGGCAACAAATAACAGGTCTGACTAGTCTTACTATATACGATAAATATTGGATCAGAATATCATTTAATAATGATTTAACCGCAGATTGTGTCATTAGTTGGATAGGTCAAAAATTTTCAAATGACAATGATTTAGGATCAGAGTTTCCTGACCTGGTAAGATCAAGTGTTTTAACTGCATTTGAATCGGGGAAAACAGACTGGGAAGAGCAACACGTAAGGGCCGCAGAAATAATTGTTAATGAACTGATTACAAAAAAAGTTATTTTCGCTAAAGGGCAAATATTAGAAAGAAATAGTTTTATGCTTTCTAGTGTTTCTAAAGTTGCAGAGTTAATTTTTAACTCTTTTGGCGATGATTACATAGATCAAAAAAAAGATGCTCGAAACGAATTTGAAAAACGTATAGACAAATGTATTTATGATGTCGATTCAAATTTAGATGGAGAGTTAACAGATAATGAAATGTCAAATAGACAGGGGTTTATGACAAGATGAGTACAAAAATTACAACTGTCTATGATTATTATATAACCCAACTAGGAACGTTGTTTTCAACTAAAAATAGAATACCTAATCCGTATTCATTAGAGGATAACTCAATCCATTTTTTAAAGGATAGTTGGGGGTTGAGATTAGGCGGTCAGGCCTTTTTTAGAGGTGAACTTTGTTTTTTATCAGAGCAATACAATTTCATTGTAGTGCTTTGCAGGGAAGTTGTAAGACAAGATCACGATGCAACTAGTTTTGATACAGTGGTTAAAGCAATGAAAGAAGACACGTTTAAATTAAGAGAGTTTTTTTATGATGTCGATAACATAAATAGCGATATTGATAAAATAGATTTAGGCGTGACCGATCAGGTAAGTTTTTTTATTGCAGGTAAAACCAATTTTTTATTCACTGAAACAACAATTTCAACCGTTATAAGGGAAAATTACACATAGGAGAAAATGTATGGCCATTCAAAATAAATCTAGTGTATGTGCTATTGTGGTAGAGTCAACTGAGGCAACCCCTGTAGCACCTACAAGCGCCACGGAAGACTATATAGCATTACAAGAAGGGTTTACTGTAACACCTTCTTTTGACGAACTAGAAAACAATGAACTAACTGGATCAATAGGAATGGCCAAAGGTACATTAGGCTTTGAAAATCCTACTGCATCCATTTCTCATTATTTTAAGCATTCAGGCGTGGAAGGAACTGAACCTGCATTTGGTTTACTTGTTGAATCTTGTTTAGGTGGCACAGGTGGGCCAGGTGCAGAATACGATACAGTTGCAGGATCAACAACAAGTGTTATCAATGTTGATAGTGGGGAAGGATCAAATTATGAACGTGGTACAGCATTATTAGTCAAGGATGCAACAAACGGTTATTCAATAAGAAACGTTTTAAGTGTTTCAACCGATGCCTTAACACTAGGTTTTAATTTATCAAATGCACCTGCTAGTGGTGTTAACCTGGGTAATTCAATTTTGAAAAAACCTGCCGATAGTGGGCATCCTACATTTTCTCAATGGGTTTATAGAGGAAATGGCGGCGCCACAGAGTTGATTGCAGGTTGTAGAACAACAAACATGAATATCAGTGCTACCGCAGGGGAGTTTGTAAACTGCGATTTTGATATTGAAGGGGTTGAATATTTTTGGAATCCTATACAAATTGCCTCAGCTGATACTTATTTAGATTTTACAAGTGACAATGGTACTTTTGCCGCAACTGTTACGGCCCAGTGGTATAAAAACCCACATGATTTGGCCGATGCCATTGCTTCGGCCATGGAAGGTCAGGACAGTGCAGAAACTTATACTTGTACTTATTCAAATAGTACAGGAAAGTTCACTATTGCAACGTCAACAAGTTCTGTTTTAACTCTTTTATGGAATACAGGCGCAAACACTGCAAACACTATAGGCGATAAAATAGGTTTTAGTCTGGCAGCTGACGATTCAGGAACAACAACTTATACAAGCGATGATGCGCAAACATTATCTAGTCCTCAAACGGCCAGTTACGATACCTTGACTCCTATTGTAGCAAAAAACATACAACTTCTTATTGGTGATGCCGATGATAACGTGTGTGTCGGTGCCAGTGAGTTTTCAATTAGTATATCAGGCACTAAATCAGATTTACTTTCTTTATGCGCAACAAGCGGTAAATCAGGATCTTTAATCACAGAAAGAGAAGTCACAGGCAGTGCAGTTGTAAGACTTACACAATACGATGCAGAGTATTTTGATAAATTTTCAAATAATGAAAATGTACAAATTGCTCTTACAGTAGGAAATAAATCAGGGGGTAACTGGGTGGCCGGAGAGTGTGCGAATGTATTTTTACCATCGGCAACATTAAACTCGTTTGAGCTACAAGATACAGATAATGTTGTTGAATATAATATAGGTTTTAAGGCATATGTTTCAAACTCTTTAGGTGAGATTTATATAAATTTTCTGTAATATATACATACTTTATTAACAAGCAGGGCAAAACCCTGCTTATTCTTGTTGAGGCTATTTAATGGATATTAAAATGGATCTTAAAGAGTATGAAGGTATTACAGGGGAAATAGTTTTATCAGTCCCAACCTATATGGAAAGATTAAAGTTAATCAAGGGCTGTGGGTTTAGGATGGATGCAAAAGGGGAAGTTGGTCTTGGGGATGAGGACGGCTTTGATGCCTTTATAAAATTAGTTGAGTCGTCAAAAAAATATTATAAAAAAGTTGATGTTAAAATTGATGAGGTAAGAATAAGAAATTTTGACGGATTAGAACAAAACCCAAAATGTGATTCACTTATTTCTAATGCTGCATCATTGCTTTTACATGGGGGTAAGTTGGGAAAGTCGAAACGGCCCTCTTAAAGCAACAAGTAACTTGGATTGTTAAGAATATGAGGGGTACTAACAGAATGATTATTTATGTTGAGGAGTATTTTCATAAATTAACACTTTCCAAGTTGGGTTATAGATTCGATCCCGATGATTTAACTATTGCCGATGTTGAGGCGTTTCATATTATAGATTCAACCATTAAAAAACATGAAAACGATCAAATGAAACGAATGAAAGCGAAAAGGAAAAGAAATGGCAGATAGTATTAATATTCCTATAGAGATATTAACCAAAGAGGCCATAGACGAAGTTAAGAAGTTTGCAAAAAGCTCCCAAAGCGCTTTAAAAGCGGTAAGTACAAGCACCGCAGGGACTAACACGGCAATTGGTAAGATCAAAGGTACTATTTCAGGCGTTACAAATATTGCAAAACTAGCAGGGGCCGCATTAGTTACGGCCTTTGCAGGTCGAGCATTACTGAGCGGTTTAAGCAGTTTGATAGATGAGGCAACGGAGTTTGAAAACTCACTAATAGGGGTAAGATCCGTTGCTTCAAACTTTGGAGTTACCGCTAACGAAGTGACTAGCGTGGTGGAGGAACTTGCTTCAGATGGTTTAGTCCCTGTTCAAGATGTAGCAAACTCTTTAAAAAATTTATTGGCCACAGGTCTTAATATAGAAGAATCAAAAAATTTATTTCTAACTTTAAAGGATGCGGCCGCATTTGGCAGACAAGGATTTTTAGATTTAGGTCAGGCCATTGAAGGTGCTTCACAGGGTATAAAAAATGGTCAGTCTACACTTGTAGACAATGCAGGTATTACGAAAAATCTTTCCGTTTTGCAGAAAGAATATGCTGCAAGTATTGGTACTACAGTAGGAAAATTAACTGAGGCCCAAAAAAAACAAGCAGTCTATCAAGGGATTTTAAGAGAAGGGGCCATATTTTCAGGGGATGCCGCCCGACTTCAAGAAACGTATTCAGGCGCTACTGCCAAACTTTCCTTTAGTTTAAGCAAACTTCAAGTTAAGTTAGGCCAATTTATTACTAGATCACCTATTATTGTCAGGGTTGTTTCGTTAGCGGCCGACGCCTTTAATAAACTCACTCAAATTATAAACGATAATGCCAGTGCTATTTCTGAGGGAATAAAAAAAGGTGTTTCAACTGCAATAGAATCTTTTCAATTTTTAGTGGACGGTGTTGACTTTGTTGCACGAACTTTTGATGCCGCAGGAAAATTAATTGTAGGGGTTTTTTCTGTAGCAATAGAAAAGGTTTTATCAATAATTGATTTTGGGATTGATAAATTTAACAAGTTTGCAGAGTTCGCAGGACTTGAAACTAGAATACCTTCTTTGGCAGATAAAATTAAAAGTTTTTCTAGTATAGCTTCACAGGCATTTGAGGATTTATCAGATTCTTTTATTGAAGAAACTAAATTACAAAATATATCCAATGGCCTTGCAAGTATTAATACTGAAATTAAATCCCTGGGATCTGTAGCAAGTTTAGATTCACTAAATAAGCAGGTTAAACAGGTATCAGAATCGACTGAAGTAGTTAACGAAACTTTTAAAGAGTCAGTGCAAGTTATTGAGAGATTAGGATCAAGGTTTTCAACGGTAAGTGCAAGCGTGACACAGTCTTTAGGTCAGATCGGTCAGTCAGCTGAAAGTGCTTTTTCTTTTGCTTTCGGGACAGGGGCAGATAAGCAAAAAGCAGAGTTAGATCAATTAGAAAAAGACTTGCAAAAAGCATTCGATGCCGCAGAAATTTCCCCTGAAACCTATGAAGCAAAGAAAAAAGAGTTAAAAAAATTAAAAGAAAAACTTTCTGATAATACATCTTTAGGTATAACAACTGGTATTGCGAATAGTTTGGCAAAAGGTGGGGAAGGCGCTAAAGAGTTAGTAACAGGACTAACCAAAGGTTTTCTTGATACAATTATACCAGGTCTAGGACAAGCATTAGGACCATTAATTAATGCTTTTGCAAAAGGCCCTGAAGAGGTTAAAAAACTTGTCACTGAGTTTGCCCAGGCCTTGCCAGTTATAGTAGAAAATATAATCCTTTCGATCCCTGCATTCATAGAGGCCATTGCCGATAATCTTGATGTTATTATTATTGGTATAGTCGATAGGATTGACGAGATTATTATAGCATTAGTGAGGGCCATGCCTAGAGTTGCTTCTAAACTTGCCTTTGCCGTTGCATTTGAGGTGCCTTTTCAGTTAATTAAAACTTTCCCATCCGTTGCCTGGGAGTTAGCAAAACAATTTATATTAGTTTTTCCGAATGCCTTTAAAACAGGATTTAAAAAAGTTTTCGGGGATCTTGATATTATAGGTCTGTTTAGAAACTTAGGAAAACTTATCTATAATGGGTTTTGGAGTTTGATCAGAAATATTACATCATGGATATTTAATCTTGGGAAAACAATTTATAACGGTTTTTGGGACGGAATAAAAAGTATTGGCGATTTTTTCTATAACCTTGGGAAAGCAATTGTTAAAGGATTTTTAGACGGCCTCGATTCTGTAGGGGATTTTGTAGGGGATGCGGCACAGTCCATAGGTTTACCAGGTGGACAGGGCGGTATTACAGGAAGTGAAACGGTCGATACTGTTTTAACAGGTGGGTTAAATCAAGTTATTGGTTTTGCTAGAGGGGGGTTGATCCCTAAGGGATTTCCAGGTGATTCATTCCCTGCACGTTTAACAAGCGGTGAATATGTTGTTGATAGAAGTACAACAAAAGACCTACAGGATTTTCTTTCTATGCAATCCAACGGTAATAATAATGGGAATGAAACCGTTATTAATCTACTTTCTCAAATTGCAAATCTTTTACAAACGAATCAAACAGTAGAGTCAACGGTTGATTTTAACGGTGAGACTTTAGCAAACATAATTTTAAATTTAAATAGAAACAATGCAAGGTTGGCATAATGACAACAACAACTAATCAAAGAATACGATTAATGGATAATAACTTGGAAGAGTTAACTAGTGGATCTATTACTTATTCGAGTGAACTTGCGGCCTTCCCTGGCAGTAATAGTATAAATAAATTTAGATCAAAGGTTTGGAAGCCAAGCG
>Ga0070754_10002805_pt1 | contig 12617 bp, 17 predicted proteins | sample VirMetDEL_Sep_01_FD_75181 | JGI IMG/M metagenome (GOLD analysis project Ga0070754, IMG submission 75181) | Aqueous microbial communities from the Delaware River and Bay under freshwater to marine salinity gradient to study organic matter... | ecosystem: Environmental > Aquatic > Marine >... | reverse complement strand
TGAGCTCGGAACCGACGCTGTGCTGCGGATACGCCCGCTCGCACTCACTACTGGTAGTCGCCGCTGGCATGATGTCATTCACGACTCCTTGCCAAAATCGCGATGCTTCCTCGATCAACCATTGCTGAAAGTCTGGATCCGCGTCCACGCTATACACTTCGATGCGACGACCATAATCGAAGAACAAAACCGGCACGTCGCACCAGTCGACTCCGGCGATCCGCATATTCCATTGACACTGGCAGTAGTAGTGTTTAGGTATATCGCTCGTTCCCGGTTCGCCCCATTCTTTGCTGCTACCCGCTGTTTTCACTTCGAGTATGCCTTTGTCGCCCTCTTTTGTTACGACGAATCCATCGAGATTGCATCGAGCAAACTCATATTTCTCGTCGCGAATTGCGTTGAGATTTTCTAGCACGCTATTGCCGGTTGCTTGCTTGTATTTTTCGATGACTAGCGGTTCAAGGTAATTCCCGAGCTCCATCGCTAGGTTCGTTTCGTCATTAGTTTCCTTGCTCGTTTTGTCTAGCCATACATCCATCGGCGTCTGCCACTTTGATAGCCCGACGATTGCAGCAATGTCGCTGCCTCCGATGCCTTGCTTTCGCTCGAGTAGCCACTGTTGTCGTTTCCTGCTCATATCCCACCTGCTAGTAAAAACCCTAAACACCAAAACACAAATATCAGCAACGCTGATTTTCTTTCGCTCATTGCATCGCCAACAATAAAAGAGGAATGATTGCCGCGTACGCGAGTAAATGCAGCACTAGAACAAGTGCGCAAATTCTGACTGCTTCCATTTTGAGATTTCGCCCCGTGTGAATTTGTGAATGTAAAGAGACTCGTCGTCGAGTATTGCGACGAGATAACGTGAGTTGCCGCCGCTATCGGTGGCGAGCCAAAACCCGTCGCTACACTGAGCGACGGGGTGTAGGCATACGCACAACTTGCGTTGTGCTTGCGATATTGCAGCGATCATAGATCGGCGAGCGCTGGTTGATTGAGCTCAATCATCTTGTGTGTGTGCCCATTTTGCTCGCGCAGAATGTAAGCGTTGCTGAGATTTCGGAACACGCTAAAGTAGATCCGCATCGCGCGATGGATTACGTTGAAATGGTGGAGTGGGACTCTATCTAATCGACGATTTCTTGCGTCTACGAAGTGGATGTCCAGCGTCCACGACGATTGGTCTACGTAAGCGTGGCCTTTATTGATTAGTTTGCCATTCTCGTATTTGGCGCACACTAAGCTGATTTCGTAGCCCGTCACGCCTGTTGAACCTTTAATAGCGGGAACCCACTGTTCCGACGGTTCGCCGTAATGCCAGTCGTTCAACCACCGCATCATCGTCTGAAACTCGTCGTGGTCGCGACCGAATGACTTTGAGGCTGCAAACGCGTGCGTGATTTCTATGTCGCTACATGCCGGAACAAACTCTTTGCCGTCATACGACTTTGAGTGATATTCGTGCTCTTCGAGCAACCATTCGTACTCGTACTCAGGGTACTCGTACTCGACTTTCGCAATATTTACTTTGCTCATTACTTTACCTTTCGTGTGAGCGCCAAAACCGTAATTTACCAAAATCCTTGTCACGTGTCAATCACGTGTCACCGTGGCGAAATCGAATTGTAGTAGAACATTGCTACCTTTTCGCTGTCGAAATAGTGTCCCCATTGCCACTCATGATCTCCCGACCTGTACTCGCAGACCACGTATTCGTGCCCTCTGTCGACAACGCATACGTACCTGTCTTTCGTGTTCAAGCAATGTCTGTATGTAACGAGGTTGCCGGTCGCGGCGTAGTGAAAGTCCTTCATGTCTTATCCCCTGTTTATGAAACGTATTACTAATAATGATCTACTGTGACGTCGATAGATCCTGTGCTTTCGTACGCAGCCCTAGCTGCCGAAAGATTGTCGAAATATCGACCGGAGATCCATTCTTCGCGTCTGCTTACATAGCGACATACGCAAAACTCGCTTGCTAGATCGACTAAGCAAATCCACTCGTTGTATGTGTTGAATACGTGCTTTGCTGTGACTACCGTACCTCTCGCTTTCCAGCGAAAACTTTGCTGCATAGGTTGTTTCATTTCATTTCCCCTGTTGGTGAAACGTGTAGAGTCCGATCACTTGATTTAACGACTCGCATACGACTGAAATTAACTTGTAGCGGCCAGAAGCTCGCAGTCCTGCTGCGTACTGATCTGCTTCGTATACTTTGGCAAACGACTTAACGGATACCCTGTCATCGACGCTGCCGCTCCACGCTTTGACTGTAAATTTTTTCATGTCTTTCCTTCCTTTCTTTGTTTACTGCTCGATTAGCTCGTAGGGTCCGAAAACAATTTCGTAATCCTCGAGAATTTGGTCTGCGTGCAATGCGTCGAACGTTCGCAGTAAGCACTTTTCCTCGTACGGCGTGTAAGCGGAAAACTCATAGGTCACTGATAATCCTTCCTCGTTTGTGATTTCGCAGCGGTTCTCCCATTTCACAACTTCTTGCGTAAAATCGCGTCGCATGTCCTCGTTGCGGAAGTGAGCAATGATTTTTAGGTTCTTCATTTTTGATCTTTCAGTTTTTTTCTAAGTCTGTGAATTTGCTTGTTTTGCCGTTCGATTTTGCAAATCGCCGCGCGAAGGGCTTTTTTGATTTCCCCCTCGGATTGATCTCGCAACGCGGCTAATCTTTTGACTACTTCGCTCATAGGTTCAACCACCTGTCGTACGTCGCAAATTCTCGTATCTGGTTTAGCACGTGGCAGATATAGCTTTTGCGTATGGATCCATACTGGTGAATTTTGCCGAATCGGAAATCTCTGCGTTGCTGAACGCACTCCGAGCAAAATCGACGCAACTGAGGCATGTCGTAGACCGTCGCCGTGTAAACGTGGTCTGCGAACACGATGTCGATATACATTGGCTCTTTGTTCATTGCTTAACCTTTCGTGAAATGAACTGAAACGTGAGAATATAGAATTTAGCTTCGGCTGTGTCACGTGTCAACGCCAGTTACACTTCTAAAAAGTGAGCGTTATCACGCATGTTGCGTTTTTCATACTTGTCGAATGTTTGGTCGACGAGTTTTGCTCGTCGCTTGCTTTTTAGCTTTGTCCACGCCTCCGCTGCGCGTTTCATCATGTGGTCGTACCAAAACTCCTCGGTCACGTCGTTTGGGCTAACTTCGAAGTTGTCGTACAAATAGCACGACCACTCGGTTGTTCGCATAAAAGCGACAACGTTTTCTTCGACGCTAAAATGCTGAAGAATTGCGACGTATCTTTCTGTGGTGTTCATTTCTCTGCCCTTCGTGTAAGTGAAACGTGAGAACGTAAGATAATATCGGATTTTTCACGTGTCAACGCCAGTCAAAGAGGAAATTCTTAAATTTCGAGCCGGTGGTCCGATTTGGTCCGATTTTGGTCCGATTTGTGGAAACCGGATTCAAACCGGATTCAAACCGGATTCAAACCGGATTCAAACCGGATTCAAACCGGATTCTCGGACATTTTCGGAGATTCGGAGATTCGGAGATTCGGAGATTTAGCGTCCGAAATTCCGAGGATAATGACGAATCTGTGACACTTGTGACACTTGTGACATGTCACAGGTGTTGCGGCACGAAATAAATATGGACATTTTCGGTTTTACGTTTTGTCCACTTTTTTGCACTCGCAAAGTACGATTAGTCTGCTGCATTTCTCGCATAAACACTTATTGCAGATGGTTTTCCCGTTTGCATTACGTTCCTCACAATGATTGCAGGTGCTCTTGAATGTCGCGGCCACGGTATGAGACCCCCGAAGATATGCAACGCGAAGCGGAAGTACGGCAAGCGTGCGAAAAAGCGTGGAGTTGCAAGCTAGAAAAACTAGCTGCATACGAAAAACTAGATTATGCGGCTATCCGAGACGAAAAGCCGGTTGCGTTTGTGGAAATAAAGTGCAGAAACCACGAATTCGGAAAATTCCCAACTCTTATGTTCGGGACGACGAAAATTGAAAGAGCGTTGTTCTATCTACGAACTTTCGGGCTCGACACTTTGCTCGTCGTGAGAGACGCGAGCGGTGAGTGCTATTACACCAAAATCGAGCCAAGCAAAATTCATTTGCATTACGGCGGCAGAACGACCAATACTCGCGATTCTGACGATGTGACGATGGTATGCCATATCGCAACCGAGCATTTTTCGCGATTGCGATGATAGCAACGACCTGCGGGCCGGTGGCGAAGGGAAGGGGAACCCGCAAGCCGCTGCTTATTCCTCCACCACGGGGGCGGTTTTTGCTCGCTCGGCAAGTATCGCGTCGTATTGTGCTTGCATTTCTGCTTGCTGTGCTGCAACTGCTTCGTTCACCCCGGTGACGTCACGATTCCAAATAACGCCGCTTAATGTGTTGTTCATTTGGGGCACCCGGTGCGCTTCCATCGTGAAACTTAGAGTCGTAAATTTGGTGCTTTGGCTCGCTTCGATTGGCCCAGCCATTACACAGAGTGGAAAGTTGTAGCAAAACCAATCTTGCGCTTTGCTCGCGGGAACGGCTGCTGTGATGCGATTGTCGCGTGCCGGAACGAGAACTATTCTAAAACCGTGAGTCTGAAACAACGGTTCGCCGACTTCCCAATCGTAAATCGCGCCGGGAACTGAGTAATAGTTCTGTTGCTCAATCCACGTTCGCGTTCGCTGGCTCCAAGTTGAAAGATTGAACGACAACTGCACTATTCGGCCTAGAACCTGCCGATCAATCGGCGGACCTTGCGGACCACCGTGCGAATCTGCTGGAACGTCGTTGAAAAACTCTCGCGTTACGATAGCTGTGTCGTCGATCTGCTGCCCCATCCAGTAAAGTTGCCCTGTCTGGCTCATCGTGTCGCCGATGTAAATATTGACGGCACCGGAAATCTTAACGTCGACTGAGTTGTTTTGTTCTGTTCCCGCGCCCGCGTTCGGGTCTGGAAGATTTCCGACTGCCTGAGGTGCAACGCGTCCTTTTCTGAGTGCCATATTAGGTTCCTCCGCCTTGCGCGGTCGGTAATCGTGTTATTGGTGGCGGGAATTGCTTTGATCGTACTGTCAAGTCGTTTCGGTTCTGTAGCTGAACCGCTGTTGGGCCCGCGTGGTCGATGATCGTTGCGTCGAGTTGTTTGGGCAAATTGAAGATGTTTTGCCCGTTTGCCAGTTTGTCTAGCAACGTCCACCATTTTTGCTGCGACGCTTCGGCGTTTGCCGGTATCGACTCGCCGCGTCGCTCGTATAAACGAATGATAGCAAGCCCGCAAACAAGGTCTGCGAGATACGCTTTGTTGACGCCTGTCAGCGTCGATAGGTCGTCCACAGTGTATTGGCCGCCCTGAATTAAGGCGGCTTGAACTTGCCCAGATGCTCCGTCGAGAGCGGCTAAAACCGACGGGTGTGTAGCAATAGCGCCACGTGATAGGTGCTCGCGATTATCGGTCGCAAGATCACCAACCCAATCTATGTCGTAGCGTGCTGCTAGATCATTCCCGTCGGCGTAAGCCATAATTCACCTACGATTGAACGCAATTAGTGAATCGGAACGCGGAAGCCGGGGCAGTAGCAACAACGTCGAAGTCGTCGACCACGTTACCGACGGTTCGGCGATTATCCTCATCGTCTTTGGTGTAAACCGTCATGTCCTCTTGCACAAATAAATGCACGCTAGAGAAAGATGGTCCACCGGATTCGGCGACGAGGCTGCCGGGTCGAGCGAGTAGGTATGCTTGCACGGGATCGCATAGGAAACCGCTGCTCAAAGTAGCTCCACGCTTTGAGCTAACTTTGACCGCATCCTCCACAACGATAGGAATACCGTACAAATTGTCGGGTAGACCGTACTCGCCCCATTTTCCTACTTCGCCTTTAACTTGGCTGTAGGCGTCCGGGCTGCTCTTGATGTGGTCCACAATCTCTTGCGACTCCGCCATTGCGTGCGCTGCGTGTGGACTTAGAACCAACTGCAAGTCCTTTCGGCGAACTACCGAAAGCGTTGCAATCATCACTTTTTCGACGGCATAAGCGAGTGAACGCTTGATGTCCTGTCTTGCGACGGTCGATTGATCCCACGTGCCGGTGTTTCCGGGGATAGAAACTACGTCGCTCGAGTGATCGGTTGCCCAAGTTCCGGCAGCTTGCAGCAAGCCGTGAACTTGTTGCGTGCGAGCCGTCATTGCCTGCTGCGCTTTGATGCGAGCGTGCGACTCGACGATGTTCCAGTCCGCTTGCTCCGCACTTTTTCGACCGATAGTAAAGTCGAAGTTGTAACGCTCGGTCTGGTAATCAGCGAACGTGAACGACTCTGTGCCGTTGTTTCGCTCGGGTCGTGGCGAACCGTCCGGCCAAACGAACTCGGCTAGATCGGAGCTCAAAACACGCGCCGCTTCTTCTGGCGTGATTTTGAGGTAGTAACCGCTCGACTTATTAACGTTTGAAAGCTGGATATAGCTGTTTAACGCGAAATCGTCTGGGTTACGTGAAAATTCAGTAATAAGGCGTCCCGACGCATCGAGATCCTTTACGAAGGTGTTATTACCGCCGGGATAAGCGTAAGCCATTTTTTCGTCCTATTTGGGTGGGGTGTTAGTTGTGTTCGCGCCCCCGCCCGGGACGAATCTAAAGTTTGTCTAAGCAATTCCGATGGTTACTAGAATTTTTGCTCGACCGCCTGCGTCTGCTCCTTGCGTGCAAACTCCGGCGTAGGCAAGGCCCGAGCCGACTGCGGCAACGATTCCGTGCCCGTTTGAGTCGGTAGCGACAAGTTGCCCGGCGGTAAGGTTTGCGCCAGCAATTACTTCGCAACTTTCAGTCGCTTGATATACACGCTTGCTCTGACCGCTGGGTACAGCGTACGTGTTTGTGTTTCCGGGGATCGGTGCGTCCCATAAGCTCTCGTGCATCACTCCGATTGCTTCGTCCGTCGCGCCTGCCGTAATGACTTTGTTATCGGCTGATAGTTTGACGAACACGCTCGGATTGATATTTGCCCCTGCTTTAAATTGTTGTCCGTTACCGGCCATTTTCGCTTCCTCTGTTTAAGGGTTGTTTTTGGTCTATTCTGATAGCTCGGTTTTCGCTTGCGATACTGCCTCTTGATAAGAGAGTCGTTTTCCGGCTTTGATTCCAGCGTTTACTAGATCAAGAGCTCTGTCTGCAACTTTTGCCGCAAATTTATCGCTGTTTACGTCGCCTGCGGCGAGAGTGCCGTCGTAACCGAGTGGGATCATCGGCGAAGCTGGTGCCGACGCTGCTGCGTAATGCTGGATAAGCTCTACTCGCTTTTCAAACTCGTCGTTATCCATTTCTGAGCCGTTTGCATACAAGCACTCGTCCATCTCGTTTTTGAGATTGACGGCTGAGTATTGGTGCGCGAGGTGAGTCAAACGCTCCTTTCGCTCTGCGTCGATTGCGTTCTGGCGTAGCTGCACAACTTCGTGCTGCGTGGCTGCGTACATCTGCGCTTGCTCGGTTAGCAAAGAGTCGTTGTGCTTTTTGAGCTCGTTTAGCTCGGATCGCATTTGCTGGTTTTCAGCGGTTAAGGCTGCATACTGGTCGCGTCGCATAGAATTGTCCTCTGCGGTAGTGGAATAACGGTGATAGCCCTTAGTGGCTCCGAATTGTGCTGGTGGTGCTGCGGCGGCGTCTTGCGCTCCCGGTCCTGCGAGTATGCGAGCCAAAATACCCGGCTTCTTTTCTTCTGAGCCGCCTCCGCCTCCGCCCATCCCCTGAATTTTGTTCGCCACGGCGTCGACTGCCATATCCGAGCCAATCTCTTTTGCGGATTGCGTTAGTCCCTTTTTTGCGCCGCCACGTGCTGCCGCGCCGCCCGCCGTCCGTGCTGCTGTGCCTCCTGCTGCTCTCGCGGCTGTGCCTGCTGCAACTCGTCCGGCTGCCGCTAACGCCGGTGCGACGTTTCGATCAACGCCTTTTCGCATTGCTGAACCGGCTTGGTTGTTTAGCATGTTGTTCGCGTGGATCCCCTGCATCGCGGTCGTCAGCCCCATCTGACCTACGCCGTTTTGCTCGATGGGCATTGGTGAATCTTCGACGTCCTCCTGCACGTACTCCTCCTCCATTTCGCCGCCTTCCATCATCGGGTCGCCCATCATCGGGTCGGGCTCCGCCATCGGTGGCTCCGGCATCCCGCCCGCCATTGGATCATCCATAGGCATATCCCCGAGCTCATCTTGGCCGGTGTTGACGGGCTGGTCGTCTCCAATCATTGCGGCGGCGTTGCTAATCGTCTGCCATTCCTCGGTGCTCATTAAAGCGTTGAGCACTTCGCGAATCATGTCTTGGTCGACGGGGGTACTGCCGTACATATCTGCTTTGCCTTTTTTTGCTGTTTTTAGTCGTGTATTAGAGCCGCCCGGAAACGACGCTATCGCTGGTGTCGCGTCGTATCGCTCGACGGTTATCGCTTCGGAGTCTGAATCGGCGGCATACTGCGCGGTGGTCGGAAGTGGCAATCGCGGTGCTTCCGACAACGCGGCGATGGGGTCGATATACCTACGACCGTTAGCTTTCAACTGCAACACTTCGACCGAACGATTTGGCCTGTCGCGCAACTGTTCGGTTTTGTCGTTACGCTGCCATTCGTTCGCAAAAATGCCCCATCTTGGGTTCTTTCTTCCGACCATTCCGAGCCTGTATGGTCCGACGAAACCAAGGTTTTTTGGTGGATCTGGGTCGCGATACGGTGGTGGAAGCGTGTGTTTGTCGACTAACGCGGTGTACGCATCGGTGTCTTGTATTCTGTGATTGTTTTCGCGAACGATCTTTGTTAATTCGCTCAAATCGTAGTTTGTGATTTGCTCGGAGCCGTCTGGCCCGTAATTAACTTTTTCGTGCTCCATAAAAAACGGTCGCGGCTCCGTCGGCGAGTATTGCTCGGCTCCGAAATACTGAGCCGCTCGAGCGTACATCTCGTTGCCGCGAGCGTTGTCCCACGCTTGCCATATTACGCTGTTTCGTTGCCCCGGATCCGGTAATACCGACGCAAGTGCATAATGCGACCGCACGATAAAATCCTCTTCCGATTCATTCGCTTGCGGAACTGGCATTTGTGGCTGTACTGCTGTAACCATTTTGTGGTTTTAACCCTTTTTTTCGATTCATTGCAAGCTATTAGAAATTGACTTCCGTTGGGGTGCCGGGCTTGGGCTCCTGTGCGTCGTCAAAGTAAATCGTGAGAGTGCCCTTAATTTTTTCGTGCGCGGTAAGCGTTGCCCATTTTTTGGGGTCGCCGTCCTCCGGCCTGTAGTGCTCGAAACTAGCAAAATCATTTACTGAATCGGCTAACTGTTCGTTGTTGCTGTACCAATTACCGTCCCCCATTAGCACGACGCAATCGCCGCTCGACGTGTGTATTTTTGCGAGCGGCAAAATTTCTGCAATTAAGTCGCTTGACTCGGTTTTCATACTAATCCTCGCAACGCTGCTATCGTGTAATTGAAATGTTCTGGTGATTTTTCCGCTAATTCAATCCAGTTCTCATAAAGTTTTTGGGCTCCCATCGTCAAAACTTCCGACGATCTTGCGCCGTTGTAATACTTGCCGGTGTACGCATCGTTGAATCCATCTTGTGAGCCGATTTCGCTGGGTTCGTAACGCTTTCCTAAAGCTCTTGTCTTGTGCTTCTGTATAGCTTGCGATTGAAACGATTTCGTTTTCGGCCCAATTTCCGTCTTGTGGTCGATGGAGTGGCATAATTCATGAATGAGAATCGCCGTGTTATTTGATTGCCGGGGCGACATTTTTACGGTGTTCTGACCGAAGTAATAAGCGCTTCTGTTGTAATACACGCCGTCCGACGGCTTCGCTGTCGTTACGTCCACGCTGTAATTTGTCAGCGCTCCCCCTGACACGTGCTCGAGCCAATCTACCGCTGCATCGAGGCTTTGCTGCGAAACTTGCGTGTTGCCCTTGAGCCTCGCGTCGATTGCTCGTTTTCCGACTGGTCTTTTCCGATTGCTCGGCATTTTGTCGATTTCGGTTCGTAGCAAAGTCCGCATCTCTCTTTCAATCGTGGCTATCTTCTGCTTCAACTCGTCAGATTTTGTGTCGTAAGCGTCGCGCTTCGCTTCGTCGTTGAATATTTTTTCTTTCCAGTACGTGTCTCTCATTTGGTTGAGCTCGTCTTTCAGCGACGTTAGCTCTGTATTCATCGACTTGTTTTTCGACAACAAACTCTTGCGGTAGGTGTCTATAGCATCGTTAGCTTGCTTGCGAATCCTTCTTCCTTCGCTCGCTTGCAATCGAAACTTGCCGGTTTCTTTATGCTGGTCTACCCATTGCACGTACGGCTCGCTTTTCTTCGAAGTCTGTTCGCCCGGTGCCCAAGGAAGGTGCGAATAAGTGTCAGTGATATACGCTGGTACGTCCTCTCCCGCTTTGACTGCTTTTCGCACGGCGTTTCGGTGCTTCGTCATTAAAGCGTCTAACGCTTGCGAGTTTCGAGCGCTAAAGTTTGCAACTGTGTATCCCCAATTCATGTCGGGTTCACGTTGTTTCATCATCCATTCGAACTGCCGCAACGTGCCCCTGCCCGGCTTTTCCGCGTTTGCGTCAACTTCGTAGAACTTGTCTGTTTTGAGTGATTTCAATAAATCGTTTGTTTGTTTCTGCCACCCGTCGATTTTGCTTATTTCACTCTGTAATTCGTGCATATCCTCCGTGCTCAAATATATCCCGCCCGACTTCTTCATGTGTTTTTGCAGAACTCTTGCAACTTCGTTTTGGCCTCCCCTTATTTTGTCCCTTGCTTCCTGATCCTCGAGAATCGCTCTAGCCATAACCTGCGTAGCGTCTAACTCGGAAAGGTTTGATTTGAGTAGCTTTTCGCGACCACCTAATCGTTCAATAGTCGCTTCGGTGCTGCGACTTTTTGCTTTCGATACATTGCCGCGCATTTCCTCGTATTTCTTGCGTGCATCATCCATTTTGGTCGTTCTAACGGCGAATCTTCCGGCTCCTTCTTCTCCTTTTTCAACTCGGTTCGGCTTTGACGTCTTAAACTTTTTCCACTCGCCGGGGTTTTTGCTTTTTGGGTTTACTACACCGTCGTCGGTTACGAAAATTACGTGGCCTTCTTCTTCGTCATTTGGCCGGACGGTGATAAATCGCCCATTGTCGGTAGCTTTGTAAAGCTCAACTGCGTCCGTGAATGAAGTCGCTTGAAACGGCACTGAAGTAAAATCGTTCTGGTCCGCTTCTTCTTCGTCGCCCCATATTTCTTCGTCATCTCCATACCACCGATTAAAGTCGTCGGTGTACTGCGATTGCATTTGTCGTTCGATCTCGGCTATTTCCTCGTAGTCTGCGTTCTGCTCAAACAACTTCTGTTTTTGATTCAGTAAATCAATGAAACCTCTCGAGTATTCTTGCTCGAGCTCGCTGTCTTGCTCGCGTTCTTCTGCGTAAAGCGTTCCGGCACGTTCCACGATAGCGGGATTGTTTAGAGCGACTGGCTTCGGTAACGGTTTTCGCAACGCTTCAAATACGGCTTGCTCGTCGTCGTCTCCGCCCTGCATTAAGTATCCGGCGTGCGCACGAATAATCGGCAGTAGGTTCGTTTCGTCGTCTGAATACGTTTGCCCGCTAATAATTTGGTCAATCCCAAAATCCTCGAGTCCGCGAATGTCATTGGCCGCGCGTGCTCTTGCTTGCCACGCCGACAATCCACCGGGCCGGTTTGAGAATAGCTGTCGCATTGCGTCGACGATTTCCTGTGATCGTTCGTTAGTCTCTTTTTGGATTTGCTTTGCTAACTCTTTGACTCTCGCAATGTCGCTTGGTGTTGGTTCGTAACCTTCTTCAAACGCCCGTGCCTTTGCTACGTCGTCGAAACTTTCCCTTTTTTTTCGGTCTATTAGCTGTCCCGATTTGGTAAGTGCACGCCATTCGCCGGTTTCTCGGTCGAATCGCATCACTTTCTTTACGGCTTCGCTTTGCTTCAACTTTGGTTTGCTGTTCTTCCGTACCGTACCGTCCTTGTTTTTTTGTGGTTCCTGCAAAACGAACGGTCGCAAGCCAATGTCTTTAATTTTGTATTTTGGTTTCCCTTTTTCGGGCTTATCTATTACCTCGGGTTCGTAGCCTTTCCACTTACCGGGTTTGTCGCTGCGTGGATTTACTGTTCCATCATCCTGCACCCATATAGCTTGTTTATCTCCGTCGCCGTCCGGGTCGACTGATATAAAACGTCCCTGTTTCTCGTTGGTCCCGGATTGATCGAGAAAAACCGCAACTGCTCGTGCAAAAGTTTTCATTTAACTAGCCGCCGAATACAAAAGTTTACTGCCCCTCGGTGTTTCTTCTTCGAATGTTCCAATGTTGTGTGCCGATTTTACGTTTTCGTAACCGAAAGCTACAAACACGTCCGCCGATACCGGCGTCGAGCCCGCTGAACCCATATCCGTAATGTCTTGAAATATGATTCCGTCATGCCCTTCCTGCTCGGCATACTCCGCCCACTCTCGCGTCGACATAGCCATTTTAATTTCAAATATGTCCTCTACTAAGTCTGAGGCTGGACCCCATCCCGCCGCCATATCAATTACTTTTGCTAAGCCATAGGGGTAATTCCAGTCGGCATTATC
>Ga0070754_10002804_pt1 | contig 12618 bp, 9 predicted proteins | sample VirMetDEL_Sep_01_FD_75181 | JGI IMG/M metagenome (GOLD analysis project Ga0070754, IMG submission 75181) | Aqueous microbial communities from the Delaware River and Bay under freshwater to marine salinity gradient to study organic matter... | ecosystem: Environmental > Aquatic > Marine > Coastal... | reverse complement strand
GCCAGGGAAGTTCTCCCCGACCAGTACACGCTCGCCGTCGGCCGCCGCGCTGCTCTTGGAATCGACGAGCTCGAACCGCGTGGGGCAGGCCGGGACCCCGATGATCGAAGCCGCCAGCGCCGGCGTTTCGGCGCGGCTCAAGGAAAGATCCAGAGTCCCCCGGGATAGCGCATCATCGATTGCGTCCCGCAGCGCGGTGACACGCTGCCAGCGCGGATCGGTCAGTGGCCATTCGGTCTCGATCGTGCGGCCATCGATAGCGAGGATCGTGTCATTCTGCCGAATGCCTGCGGCGTCAGCCGGAGACAGCGGCGCAACCGCCTGCACGCCGATATCGCCGAGCAGCCCAAACTGCCGGCGCACTGCGGCGGGATCACTGTAACTGCCTGCATCGTGAATCAGGAGGCCGGAGACCCTCACCGTCTGGTCGCAGAATGCCGCGTTCGCGGTAGCCAGACGGTATCCGACCCGGAAGAGCCGATCCTCGCTGCGCTGAAAGGTTTCGAGAGGTTCGGGCGGGTCGCTACCGTCCGCAGCCGCCGAAGCCATGCTCCCGGCCATGCCCAGAGCGAGCGCGGCGACTATCGTGCGCATGCGCGCAAATCGAGGCACGGGAGCGCGAGCCGGAGTGGTGCGCGCTCCCGTACTCGAATGATTATGCAGTCGGGACACCGGCGGTCGCAGCATCGGGCAGGGGAACCTTGCCCTGCTGGAGCTGGCGCCCGAAAATCGTGCGCATCACGTCCATCGAGAAGATCTGCGCCCAGATCAGGGGCAGCAGGCCGCTCTCGGTCCATTTGCGCAGCTGGTCACCGCGAAGTTCGCGCAGCTTGTCCTGGTTGATCATCTGGAAGCCACGGTAGATGAAGGGCTTGTCGCTGCCCTGCTGCGTGATGGAAATCTCGCCATCCATCAGCAGGTCATGGTCCTTGAGTTCCTTCATGAAGGCCTGCGTGCGCTGACCGGCATGCTCGAACTGCTCGCAGAACTCGAGGATCTGCTTGGTGCCTTCGCTGGCTTCCCCGTTCTCGAACAGCGGCTGGCCGTCTTCGAATTCGCCGATATTCTCGGCGGTGGGATCGAAGCAGAGCGACAGTTCGTCGCTGTCCGGCTTGAGCCGTGCAAGCATGAAGGGGTAGCGGCGGACGTAAGCGGGGATGTAAACCTGTTCGGTCACCGTACCTTCGTCATCGACGAAAGTGTTTACGCCGTCGTTGAGCCCCATCAGCGCGAGCGGAACGGCATCCGGACCAGTCGAGAAAACGATCGGCAGGTCGCGCTGCGCCTGGACGAATTCATCAACCGTCAGGGGCACTGCGTGCTGGTTGGCCAGCCAAGGGGCCTTCGGCATCGGACGCGAACGATAGTTCGCATGGTCCTTGCTGTTGAGCGGCATCAGGTCTTTGAAGAACAGGGGCAGGTTGGGCTGCGGCGCGCTGGCCATGGATTTCTCCGAAATTCGATTGGATTGAGCAGCACACCCCGGGAGGATATGCGCGCGAAGCGCGGGCTTTAAGGCCTCGCCGTCTCAGGCGCAAGCGGTACGAGTTTGCCTGGGTTGAGCAGCCCCTGAGGGTCGAGCGCCTGCTTGATCGAGCGCATCAGTCTGAGCGAGACAGGATCGCCGAGCCGGCCCAGTTCGTCCCGCTTCATCTGCCCGATTCCGTGCTCGGCGCTCAGCGATCCGCCATATTCGGTGACGCGGTCATGGACGAAAGCGCTGATGGCCTTGCCTTCGCGCTCTTCCCATTCGCCCGCAACGGCGGCCTCGGGCGCGAGAACATGATAATGGATATTGCCATCGCCAAGATGCCCGAAACCCGCAACCAGAGTGCCGGGAAAGCGCGTCTCGATCTGCGGCGAAACCGTCTCGACGAATTCGGCCATGCGCGACACCGGGACGGAGATGTCGTGCTGCATCGCGGGCCCGATCGCACGTTCCGCCGGTGAGATGCTTTCGCGCAAGTGCCAGAAGCTTTCGGCCTGGCTCTCGTTGGCGGCGATAACCGCGTCTTCCAGCAGCTCGCGCTCCATCGCGGTTTCGAAAACCGTCTCCACCAGGGTATCGAGTCCGTCGGTGGCGCATGCAGGTGCGACCAGTTCGATCAATGCGTACCAGGCGTGCTCGTTTTCCAGCGGGCTGCGCGCGTCGGGCAGATAGGCCAACACCGCATCGAGGCAATGCCGCGGCAGGACTTCGAACCCCTCGAGCCCGTCGCCGGCCTGCTGTTCGCAGTGCATCAGCAGTTGGCGTGCCTGGGCAATGCCGGCGAGACCGACCCACGCCACGCGCCGTTCGCCGATTTCCGGAGCGAGTTGCAAGGTGGCCGCGGTGATGATGCCCAGCGTGCCTTCCGAGCCGATCAGCACTTGCTTGAGGTCGAAGCCGCGGTTGTCCTTCTTCAAGGGTACGAGCCCGGAGAACACATCGCCGTTCGCCAGCACGGCCTCGATCCCGAGCACCTGAGCCCGCATCGTGCCATGGCGAAGGACCTGTGTACCCCCGGCATTGGTCGAGATCAGGCCGCCGACCGTGGCCGAACCCTTGCCGCCCAGCGTGAGCGGGAACCGCAAACCTTCCTTTTCCGCGGCCTCGTGCAGCGTCTGGAGGATTACGCCCGCCTCGCAGGTGATTTGCATGCTGTCCTTCTCGAGGTGGCGGATTGCAGTCATTCGCCGCAACGAGAGGATAACGCTATCGCCGGTATCGTCGGGTGTGGCCCCGCCCGACATTCCGCTGTTGCCGCCTTGCGCGACGATTGGGACACCGTGCTCCGCGCAAAGCCTGACGAACTGGGCGACCTCTTCGGTCGAGGTCGGCGAGGCAAGGCCGAGCGCGCGGCCGGTGTAGCGGCCTCGCCAGTCGGTCAGCCACGGATCGAGCAGGTCGGGGTCGCAGGTAAATCCGCGCGGCCCGAGGAGACCAGCGGCGGCTTCGTGGAAGGTCTGGGCATCGGTCATCGCATGCCTTCCTGCCACAATTCGTTGGGCGATTGCCACCACTTGCCAATCGAAAGCAAACAATTAAGCCCGCATTCAACCGCGAGCGTACAACCGAGCACGTGACGTACCCGCATGGTGTCCAGCACGCGGCCAAGGAGCGATCGAACCCGACCGATGTCCCTGCTTTCCCCCCTCGCTGCCATGCTGATCGCATTGGGCTCGCCCCATGGCGCCGGCGACGATGGGGTGGCCCGGCAGGCCGCGGTTCCGAGTGAAGCACCGCTTGGCGCGGCGCCGCTGGTGGGGCGGGGCTCGATATGGTCATCCGATGCTGCATCCGCCGGGAAGGTCCCTATCGCCCGACAGGTGCGGATCGAGCGCCGCGTGATCATGCGGATCACGCCGCAACCGGGCAATTCGCGCCGCGGGTTCCTGTCGCAATTGCCGCGCCAAACCGCTCCGCGCGTCGTCGAGCGGCCCCACGGTGAATGCGTCGATGCCGGCGAGATCGTCGGCGTGGCCGATCGGGGCAGTCGGCTGGTCATGTATATGCGCGACCGGCAGATCATCTCTGCCGAACTCGAAAAGGCGTGCAGCCCGCGCGATTTCTATCTCGGCTTCTATGTCGAACGCAGCCCCGACGGGCAGCTCTGCGTGAACCGCGATCGGTTGATGTCGCGCGCCGGGGCGAAGTGCCGGATTGCCGATTTCCACCGATTGATCGCCGTCGCGGACTGACATTCGCGTCGGGTCTGCCGGGATTTCTTGACTTTTGGGCCGATTCCGGCGAATGGCGCGCCCAGCCAATGCTGCGGACGCGCGGCGACTTGTAGGCCAGTGTTCCAGGGACAGTTTCTAACCGCATGACTTTCGCCGATCTCGGCCTTTCCGAAGACTTGCTCAAAGCAGTAAGCGAAGCCGGCTATACAGAGCCGACCGACATCCAGCGCGAAGCGATTCCGCCGATCCTGATGATGAAGGACATCATCGGAATCGCGCAGACGGGCACGGGCAAGACTGCCAGCTTCGTGCTGCCGATGATCGACATCATGGCCAGCGGACGGCGGCGCGCACTGATGCCGCGTTCGCTGATTCTCGCGCCGACGCGCGAACTCGCAGCGCAGGTGGCCGAAAACTTCGAGAAATACGGCAAGAACCACGATCTCAAGCTCGCGCTGCTGATTGGCGGTGTGCAGATGGGCGATCAGGTCAAGGCGCTGAATGATGGCGTCGACGTGCTGATCGCCACGCCGGGCCGGCTTATGGATCTTTTCGAACGGGGCAAGATCCTGCTCAATGGCTGCGAATTGCTGGTCATCGACGAAGCCGACCGCATGCTCGACATGGGGTTCATCCCCGATATCGAATTCATCTGCTCCAAGCTTCCCGAAGCGCGGCAGACGATGCTGTTCTCGGCGACCATGCCGCCACCGATCGAGAAGCTCGCCAAGAAGTTTCTCAACAATCCTAAGCGGATCGAAGTCAGCCGCGCGGCGACCACGAACAAGGACATCACCGCGTTCAAGGTTCCGGTAAAGGCCCGCCAAAAGCGCGACACGCTGCGCTGGCTGCTGGAAAACGACCACGTCGAGACCGCGATCATCTTCTCCAATCGCAAGACCACCGTGCGCGAGCTCAACAAGAGTTTGCAGAGCTATGGCTTCCGCAGTGGTGAGATCCATGGCGACATGGACCAGTCGAACCGGCTGAAGGAACTCGAACGCTTCAAGCAGGGCGAAATCAACATCCTCGTCGCTTCGGACGTCGCGGCTCGCGGGCTCGACGTCAAAGGCGTGAGCCACGTGTTCAATTTCGACACGCCCTGGCACCCGGACGATTACGTCCACCGGATCGGCCGTACGGGCAGGGCAGGGGCCAAGGGCCGCGCCTTTACGCTAGTGGCCGAAGAAGATGCCGAAGCGATCGCCAATGTCGAGAAGCTGACCGGCGCCGAAGTGCCCGTGTTCGGCAAGAAGGACGTTCGTGTCGATCTGGTCGACACGGCAGCCGAACCCAAGCCCGCGCGCGAAGACAAGCCCGAACGCGCGGCAAAGCCCAAGCGTTCGCCCACGCCCGACACGGACGCCGAAGCGGCCGCCGAAGAAAAGCCCAAGCGCGCTCGCAAGAAGCGGGACGATGACGAGGCACCGCGCGAAAAGCCGGCGCGCAAGGCCCGGGCTAAGAGCGAAGGGCGCCAGCAGCGCGGCGACGATGGCGGTTCGGTCCCGGCGGGCGAATGGAACGGTCCGCGCCCCGGTTTTCTGGATATTTCCGCGACCTGATAGCGATCCGGGCGTACGTGCGCCCGGCGATAATCCTCAGTCGGCCAGGCTGACGAAACTGTCGAGAACGCGCTTCTCGCCTGCTTTCTCGAATTCTATCGTCAGCTTGTTGCCTTCCTGGGCGGTCACGCAGCCATAGCCGAACTTGTCATGGAAGACGCGGGCGCCAAGCGCGATATCGCTGCGCGGCTTGGCCGCGAAGCTCGCCGCACTGCGGCCCGGTTCAGCCAGACGCTTGGGCGTCGTGTCATAACCTGATGAGAGCGCCCTTTGCCAACCGGGACCCCGCTTGCCGGACCGGTCCGGCCGGCTGGTCGAGACATGCGCGAAAGGGTCGTCGGTCTCGCTCCAATTCGCCCGCCAAAGCGAGGCACCGCCGGTCATCGTGGTTTCGGACGTGATATAGTCTTCGGGAAGGTCTTCGATGAACCTGCTCGGGATCGAGCTTGTCCACTGACCGTAGATGCGGCGGTTCGCTGCATGCAATATCGTGCAACGGCGCTTGGCGCGTGTAATTGCGACATAGGCCAGCCGGCGTTCTTCCTCGAGGCTTGCAAGGCCGCCCTCGTCGATGGCGCGCTGGCTCGGGAATACGCCTTCTTCCCAGCCGGGCAGGAAGAGGTGGTCGAATTCCAGCCCCTTGGCGGCGTGCATGGTCATTATGGTGACCTTCTCGCCATCGCCGGCCCGTTCATTGTCCATCACCAGGCTGACATGCTCGAGGAAATCGCCGAGCGTCTCGTATTCTTCCATCGCCCGCGCGAGTTCGGTGAGGTTCTCGAGCCGCCCCGCGCTTTCGGCGCTGCGATCCTTTTGCAGCATGTCTTCGTAGCCGCTTTCCGAAAGCACGCTGCGCAGCAGTTCCGACGGGGTGACCTTGTCTGCCTGTTCGCGCCAGTGAACGAACTGGCCCAGCAAGGCGACAAGGTTGTTCCGCGCCCGCGCAGGCAGTTCGTCGGTATCGCACAGGTCTAAGCTGGCAGCGGCAAGCGGCATCTGCAGCTGGCGCGCATGACGGCGCATCGCCTCGAGCGTCTTCGCGCCGAGCCCACGCTTGGGCTGGTTGTAGATCCTTTCGAAGGCGAGGTCGTCGGCCGGCTGCGCGATGACGCGCAAATAGGCCAATGCATCGCGGATTTCGGCGCGTTCGTAGAACCGGAAACCGCCGACGATGCGATAGTTGAGGCCGATCTGGATAAACCGGTCTTCGAATTCCCGCGTCTGGTACTGCGCGCGCACCAGGATCGCGATCTGGTCGAGCGGTGCGCCCTCGCTTTCGAGCCGTTCGATCTCCTCGCCTACGCGGCGCGCTTCCTCGGGCGCATCCCATACGCCGATGATCCGAACCTTTTCACCGGGTGGCAGTTCGGTCCACAGCGTCTTGCCGAGGCGTTCGCTATTGGCATTGATCAGGCCCGAGGCCGCCGCCAGGATCTGCGGCGTCGAACGGTAGTTCTGTTCCAGCTTGACCACTGCTGCGCCGGGAAAATCCTTTTCGAACTTGAGGATATTGGCGACTTCTGCGCCGCGCCATGAATAGATCGACTGGTCGTCGTCCCCCACCACGCAGATATTCTTGCGCGTCTGAGCGAGCAGCCTCAGCCAGAGATACTGGACCTGGTTGGTGTCCTGATATTCGTCGACGAGGATGTATTTAAAGCGCTGCTGGTATTGCGCGAGCACGTCGTGATGCGTGCGGAAGATGTTCAGTATGTGCAGCAGGAGGTCGCCGAAGTCGCAGGCGTTGAGCGTCTTCAGCCGGTCCTGATAGAGCTTGTAGAACTGGGCGCCGCGCCCGTTGGCATAGCTTTCATTCTCGACTGCATCGAGATCGCCGGGATTGAGCCCGCGGTTCTTCCACCGGTCGAGCAGGCCGGCCAGTTGCCGCGCCGGCCAGCGTTTCTCGTCGACGTCGTTTTCCTGGATCAGCTGCTTGAGCAGGCGGATCTGGTCGTCCGTGTCGATGATCGTGTAATTGCTTTCCAGCCCGACCAGTTCGGCATGGCGGCGCAGCATTCGTGCCCCGATCGAATGAAACGTGCCCAACCACGGCATCCCTTCAACCGCATCGCCGATATGCCGGCCCACGCGTTCGCGCATTTCGCGCGCCGCCTTGTTGGTGAAGGTGACGCAAAGAATTTCGCTGGGCCATGCGCGCCGCGTTGCGATGAGATGTGCCAGCCGTGCGGTGAGCGCCGCTGTCTTTCCGGTACCTGCCCCGGCGAGCATCAGAACGGGGCCTTCGGTGGTCAGCACCGCCTCGCGCTGGGGAGCATTCAACCGCGCCGCATAGGCGGGAATCTGCACATCTGCGGGCGCGTCGGACGGGGTGGGGAGGTCTGTCATGGAGTACGGAACAGCTAGGGAACGAAGCGGCGCAAGACAAGCCCCGGCCACATGGGCGCGCCGGAACCGATGACCGGGGCGCTGCGTAGGTTAGCCGTACACACCAAACAAATGGAGGAATCTCCTATGCGTAATCTGATTCTCGCCGGCGCTGCAGCGCTTGCCTTTACCGCTGTTCCGGCTGCTGCCGACGATCACATGTCGGGCGAAAGCTACAGCTGGTCCACCGAGCAGGAAGCCGCCTATGACCAGTGGCCCGCCGATCGCCAGACCGCTTATGATGCATGGCCCGCAGGCGTTCAGGAATATTACTGGACGCTGTCGCCCATGCAGACCGAAGGCTGGTGGGTGCTGACCGACGAACAGCGTGTCGCCATCTACGAAATGGAACCGGCAACGCGCATGCAGGCGTGGAACCAGATCGCTGCCCAGATGAATGGCAATCCGGCAACTACGTCGAGTGCATCGTCGAGCGCGACCACGTCGCCCCGCTTCGTGAGCAACGCGGTGACGCAGTCGGTTCCGCCCGAATACACCCCCGCCGACAATGCAAACCTGCCGGTATGTTCGGCCATGCAGCAGGATGGTTGCATCAACAGCTGGGCCAAGAACAAGACGGGTAATCGCCCGCTCGAATACTGGCCGGGTCAGCCCGCCAGCACGATCCCCCAGAAGCTTCCCGCAACCAAGCCGGGGTCGTGAGCTGAACTGAATGCGCGTCCTGCCATCGGGCAGGGTGCGAAGCGAAAGGGTGGGACCGCCAAGGCGGTTCCGCCCTTTTCGTGCGTCTCGGGGCTTTGCGAGGTTGGTACCGGTTTCGAACCTGTCGCCGCCGGCTGCGCGGTTCAGGCCGCGAGGCGCAGCAACGTGATCTTCGCCTTGCCGGTCTTTCGCTCGGCAATGATATCGAAGGCCCGCAGAGCGCCTTCTTCCTTCGCGCCGGTTTCGAGCGCGACCCAGGTCGCCGACCCGATCCAGCCGAGCCGCGCGAGCCGGTCGAGCGCGACATGGCCGGCACCCGTATCGTAGGGCGGATCGAGGAAAATCACATCGTGCGCCGCCTTGGCAGGGCTGAGACTGAGCACGGAACCTTGCTGGACCACGCTGCGTGCACGTGCGTCCAGCGTCTCGATATTTTTGCGGATGGCCTCCACCGCGCGCGCATCCTGTTCGACGAACAGGCAGGATGCAGCACCGCGCGACAGAGCCTCCAAGCCCAGCGCGCCCGATCCGGCGAAAAGATCGACCACGGTCAGCCCGTCGAAACTGCCCACGCGGCTGGCCAGCATGTTGAACAGCGTTTCGCGCGTCCGGTCGGCAGTGGGGCGGGTCAGATCGCCCGGCGGCGCGACGAGTTTGCGGCCGCGCCAATCGCCTGCAATTATCCTCAAAGCTGGCCCCCGCGCCTGAGTTGCTTGCGGAACCGCTCGACATCGGCCTGGCGGATTTCCACCGCCTGGCCGCGCGGCAGGTCGGCCAGTTCGAACGGGCCATAGGCGGTCCGCAGCAGGCGATTCACCTGCAGGCCGAGATGTTCGAGCACGCGGCGAACTTCGCGGTTCTTGCCTTCAGTCAGCGTCATTTCGACCCAGCGATTCTTGCCCGAACCGCGCTCGAGGTCGGCCTCGATCCGGCCGTAGCGAATGCCGTCGATCTCGACGCCTTCGATCAGTTCGTCGAGTTGCGCCTGCGTGACATCGCCAAAGGCGCGCGCGCGGTAAGTACGAGGTATGCCCGACGAGGGCAGTTCCATCGCCCGTTTCAGTTCGCCGTCATTGGTCAGCATCAGCAGACCTTCGGTGGTGAAGTCGAGACGGCCGACGGGAATCACGCGGCCCGCATCCTTGGGCAAGGCGTTGCGCAGCGCGGTGTAAATGGTGGGCCGTCCGCGGGGATCGCGTTCGGCGGTGATCAGCCCCGAAGGCTTGTGGAACGCGAACAGCCGCGCCGCCTCCGCCCGGCCGACAGCCTTGCCATCGACCGTCACGCCATTGAGATTCGCCAGCTTGACTGCGGGCGTGTCGATGACCTTGCCATTGATCGCGATCCGCCCGTCGGCGATCATGCGCTCGATTTCGCGGCGGCTGGCTACGCCGGCACGGGCGAGCAGCTTGGCGATCCGATCGCCTTCTTCTGGTAAACGGTTATCGGCCATGCGCGCGCCAATACACACAACCCCCGTCATGCGGAAGCGGTGATCGCCGCCGACCTGCCAGCGATGTGCCCGGACTACCGCGCCAATTGCGCGCGCCGGGTTCAGTTCACTGCGCGCAGCGCCTCTTCCACGGTCTCGTGATAGCGGCGGATACCCCCTTCGAGCGTGCCGAGGGTAAGCTGCGGCACCGCGCCGGTGGCCAGCCCCTGTTGCCCGAGTTCGGCGGCGCGGAAATCCTCGCCCGCGAAGACCCCGCCGTCGAGCAGGGCCCAGCTGCGTTCCCAGTGGTTGCGCGCCTTGTCGGTCCTGGGATGTTCGGGAATGAGCATGAAATCCTCCACCAGCGTGCGATCGTGCGCCTGCGGCATCATCACCATGACGTTGATGTAGTCCGGGCTGGGGATGACCAGCGCGCCGGGCAGCAGCTGATAGGCAAAGGTCACCACGCGGCGCAGTGCGGCCATGTCCTCCAGATCGACCCCGTCCATTTCCTCGAGCCGGCCCACCGCGCTGCGGGCATGCGGTCCGATCATGTCGCCGCTGGTTGCGCCGTCCTTGAAGAACGGCCCGATCGTCTGCGCATGCAGGCGGGTGACATGATAGCTTTCGAGGAAAGCATCCATGATCAGTTTCCAGTTCCCCGCCACTTCGTGCGTCTTGCGGCGGAACAGCACGTGTTCGCCCATGCCGAGCGCGTCGAAATCCTCGCCAATCTTGTCCGCGAAACCGAAATCCGCGCTGTCTGGGCAAGGGGAGAACCAGATCAGCCCGCCGGTTTCGCGGCTGGGCAGTTCCACGAGGCCGTAATCGCCCTTGTCGAGCCCGGGGAAGGTATCGGGCCGCGGCAGGGCCAGCAAACGGCCGTCCACCGCATAGGTCCATGCGTGATAGGGGCACACCAGCCTTTTCGTGCACTGAACCTCATTGCCTTCGACCAGCCGCGTGCCGCGGTGCCGGCAGACGTTCAGGAAGACATGCGCCATGCCCGATGCATCGCGGGTCACCAGCAAGGGGCGCCCGGTGGCGTCATGCGGCAGCGCCATGCCGGGATCGGGCAACAGCGCCGACGGGCAGACGATCTGCGGCAGCCGGTCGTAGATCGCCGCTTTTTCTCGCTGCCAGTAATCCGGATCGGTATAGACGCTTGCGGGCACCGTGGTCGCACTACCGGCATCGCGCTGCCGACCTTCGGCGATATCCCTGGCCAGGGCCAGCATGCCACGGGTCGGGCGATGCGCGGGTTGTTTGGTGTCGACATCGCTCATGACGCCTGTTCCTCCCTCTCTCTCGCCGCTAGTGTCGCAAAAATCACGCCGAATTGGAAGGATGCCAGCGAATGGCTGCGGTCGCAGAAGACAAGAAGAAGATTTCCGCGTGGCGCGCGCTCGGCATGGCGCTGGGCAATCGCAAGACCGGCTTCATGTTGCTGTTCGGTTTTGCCAGCGGTCTGCCCTTCGCGCTGTTCCTCGGCACCCTGTTCGCTTGGCTGACCGAAGCCGAAGTCGATCTCGAGACGATGGGCATCTTCTCACTCATCGGTTTGGCCTATGCTTTCCAGTTCCTCTGGTCGCCGCTGATCGACAAGGTGAACATACCGGTGCTGCGCCGGTTGGGACGGCGCAAGCAGTGGATCGTGCCGATGCAGCTGGTGCTGGGCGCGATCCTGATTACGATGAGCGTGCTGGAACCGCGTACCCAGCTCGGCTGGTTCAGCCTGCTGGCGGGAATCGGCGCGTTCGCCAGCGCGACACAGGATATCGCGATCAATGCGTGGCGGATCGACGTAGCCGACGAGCGCGCGACGATCGACATTCTCTCCACCGTTTACCAGATGGGCTACCGGCTGTCGTCGCTGGTGGGCGGGGCGCTCGGCCTGATCATTGCCGCGCGGATCGGCTGGCCCGAAACCTACGCGCTGATGGGGGCGATCCTGCTGGGCGTGGGCTTCATCGGCCTGTGGGCGCCCAATGCGAGCGAAAACGCCGCGGACGTGGCGACCGAAAGCGAACGGCAGGTGCGCGCGCTGCGTCATGCGGGGGAACTCGAACCCGCGATCCGCAATCGCGCGCTGGCGCTGGTCGCGCTGCTGTGGGCGGGGGCGATCGGCATCGTCCTGACGTTCATGATCATGTCGATGACCTACGCCCCCGAAGATCGGCCCAACCCGACCGAATTCACGGTCAATGTCGGCCCGTGGATCATCGTGGCGACCATCATCCTGCCCGCGCTGATCGCCGGCTGGCTCGCCTCGAAGAAGCGCCGCGGCGAACACCTGCTGACAGCCGACGAGGAACCCGCCAGCGGCGGCAATTACATCCTCGATCACCTGTACCGCGCGCTGGTGCTGCCGCTGGTCGAATTCGTGGGACGTATGGGATGGTCGCTGGTGCTGATCCTGGCGGTGGTGCTGACCTATCGTATCTGCGACGCGATCTGGGGTACTTTCGCCTATCCCTTCTATCTCGGGGAGCTCGACTACACGAATGACGACGTCGCTTTCGCGTCGAAGTTCTTCGGCGTGGGGGCGATCATCGCAGGGCTCGCGCTCGGCGGCCTGTTGCTGACCACCATCGGCCGGATGGCGACGCTGCTGATCGGCGGGATACTCGCCGCGCTGACCAACCTGCTTTACGCGGATATGGCCGTGGGCGGATATTATATGGAGGCCTTCAGCGGGGCGATCGGTTTCACCTACCTGATCGAACAGGTACCGGGCATCGGCGATGCGGACCTTGCCAAGCTCACCATCACCATCGCGTTCGAAAATCTCGCGATCGGCATAGCCGGGGCTGCCTATATCGCATGGCTCTCCTCGATCGTCTCGAAGAAGTTCAGCGCGGTGCAGTATGCGCTGCTGTCGTCGCTGACGCTGCTGGTGGGCACGCTGGGCCG
>Ga0070754_10002802_pt1 | contig 12622 bp, 7 predicted proteins | sample VirMetDEL_Sep_01_FD_75181 | JGI IMG/M metagenome (GOLD analysis project Ga0070754, IMG submission 75181) | Aqueous microbial communities from the Delaware River and Bay under freshwater to marine salinity gradient to study organic matter... | ecosystem: Environmental > Aquatic > Marine > Coastal... | reverse complement strand
TTAAGAATGAATGCATATATCATTCACTACCACAAGAAGAATTCGATAAATTATGGGATTTTGTAGAGAAACTCACATGGCTCACAGATCTCAATTATGAGGATATTCAATACGAGGAGGTCACTCTCATAAAGGATTTGGCACTGAATTCGTCCTATTGACAAAAGCTAAATAGGACGCTACAATTGAATTGCAGTTTATTTTTTAACGCATTGGAGAAATAATTTATGCCGAAAGGTTTTACAGTAAAAGCAAATGCTCCCATCAAAGAAAAAGCAGAAGAATGGGACTATGAGAAAATCAAAGAACGAATGAGAGGAAAGAGTATTGTCTTCTGTCTACCAGGACGAGGATGTTCCTTTGCTTTTCTGAAGTCATTTGTACAATTATGTTTTGATCTTGTACAAAATGGAATGAGTATTCAAATTTCACAAGACTACTCATCCATGGTTAACTTTGCACGATGCAAATGTCTTGGTGCAAATGTTCTTCGTGGGCCTAAACAGATTCCTTGGGATGGTAAATTGAATTATGATTATCAATTATGGATTGATAGTGATATTGTTTTTAATAGTGAAAAGTTCTGGCAACTTTGTGATCTAGCACTTTCGGAAGAAGGCGAAGAGAGAGAAGTTGTTGCTGGTTGGTACTGCACAGAAGATGGTCGTACTACTTCTGTGGCTCATTGGCTCGAAGAAGAGGAATTCCGCCAGAATGGTGGAGTGATGAATCATGAGACAGTAGAAAGCATCAGCAAGCGTCGGAAACCATTTACAGTTGACTACACTGGATTTGGTTGGGTTCTCATTAAAAATGGAGTATTTGAGAATTTAGAATATCCCTGGTTTGCGCCCAAGATGCAAGTTTTTGAATCTGGTGCTGTGCAAGATATGTGTGGAGAAGATGTTTCTTTCTGCCTTGATGCAAAAGAAGCAGGTTTTGAGATCTGGTGTGATCCTCGTGTTCGTGTTGGACATGAGAAAACAAGAGTAATTTGATAGCTTATGATTAATATCCTTTACAAAGGAAGAAAAATCTATAATAACCTAACAGAAGAAGAATCCACCGAGATTCTCTTCGAGTTGGCACAAAAATCTTATGATGGCGAAATTGATGCAAATGAAATTGAATTGGAGGAAGTCTAATGGCAAAAATTAAATTACTGAATGGTGCAGATCAAATTGAATCCAAACCCAAGAAATCCCGCCAGGGAAGTGGGAAGCACACAAAGTATGCTGCAACGAGCAGGAATAAGGCACGAAAACCATCCCGAGGACAAGGGACTTAAATAGAATAAGTTAATAGGGAGTCTTATGGCTCTCTTTTTTATGTCCAAGAAAGAGTATCTTATTAACTGGATTAGGGAAATTTCTGAGATAAGACCAGAATTAGGTGGGTTTGCTGTGTGTCCTTATGCGAAATCAGCCTTTTATGAGATTATTGAGTGTTGTGTGGAGAATTTGAGACCCGTTGATGGGTATGATGTTATAATTTTTATTGTTGATGATGAATTGTGTCTTGAGGAAATCCAGAAATGGGTTGAATTTTATAACGATAAGTATAAGAACTGGAAATTTTTCGAAGATTGCGCCACTTATGATACTTTTGTCAATGGAATTAAGACAAACAATGGCAAATATAACCTTATTTTAGCTCAACCAAAGGAAAAATTGCTCAAATTTAGAGTAAAATTAGCAAAAACAGAGTATTATTCCAATTGGGATGATGATTATCTCAAAGAAATACTTGAAGACGATTATAAATTACTAGAGTCATGGGATAGCAACCCCATAAAAAGTTCTGATTTACCAAATCAGGAGAAAAAATGACCGACAAGAACAAAGAATACATGATAAAAATGTGGGGAACACAGTATTTGTCTAATGAATATGGCTGGGAAGAAAAAATCAAGAAACAACAAATGCTTCGTGAGATTAGTCACGACGAAATAACTCCCAAAACACATGATTTTGCCATACAAAATGAATTACATTCTCATATCAGAAATGATGATGACTATGCTGATTGGGAATATGGTACGGAACCACTTTTTGGGTAATAAATAAGATAGAATTAATAAAATAAATGCCAGTAGAGCGAGTTAGTAGAGGTTTCAAAGATATTAGTTTATCATTACAGGTCAATCCATTGACCTATGATCTTATTGATATTAAAAATGAGACCGCTATTGCTCGCTCTGTTCGCAATTTAGTTTTTACTCTACCAGGAGAAAAGTTTTTCAATCAAACCTTGGGCTCTAATGTGACAAAAAGTTTGTTTGAAAACATTGACGATGTATCTGCATCAATCATAAAAGACGAAATCACAAACACAATAGAAAATTATGAACTAAGGGTTGAGTTAATTGGGGTTGATGTTGAACCAAATTATGATAATAATGAATTTAATGTTACTGTGAGATATTACATTGTTGGTATTGATTCCCTACCACAACAACTTTCATTTGCACTACAATCGACACGATAATGTCACTAGTTAATTTTACTAATCTAGATTTCGATCAAATTAAGGTTTCAATCCAGGATTACCTTAGAGCAAATTCCAACTTCACTGATTATGACTTCGAGGGTTCTAATCTGTCAGTGTTGATTGAGATGTTGGCATACAATACCTATGTTGCATCTTATAATGCAAACATGGTGAGTAATGAAGTTTTTATTGATAGTGCGACTTTAAGAGAAAATATTGTTTCTCTGGCACGAAATATTGGCTATGTGCCAAGATCAAGAAGAGCAGCAAGGGCAAATGTTAGTTTTTTTATCGAAGTAAATGACCAATCAATCAAGGTTGTAACACTTAAACGAGGTATTGCTTGCACTACAACCAGCTTTGGGGGATCTTCTTATGTTTTTTCCGTTCTTGATGACATTACAGTACCAGTTATTAATGGAATAGCATCATTTGATGCCATTGACATCTATGAAGGTTCTTATGCAAATTCAAACTTTACGATATCTCCAGGAGTAACAAATCAAAGATTTATTCTTGAGAATAGAGGAATAGATACAAGAACTCTAAAAGTATTGGTAAGAGATACCCAATCCAGTACTAGTGCCAGAAAGTTTATCGAATCATCCAGTATTCTTGATGTAACCGCAACATCAAAAGTATTTTTTATTCAAGAAATAGAAGACGAAAGATATGAACTTTTATTTGGAGATGGTATATTTGGGCAAAAATTAACCGAAAATAACTATGTTGATATTTCTTATTTAATTTCCAATGGTAGTTCTGGTAATGGTATTTCTTCCTTTGGATTTTCCGGAACACTGGTTGACGAAAAAAATGCTATAGTTTCTGGTAGCATATCACTGATTACCACAAACATTACATCTTCTGGTGGAACAGAAATTGAGTCTGTTAATTCCATAAGAACATTTGCATCAAGACTTTATTCTTCGCAAAATAGGGCAGTCACTGCCACTGATTATGAAACTCTTATTCCAAAAGTATACCCAGAGGCAGAATCTGTCAGTGCATTTGGTGGAGAAGAACTGGATCCACCACAATACGGAAAAGTTTTTATTGTTATAAAACCAGCTTTTGGGTCATATTTGTCTAATGCTACTAAGGACAACATAAAATTCCAACTCAGAAAATATTCTGTTGCTGGTATTGTCCCAGAAATTATGGATCTAAAATACATTTATCTCGAATTAACTTCCAATGTATATTACGACTCTAATACTACTCTTAGTGTGGATACAACTAAAACAAAAGTAGTTAATAATATAACAAAGTATTCCGATTCGGAAGAACTAAACAAATATGGAGCAAAGTTTAAGTATAGTAAATATCAGAAATTAATCGATGATAGTGATGTTTCAATAACATCAAATATTACAACAGTACAAATCAGAAGAGATCTTATCGTCACTCAAAATCAATTTGCCCAATATGAAATTTGTTTTGGTAATCAATTTCATATTGCTAATACAAATAGCTATAATATAAAAACCTCAGGATTTAAGGTCAGTGGATTGACAAATACCGTTTATGTTGGGGACATCCCAGATCAAAATAAGCAAACTGGTTCTTTGTTTTTGTTTTACTTAAATTCGGATACTAGTCCTGTCATTATAAAACGATCAATAGGAACAATTAATTATGTAAAAGGAGAGATTATCTTGAATCCTATTAATATTATTTCTACAGAAAAAAATGATGGTGGCAATCCAGTAATTGAGTTTTCTGTGGTACCGGAATCTAATGATGTTCTCGGAGTTCAGGATTTATATTTGCAGATAGATATTAATAGGTTAAATGTAAATCTGATTCCTGACAATATAACATCAGGTTCGGACACAAGTGGAAAAAATTATATCATTTCCTCCAGTTATTCCAATGGTAGTTTAGTAAGAAAGTAATAAATGGAACCAAACAACAGAGTAAAGATCAGTTCTATCGTTGAAAGTCAACTACCATCTTTTGTAAGGGAGGATTATCCTCTTGTTTCTGAGTTTCTGATGGAATATTACAGATCTCTTGAAGCCAAGGGATCTGCTTATGATTTGCTTACAAACATTGATGATTATGTAAAAGTTGATAATATAACAAATTTAACAGAAACGACATCTCTTACTTCTGGTATTGATTATATTGATACAACAATCAATGTCACAAGCACCAGTGGATTTCCTCATACCTATGGACTAATTAAAATTGATGACGAAATTATTCTATACAAATCAAAAACATCTACATCATTTGTCGATTGTATAAGAGGATTTAGTGGTGTCTCAGAATATTCTGTTGGAAATACAGAAGATCTTACATTTTCAGAAACAGAAATAAACAAGCACACAGAAAATTCCGAAGTAATTAATCTAAGTGTTCTTTTTCTCAAAGAATTTTTTATCAAGATCAAAAAGCAATTTGCATTTGGATTCGAGAATAGAGAACTATACAAAGGTCTCAATGAAAATATTTTCATCAAACAATCAAAAGATTTTTATACTTCTAAGGGAACAGACAGATCATTTGAGATTCTCTTTAGAGTCTTATATGGAAAAGATGTTGAGGTCATACTTCCAAGAGATTACTTAATTAGACCGTCAGACGCTCAATATCGTGTTACTCGCAATTTAGTTGTAGAGCCAATTTCTGGAGACATAGAATCACTACAAAACAAAACTGTCTTCCAAGATCAATATGATAATATACCAAAATCATTTGGCACAGTAACAGATATACAAAGAATTGTCAGGGAAGGAACAGAATATTTTATACTGAAACTAGACTATGATTTTAATAAAGATATAATTGTTAATGGTTCTATATTTGGCGACCTAAAAATACATCCAAAAACAATTATAACAGAAAATCTTTCCCAAAATGCAACTACAATCTCAGTTGATTCTACTATTGGATTTCCTAGCTCTGGTGAATTACTAGTCGAAAGAGATCTTTATACCATAATAATATCATACAACGGAAAAACAGTTAATCAATTCTTAAACTGCAATGGTATATCAGAAAAAATAAGTAACGGAACTAATATTTCTTCCAATACTTATGCTTATGGGTATTCTGATTTGCAACAATCTTCTCAGGTAAGATTTAGAATTACAGGAGTATTGGCTGAAACTAACATTCGTTCTGGGAATAGGTACTACGAAAAAGGAGACTCTGGTAGAATAATAAATCTTGGATACAACGGACAAGATCCAAAGGACAATAATTGGATCATCAACAATACAGTAAAATGTGAAGTAGCTAATTTTACTAACGATGGAAATTTTAAATATAACATAATAACCTATGATAATAATGGGGTTTATGATGGTGATTCCGTAGAAGTTGATTACATTGACAATTTCGGACAAAGATCATTGGACATATTTGATGCTAAAACTCCTTTTGGTAGTATTCCAGGAAAAAGCTTTCAGATTACAACAAACGGAAAGGTAATAACAAGTATTTTTTCGATCAAGAGAGTATTATCAAAATATAATAATTTCTTGTCTGATATCTTGAATGTATATAAAGATTATAGTGACGAAACTGTTTATGTGACATCATCTTCTCTTCCTTTTTATGGAGAAGGAACAGAAGAAAACTTTGATAATTATACAATAACATTAAATGGAGAGTTTTCTGGAGAGATATTGAAAATAGTTCCAGATGGAGAAGCTCACGGTTTGTTAACTGGAGATGCGGTAGTATATTCCCCAGGACAGTCTACTACTCTAGGAATACAATCTGGGATTTATTTTGCCAAAAAAGAAAGCGAGACTCAAATAAAATTAGCAAAAAGTAGAGAAAATATAGAGAAACAGGCATTTGTTTCTATAGCTACTACATCTTTGACCAATAACAAACTCATTTTACTGAGGTTAGGGGAAAATGCAGTAATAGATTCGCAAAAACTAGTGAGATCACTTGTGTCTCCGGTTAATGATGGAAAATCTCATCCAACACCAAATGGAACAATAGGTATCTTAATCAACGGCGTAGAGATATTAAATTATAAATCAAGTGACTATATTTATTATGGCCCAATAAAGTCAATTGATGTAGTTTCTTCTGGTAAACATTTTGATGTTATTAACCCACCAGTTTTAGAAATTTCTTTCAATTCTACTTCTTATGGTTCCACTGGGTATTGTGGAATAGAAGGTTCATTGGAAAGAATTGACATTGTTGATCCTGGATTTGGGTATATTGATGAGCCAATAATTAATATTTCAGGTGGTTCTGGATCTGGAGCAAAGGCGACGGCAATTACTTCTTTTTATGATCACATAATCAATCTAAATCCAAAATCAGAAATTAACCTGGCAACAAATCAAATTGGATTTTCCACTTACCATAAATTAGTTACAGGAGAATCTATCATTTATAAAACTGATGGCAATTCTCCAATCGGTGGACTGACAACAGATGCAAAATATTATGTTAATGTGATAGATGGAGAAACAATCACATTACATAAAAACCTAACAGATTCACTAAACTCGGATAATCCAATAAATCTAACTTCCTATGGGTCTGGAATTCATAGAATAAGATCAACGGAAAAAAAGAAAAAAATAAATTCTATTATCATAAATAATCCTGGATCTGGATATAAAAACAAAAAAGTAACAGTTCCGGCAGAAAGAATTAATACTTACTCAAATACCGTAGATGCATATTCGTACCCATTTTTAAGTGGAGAAACGATTTATTATTATGGGGGTCAGGAAAATATCTCTGGTCTTGATACCGGAAGCTATATCGTCACAAGAGTCAATGATACTTCATTTAAACTATCAAATATTGGTACCGGAACAACAGAAAAAGACTTTTATTACAAAACAAAACAGTACATAAATTTTGGATCCAGTGGAATTGGCACTCACATTTTCAATTATGAACCTATCCAAGTTTCCATATCTGGAAAATCTGGTGCGTTTAACGCCGAAGTTCAGCCAGTTTTTCGGGGAGAAGTTAGTTCCATTTTTGTTGAAAATGGTGGAGTTGGTTATGGATCATCAGAAATTATTAACTACAATAAACAACCAACATTCAATCTAAACTCAGGATCTAACGCAAAGGTTTCTCCAATTGTTTCCAATGGGAAGATAGTAGATGTTGTAGTAAGTGATCCCGGAAGTGGATACAATTCTCCACCAGATTTAATTATAAATGGAGTTGGTTCTGGTGCAGTTTTGACTCCTATTATTTCTAATGGAAAAATAACAAAAGTAAATATAATAAATGGTGGCAATGGATACGAGCAAAAGAATACCTACATCACTGTCTTTGTTCCTGGTGAGAATTGCATACTGAGGTCTAATCCACAAAAATGGACGATCAATCAAGTAAAAAGACTAATTGAAACAAATAAAATTACTTCTGATGATAGTGTGGCCTATCAGGGTAAGTATAAGGAGTATGGTATTCAATATACCCATAGTTATGCCCCAAGGTCTCTGAGAAAAAAAGTATTTTCGGAAGTACCAGAAGATGGTATTACGAATTATAAACAAGATTATCAAAATGATTTCGATGAAAAGAAATATCATTCTCCATTATTAGGATGGGCCTATGATGGAAATCCAATTTATGGGCCATATGGTTATGATTCACTAACCAATAAAACAGCAAAACAAGTACTAAGTGGTTACGGAAATCCAACCGATAGTTCTCCCAATCGACCAGATAAAAAAACTTTTCCTGCTGGGTACTTTGTAGAAGATTATGTTTTTGATAATTCTGGGGATCTAGATGAACACAATGGTAGATTCTGCATAACTCCAGAATACCCAAATGGCGTCTATGCTTATTTCATGACTTTAGATGAAAACCTTTCCGATTCTGGTTCTTTTGTTGGGGACAAAAAGCCAAAGTTTCCTTATATTATAGGCAATACATATAAATCAAAACCAATTGATTTTAATTTTAATTTGGCTTCTACTCAAGACAAATTTGAGTTCAATGACTTTACGCTAAGAAATGTCAGCCATTATAATATCTTTAGTGATACTTCAGGTTATGAATATATTCTAAATCGAGATGAATTACTAAAACAAAAGATAAACATAAAAAATACTTCAACTGGCAGCATAAGTTCTATAAGAGTATTATCTGGTGGCGAGAATTATGCTGTTGGCGATAGAGTTGTATTTGATAATTCATCCACCAATGGCGATAATGCCGCAGCAAGGGTTAGATTCATAAAAGGAAGGTCTGTGACTGGAATATCACAGAGCACTACATCAATATATGATGTTGAGTTCTATCCATCTGGGATATCAAATAAAGTGGTTGGATATTCCACTCAGCCACACAATTTATCTAACTTAGATTATGTTTTAGCAAATTCACTGACCGAATATAATCCATCTTTGGAAAACAATTTCAATATTAATGTTAATTCTAAAAATTATATTCTACAAATTGGAGTTGGAGACACTAATACTACTGGTATTGTAACTTATTTTTATACTACTAATCCATCAGCATTAAGAGAAAATGATGTCCTTTCTATTGAGTCTGAGGAAGTAAAAGTATTAAATGTAGATAATGCTACTTCTAGGATAAGAATATTAAGAGAGCATAATTCTACTATAGGAACTTCTCATTCTGTAGGTTCCATATTGACAGAAAAACCAAGAACTTTCAATCTAACACTAAAAACTCCACTCAAAAAGAAACCTTATAATATAAATCGCCAAATATACTTTAATCCAAACGAATCATTAGGGATAGGAACAAATGTTGGAGTTGGGTATACTATAGGATTTTCAAATCCTGGAGTTGGAATAACTTCAATCACAATACCAACTAAATCAATTTACATCAAAAATCACAATCTCAACACAGGAACAGAGTTGTTGTATAATTCAAATTCAACCACTCCAATAACAGTCTATGACGGAACTAGCGAGTTTGATTTGGAAGATAACAGTGTTGTTTATGCGGCAAAAATATCGAATGATTTGGTTGGGATTGCCACAATTAAGGTAGGACTAGGAACTACTGGAGAGTTTGTAGGAATCTCTCAAACTGGATCCACATTATTCTTTGCCGGAATTGGAGATGGTGTTTATCATAGCTTTACGACAAGGTACGATAATGTAACGAAAGGAAGCATCACAAAAACATCTGTAACCGTATCAACAGCATCTACTCATAGATTACTATTAAATGATAGTGTTTTTATGGGTGTATATCCCGGAATCACAACATCAATAAAAATTCAGTATAGTGACACTCACAGAATATTAACAGCAAATCCAAAAGATTTTACTGAGATTGATTATGCTAATAATCTTATTAATATCCCAAATCACGGATATTCAAATGGGGAGAAATTAATTCATACATCAGATTCTCCTGCTACTGGACTAGAAAATCAAGGAGTTTATTATGTTGTTGTCTATGATGAAAATAGAATTAAACTTTCTAATAGCTATTATGATTCTGTTAATGACAAACAACAAATTGTCAACATAGAAAGCTCTTCTTATGGGACATTATCACAGGTAAATCCAAGGATAAAACTAGAAAAAAATAATGAAGTAGTTTTTGATCTGTCGGATTCGTCATTGTCACAGCCAAGTGTTGGAATTGGAAGAACTTCTTCATTCGATTTTAAAATATTTACCGACCAAAATTTTTCTGGAGAGTTCTATCCTAGTCGGCTGAATATAACTCGCATAGGAAATATTGGAATTGATACCACGGCAAAATTATCATTTAGAATAAGTGACAATTTCCCAGAAAAAGTCTATTATAATCTAGTACCAACAACAAATCTGAGCACAAAGAATCAAATATATTCTGATACAGATGTATTGGGACATAATGAACTTTTGTTTGTTTTGAATCCACTGAATGGAAGAAATATAATTACGGGAATAACATCAAATACATTTACAATACAACCAAATAAGAAAATTAATGTTTCCTCTTACTCACAATCTGATGGGAGTTTTAGTTATTATACTAACTCCACAACTGAACTAGGGGAAATACAAGAATTTGAAGTCAATTCTCGTGGAAGTTTTTATGATTCACTTCCTTCAATTACTAGAGTAAATTCTGGCATTGGAAGTAATGCAATTGTCATACCACAAAGCACAAATATAGGAAATATAGTAAGAACAGAAATAAAAGATATTGGATATAACTATTCAATAGACAAAACTCTTATCCCAACCATAAAATTCCCATCGGTACTAAGAGTAGAAACTTTTTCCACAATAGATTATATTACACTTGTTTCTTCGGGACTAAATTACAACTATCCTCCAGATCTTGTTGTTATTGATGGATATACCAAATTGCCTCTAGATGATATTCTACTTGAGTTCAATCAAGATATGACTTCAGTAGAGATATTAAAAAATACAAAAGGATTATATAATGTTTTGCCAAAAATTATTCCAACAAATAACTCAAATGGATTTGGAATTAGGCTAATTGAATATAATGATTCTACTAAGGTTGTTAAGGCATATTTTTCGGATCAATTTAGTGACCTAGATGATTATCCTTTCCAAATTGGAGATAATGTTTTTATAGAAGGAATAGCAATTACGGATTCTGGGAAAGGATACAACTCAAAAAATTACAATTATTCATTGTTTCCAATCGTTGGAATAAATACAGACACATTGGGTGGAAGTGGGTCTTCGGTAGAATATTCTCTTGTTGATCATCTGACACCAGGCGAAATTCCTGGAACTTTTGATTCCGAAAACTCTTCGGGAAGATTGGTATCAGAAAATGAGTTTCCAACTTTTGAGATTGCGATAACAAAAAATAAATTTATTCCGGGAGAGTTAGTTAGCAATGGAAAAACTACAGGAACCACAACAAAATGGAAAGAAGAATCTAATTATTTGACAGTAGACATAAGAGAAGATTTTGAGTTGAATGATATTATAGTTGGAGAAACATCAAAATCTCAGGCAATAGTAAGAGAAATATTTGCTTTTGATTCTTATTGTAAAGTGGATTCTTCTTCTATTGTGAGAAATGGTTGGAATAAAAATACTGGGTATCTAAATGATAATTCCCAAAGAATCCACGATAATGACTATTATCAATATTTCTCATATGCCATAAAATCTGAGATTTCTATCGAAGATTGGAAGACAGCAGTAGAAAATTTAAACCACACTCTTGGATTTAAGAAGTTTTCCAATTTAGAAGTAAATTCTACTACTGGCTCTGTTATTTTAAATAAAGATCAGAATCAAGGATTATTTAATTCTGTATGTGACTTAAATAGTACAGTAGATATTGAATGTATTCATGATTATGATCTGGCATCAGAAAATAATTTCTACATAGATGGAAAATTAACTAGTGATGAAATAATATTTAATTCATCAATCCTTATCGACTACACAGAATCAGTTGGAAATAGAGTATTAACAATTGATGATATAAGTGACGAGTTCAATACATCATATTCACAAAACTTTGTAACTTCATTTAACATTTAATCAAAAAATGGCAACAAAAGTAAGGGCAAAAAAAATATTCATTGGAGTCAAAGACGATCGTTTTGATGATCGTAGACAATCTTCTATTTTGTCAATACTTACTGATGGAAATGATTTATTTCTGAATCAATATGGAAAAATATTTACGGCTGATGAACTCGGAAGCTTTGATGTCATAAAAACAAATGATGGGGCAGTTTTGGAGTTTTATCCTGTTGACAGTAGAAACGAATACACTTATTCTTTCATTTCGTATGATACAAAACAGAATATTTCAACAACAGATAACTTTAATTTTGGCAATTCGGTAAGCATAAGATCCGAACATTCTACTATTGGAGCTGGATCTTCCGGAGTCTTATACTCAATTCCAGATTATTATACATCTGCCAAACTGATGATTGAAGTGTCCTCTTCTACAAGTAGAGATTATGAATACAATGAAATCAATTTAATCTCAAACAATGGAGAAGTCAACTCATCAGAATATGGTAGAATAACACTATCAGACGACTCTCTAAACTCTATTGTTGGATTAGGAACATATGGAATTGATTATTCTGGTGGAAATACACAATTAATTTTCTATTCTGATACTAATAGAGAATTGACTTCTAATGTTATTGGAGTTTCTATTGCCAATACAGATTTTTCTTCTG
>Ga0070754_10002796_pt1 | contig 12636 bp, 14 predicted proteins | sample VirMetDEL_Sep_01_FD_75181 | JGI IMG/M metagenome (GOLD analysis project Ga0070754, IMG submission 75181) | Aqueous microbial communities from the Delaware River and Bay under freshwater to marine salinity gradient to study organic matter... | ecosystem: Environmental > Aquatic > Marine >... | reverse complement strand
GACCGCCCTCTTGCTTCCAGCTGCCTTCGTCGCTGGTCTCGAAATCGTTATAAAGCCCCTCGTCGCCGAGGTTGAAATCGAGGTATCTGATGGCATCGCCTTCTTCGACAAGCAGCTCGATTTCAGCAAGGTCCTGCTCGGGGACGAACTTGACGTTGAAATCCAAATCGACGCGCTTGGCAGCGTGCGCCTGAGCAATGAGCAACAACAGAACGGCTAGCAGCGGTAGCTGACGGAGAGACATCGAGCGGCTCCAGATAAGGTTCAGTGCTATGACGACGTGGCCATACGTAGATTCAACCGGCCCGAAAAATCAGATGATCTTCCCAGTCTTCCTCTGCAACGGAGCCCTCGGCAATCATCCGCCCGGACTGAGAAATGCGCTCAGCGTGCACCGCATCCGGGTCGCCGCAAACCAGATGATGCCAAAGCGGGAGGTCCTTGCCTTCGGCAACGAGTCGATAACCGCAGGTGGGTGGCAGCCATTTGAATTGCGCGGCATCGACAGCCGTCAGCTGAACGCAATCAGGCACGCTGGCGCGTCGGTTGGGGTAGTTTGTACAGCGGCAGCTTTTCAGATCGAGCAATTTGCAGGCGATGCGGGTGTAGTAGACGCTGCCGTCCTCTTCATCCTCTAGCTTTTGCAGGCAGCACAATCCGCAGCCATCGCAAAGCGACTCCCATTCGGCCGAGTCCAGTTCGGCGAGGGTTTTGCGCTTCCAGAAGGGTTCGACTTTTGCCGCCATTGAATCTGCCATCTCTGATAAAGACGCGAGTCTAGCAGGCCGTTTAAAAACTACCTACGTTGACAATACTGCGTTAAAAAACAGCCTCAAACGCTCATTTACAGTATGTAAACTCGTACGCGAGCCCGGTCCGCTTTTTGGCTGTTTTGACTCGCTGCGCTCGCCCTTCGGGCCAGCCTTCGGCTGTTACTTCCGCTGGTCGTTGCGCCTTGTCTTGCCTGCCTCGTCTACGTTTTCAACGGTCTGCTAGCCATTGCCATACGGCCGGCCAAGCTTGGCTGCGAGCGGAGCGATTCAGTAGGCAGGCAAATGACCGGCGGCTGTGCCCGCTCTTACCTCATACAGGGTCGTTACGGCGCAGCAGCTCTTCGGGCAAATGCTCGATGTACTCTTCCTCAGGCGGCGGCATCTGAAGGTGATAACCTTGTTTATCCAGGTTATCGAGCACCGTCGCGATGTCTTCCCGCGCCAGCTTGCGCTCCGGAGTCAGAACGATATCGAAAGCGTGCTGCGGCGGACCGAAGGCGGCGAGCAAGGCTTCGGGCACACGCGCCAGCGCCTCGCTGCGTTCGACGTACAGGTACATCTCGTTTTTGCGCGGGCTTCTATAAATAGAACAGATGCGTTTCATGATTTCGCCTCCAGCGCATCGAGAAGGGCTTGGCCCATTCGCTCCCGGCGCCAACCTCGCAGTGAATCGGGCAATTCATAAGGGCCATCCGGGTATCCGGTTTTCAACAACGCTTCGAGCACCTTCTTGCGCAGCATCAGTTCAGGAGCGATATCCAGGGCTTGGGCTTCGTGCTGCCCAACTGCACGAAGCTTCTTCAGTAGCCCCGATGCATCCAGCGGCAAGGGCTCGGGCAAAAGCTCAGGCCAATCCTGCTCAGGCGTGGCGGCAGCGGTACGGATCAGTTCGAGCAGCGTCTCGCCATCCTGACGTACGGTGCGTGGATGCATATCGTCTATACGCGCAAGGCCGACCAGATCGGTGGGCTGGGTGCGCGCCAATGGCCACAGACTATGCTCGCGCACGACTCGATTCCGAGGCTGGTTGCGCGCCCGCGCCTGCCGCTCACGCCAGGCAGCCAAGCATCGCAGCACGGCAAGCTGCCTCGGCTTGAGGCGCCAGGCCTGCTTGATCTCACGGTAAGCCTCGTCAGGGTCGGTTTCACGCTGCAGATTCATCACCAGCTCAGCGCCGTCTTCCAGCACCCAGGCGCGCTTGGCCTCGGACAGCTTCGGCATCAGCGCTTCGTACAGTTCGGCCAGGTGTTGCGCATCTTCGGCAGCATATTGGATCTGGGTCTCACTGAGCGGTCGCTGGAGCCAGTCGGAGCGAGTTTCGCCTTTGGGCAATTCGAGGCCCAGCACCGTCTGCACCAATCGCGAATAGCCCATCGAGAAACCAATGTTCAGATAACCGGCAGCCAGCTGCGTATCGAATAACGGCACCGGAAGGCTATCGGTGAGGCGCCAGAGCACTTCGAGGTCTTCGCTGCAGGCATGCAGGACCTTCACCACAGCCTGGTCTTCCAACAAGCCGGCAAAGGCAGCCCAATCGGTAATTAGCAGTGGATCGATCAGATAGGCACAGCGCCCGTCGCCAACCTGCAGCAAGGCGGCTATCGGGTAGAAGGTATCGACCCGCATGAACTCGGTATCCACCGCGACATAGGGCAGCTGGCGCCACTCGGCGCACAAGCGGGCCAGATGAGCGTTATCCAGGACCCATTGAGTTTCGATGGCCACTAGGCCCTCCTTTGTTATTCGGCTTGCGACCGGGTACCCGATCGAAGAGGCGCGCAGTATATATCGCGACCGCCGAATCGCCGTGCAAACATCGGCGATGACCTGCGTGCTAACGTTTCGGGATTACAGAAGGAGCCCCGCCATGCCCATCGCTCAACTGATCAGCCCTGAACATTTATCCAAGCGCCTGCAACAATCAGATCTACGCATTCTGGATTGTCGCTTCGCCCTCGAAGACCCCGAATACGGGCGGCGCAGCTATGACGAGGCGCATATTCCTGGCGCCCGCCATGCCGATCTCGAGCGCGACTTGTCTGCGGAAATTGTTCCAGGCGTTACCGGCCGGCATCCTCTGCCGGCGCCGCATGACCTGATAGAGAAGCTCAGGAATTGGGGACTTAACAACGACAGCGATATCGTGCTCTACGATGACGGCCCAGGCGCGTTCGCCGCTCGGGCGTGGTGGCTGCTGGCCTGGCTGGGCAAGCGTGACGGCGTTTATCTGCTTGATGGCGGCGTCAAGGCATGGCGCGAGGCTGGGCTGCCCCTGGATGCCAGCATTCCTACTGACATGGACGGTAATTTTTCAGGTCAGTCCGATGACAGCCTGATCACGGATGCAACGCACCTGTCGAGCCGACTCGATACGCCAGACCTGACCCTCATCGATGCGCGCGCCCTGCCGCGCTTTCTTGGCGAAATCGAACCTATCGATCCGGTTGCGGGCCACATTCCTGGCGCGAGCTGCGCTCCATTCACTGAAAACCTGGACGCTACGGGGTGCTTTCTGCAGCCCAATGAGCTGCATGCTCGTTTCGATCAGTTGCTGGCCGGCAAAGCCCCGAAAACACTGGTGGCCTACTGCGGTTCGGGCGTGACAGCCTGTCACAACCTGTTCGCGCTGTGCCTGGCCGGATATCCCTTGGCGAAACTGTACCCAGGTTCCTGGAGCGAATGGATCACCGACTCCCAGCGCCCCGTTGCCTAAGTTTCGTCCTCTTAAATGATGGCTGTCCGGTCATATTTTGCCTAAACGGTTTTTAGCGAACTTCGGCAATAATTCCCTGCCGATCGTCGTGATATTTACGAAAAATTGCACTCTTCCGTTTGCGAAGAATCTGAAAACCTTGGTAGGGTCCGACCCGCTTTTTCCCAGGAGTACAACAATGAAAACAACATGGTTGAAGACCGCGATAGCGGTGGCTGTAGGTGCACTTTCCACTCAAGCCCTGGCTGCCGGTTTCGCCCTCAACGAGCAGAGCATCAGCGGCATGGGCACCTCATTCGCAGGTCGCTCTTCTTCTGCCGATGATGCCAGCACGGTCTTTGGTAACCCTGCAGGCATGGCGCTGCTCAAGCGCGAACAAGTCAGCTTCGGGGTAGCGGCGATCAATGCCAAGACGGATATCAAGGATGCCAGCGGCGTTCCGCCTACTGGCAGCAATGACGGTGACATGGTCCCGGTAACAGCCGTTCCGATGGGCTATTACGTCAAGCCAATCGACGATAAATGGGCGCTGGGTCTAGGCGTCTATGTTCCATTCGGGCTGATTACCGACTATGAAAATGGCTTTCAAGGCCGTTATTTCGGTGACTACAGCGAAGTGCGTGTAATCACCGTACAGCCCACCGTCAGCTATCGCTTTAACGAAAAACTCTCGGTCGGCTTTGGCCCGACGATCAACCGCATCGATGGACAGTTGGAGAGCGCCGTACCTCCACTAGCGGGCACCAGTGACAGCCGAGTAAAAATCAAAGGCGACGATACCGCCCTTGGTTTCAACATCGGCATGCTGTACGAGTTCAGCCCGCATACACGGGCGGGATTAACCTATCACTCAAAAGTCGTCTACAAGCTAGAGGGCGATACCGAGATCACCGGAAGCGACTTGGCTCTGGGGTCTTTTGGCGCCTATGGTAAGTACGATGCCTCCCTTGATCTGGAAACGCCTGAGTCTATCGATTTGTCGTTGACCCACGAATTGAACGATCAGTGGACGATCTACGGCGGCGCAACGCTGACCCGCTGGAGCCGTCTCGAATCGATCGTTGTGGAAAACGAGGGTGTCGCGCCTGGCCCAGCCTCAGGTCTTTTCGGAACGATTTCCGAAGAACAAGACTGGCATGACACTTGGTCCTACGCCCTCGGCGCGGCTTACAAATTGAATAAGCAGTGGACGCTGCGTACTGGCGTGGCGCTTGATCAGAGCCCGACCAACAATACCCACCGCTCCCCGCGCATCCCGACTGGCGATCGTACAGCGGTGAGCTTTGGTCTGGCATGGAACCCAACCGACGATATGACTGTTGATCTGGCCTACTCTTATCTATGGGAAGAGGACACCAAAATCAGTCAGGCAAGTGCTACGCGCGGCGCCTACAACGCCACCTACGAAAACAGCGCTCACGGTTTTGGCGCTGCGATGACCTACCGCTTCTGATGCACCTCGCCCCGGCCGCTTGGTCGGGGCACTTCCCTCTCGCTACTTACCCAGCGCCTTTTCTACCGCCGCGATCAGCTCAGGGTCATCCGGCTCGACTTTGCTCGAAAAGTAGTCGACCACCCGCCCGTTGCGATCCACCACATACTTGTAGAAATTCCAGCGCGGCGCGCCCCCGGCCTGCTCGGCCAATTCCTTGAACAGCGGTATCGCATCGCTACCCCGCACCGGTTGCGTTTGCGCCATCGGAAAGGTCACGCCGTAATTGACGTAGCAGACTTCAGCCGTTTCGGCAGCATCGTCCGATTCCTGAAAGAAGTCGTCGGACGGCACACCGAGTACTGCCAGACCGTCGTCCTTGTACCGCTGATAAAGCACTTCGAGACCTTTGAACTGCGGCGCGAAGCCACAGAAGCTGGCCGTGTTGACCACGACCAGCGCCTTACCTTGGAACTGCTGGCACAAGTCGATGGTTTCCTTCGAGCGCAGTTTCGGCAGTTCATGCTCGAGCAACGCTGGGCATTGATCCGCCGCTGCATTGCCAGCGAGCAAGGTCAGGGCAAGTGAGGCAGCGACCAGATGAATTCTCATGGCAAATCTCCGAGCGGGGTCGTCACACGCTACTCCCGAGCGGCCCGCCCGGCAACGCCTGTCCTGTTAACCCGCCGCAGCAAGCATTCCAAACGATTCGCCATCGCTATATACAAATCTATATAACGCTTGTCAGAATGCCCCGCATTGAGCGGGAGCCAAACATGAACGATCCACAACATCTCGACCCGTTGCGCATCGACGGGCGGCTCTGGTTCAACCGCGGCGAGAAAGGCTATCTCGGCGGCAAACGCATCGAACTTCTCGAACAGATCGAGGCGACCGGCTCGATCAGTCGCGCAGCCAAAGCTATCAATCTCAGCTACAAGGCCGCCTGGGATGCAGTGGATGCCATGAACAATCTGTCGGAACGGCCGCTTGTGATTCGCGCAACCGGTGGCGCCAAGGGCGGCGGTACGCGACTGACCGAGTTCGGCCGCGAAATGCTCCATGTCTGGCAGCGCATGCAACATGAGTACGAACGTTTTCTTGCCCAAGTAGCACAGGGCATCGAAGGGTTCGACGACATCGACAAACTACTCCGGGCAATCGCCATGAAAACCAGCGCACGCAATCAGTTTCGCGGTCGCATCCTTCACGTCGAGAAAGGCGCAGTGAACGGCAGTCTTAGCCTCGATATCGGTGAAGGCCAGACGATTACCGCCACGCTGACTAACGACAGCATCGACGAACTTCACCTGATGCCCGGCAAGACCGCGATGGCGCTGATCAAAGCCAGCTTCGTGCTGCTTTCACCCGACCCGGCGGTAAAAATCAGCGCCCGCAACCGCCTGACCGGCACCATCAGCGGCTTGGTGCCCGGCGCGGTGAACTGCGAGGTCAAGCTGCTGCTGCCCGGCAATCGCACGCTGGGCGCGGTTATCACCAACGAAAGTGCCGAAGAGCTGGGCCTGGCGCTTGGCCAACCCTGTACGGCGCTGATCAAGGCGTCGCACGTCATCATCGCCGTGGACTAAGGAAAAAAACGGATGAAACGTCTTTGCACAATCACCGCCCTGTTTACGATCGCGTTGCTGCCCTTGGCCGGCCAAGCTGCCGAGGTGCAGGTCGCGGTGGCGTCGAACTTCACCAAGCCGATGCAGGTCATCGCCGAACGATTCGAACAGGACACCGGACACAAGGCCCTACTCGCCTTCGGTTCGACCGGAAAGCTGTATGCGCAAATTCACAACGGTGCGCCGTTCGACGTGTTGCTGGCCGCTGACGAAGCGGTCCCAGCCAAGCTGGAAAGCGAGGGACTGGGCGTGACTGGCAGCCGCTTTCCCTATGCCATCGGGACGCTGGTGCTCTGGTCGGCCCGTAACGACTACCTCGATGATCAAGCCAAGGCATTGAACCAACAGCCTTATCGCCATCTCGCGATCGCCAATCCGAAAACCGCGCCCTACGGCGCCGCAGCAATGGCGACGCTGGAGAAACTCGGCCTGACCGAATCGGTACGTGGGAGGCTGGTGCAGGGCGAGAACATTGCCCAGGCGCATCAGTTCGTGGCCAGCGGCAACGCGGAGCTGGGTTTCGTTGCCCTCTCGCAGGTCGTGGATAACGGTGCGATCAGCCAAGGTTCCGGCTGGGTCGTACCCGCGACCTTCCATCCGCCGATTCGCCAGGACGCTCTCTTGCTGAACAAGGGCCGCGGCAATCCTGCGGCGCAAGCGCTGCTTGACTACCTCAAAGGCGCAAAGGCGGCTGAGGTGATCAAGGCTTACGGCTACAGCCTGGAATAAAGAAGATGCCGTTGGACAATATCGGTTTGTCGGCAATTCTGCTGACGCTCAAGCTCGCCGGAACGACGACATTGCTGCTGCTGCTGATTGGCACACCCATCGCCTGGTGGCTGGCGCGGACCCATTCGCGTCTCAAGGGGCCGATCAGTGCAGTGGTGGCGCTGCCGCTGGTATTGCCGCCGACGGTACTGGGCTTCTACCTGCTGGTCGCCATGGGGCCGAATGGCCCGGTTGGCCAACTTACCCAGAGCCTCGGATTAGGCACACTGCCTTTCACCTTTGCCGGTCTGGTCGTGGCGTCGGTGTTCTATTCCATGCCCTTTGTCGTGCAGCCCCTGCACAACGCGTTCGAGGCCATCGGCGAAGCGCCCCTCGAGGCCTCCGCGACCTTGCGCGCAGGGCCGCTAGACACATTTTTCAATGTCGTACTGCCGCTTGCCCGACCCGGATTCATCACCGCCAGCATCCTCGGCTTCGCTCATACCGTCGGGGAGTTTGGCGTGGTGCTGATGATCGGCGGCAACATTCCGGAGAAAACCCGCGTGCTGTCCGTGCAGATCTACGATCACGTCGAGGCCATGGAATATGCGCAAGCGCACTGGCTGGCGGGCGGCATGCTGGTGTTTTCCTTCTTGGTCTTGCTGGTGCTTTACAGCAGCCGCCTCAAACAAGGATGGCGCGGATGACCGGCTCCTCAAAAGGAATCCATGCACAGCTACGGATGAACCATCCCAGCTTCACGCTGGACGTTCATCTGGAACTACCGGGCCGCGGCGTGACCGCCCTGTTCGGCCCCTCGGGCTCCGGCAAGACCAGTTGCCTGCGTTGCATCGCCGGCCTCGAGCGCAACGCAACCGGGCTCATCGAGATCAACGGCAAGCGCTGGCAGGACTCGGCCAGTGGCCGCTTCGTACCGCCGCACCAGCGGGCGATCGGCTATGTATTTCAGGAGGCCAACCTGTTCGCCCATCTTTCGGTGAAGCGCAACCTGGAATTCGGTATGAAGCGCGTCGCGCGAAACGCGCGTCGCGTGGCCTGGGAACAGGCGATCGAGCTGCTGGGCATCGAGCATCTGCTCGAACGCATGCCCGAGCGCCTGTCTGGCGGCGAGCGACAACGCGTCGGAATCGCTCGCGCCCTGCTTACCAGTCCGAGACTGCTGCTGCTGGACGAACCGCTGGCTGCCCTGGATTTCAAGCGCAAGCAGGAAATCCTGCCGTATCTGGAGCGGCTGCATGACGAGCTCGAAATTCCGGTCCTTTATGTCAGCCACTCACCGGACGAGGTGGCGCGGCTGGCTGATCATCTGGTGCTGCTTGAAGAAGGTCGCGCCGTGGCTCAGGGCGGGCTGCGCGAGACGCTTGCCCGCCTCGATCTGCCCACCGCGTTCAGTGAGGATGCGGGCGTGGTCATCGAGTCGACGATTGCCGAGCATGACCTCAGCTATCATCTCACCCGCCTGGTCTTTACCGGTGGTGAGGTATTAGTGGCTCAGCGTGGCGAAGCAATCGGGCATCGGCTGCGCTTTCGCGTCCATGCACGAGACGTCAGCCTCGCCCTGGAACGAGCGGAGGGCACCAGCATCAGTAACCTGCTACCGGCGCGCGTCGAGCAGATCGTCACTGCCGATACGCCGGCGCACGTTCTAGTACGACTGGACGCTCAAGGCACACCGTTGCTGGCGCGCATCACCCGGCGCTCGGCCGATCAGCTTGACGTCGCAGTGGGCAAGGCTATGTGGGCACAGATCAAAACGGTGGCGCTGCTGGGCTGAGTCACATCACGCTTGCAGCGCAAGTGCGACCAGGACGCCGCATTCGACCAGCTCCAGCAGCGCACCGGCCGTGTCGCCGGTGGTGCCGCCGATGCGCCGGCACATCGCCCGACGCGCCAGCAAGCCGATACCTACACTCACCGCCAGCGCCAGCCAACCGCTTGTGCCCAGCGCCAGACACAACGCGATAACCAAGGTCAGCACGACGCGAAGCTGCGCACGCGGCAGATGGTCGGCCACTGCCTGCCCCAGGCCGCCAGGACGTACATAGGGTGTCGTCAAAAACAAACCGAGCAATGCGCTTCGCCCCAGCAACGGTGCGAGCAACAGCACTAATTGATCACCCTGCGCGAGCAGCGTCCAGAGCGCAACGAACTTGAGCAGCAGCAACAACACGAGCACCACCACGGCAATCGGACCGCTGCGCGGGTCTTTCATGATCGCCAGGGTACGCTCCCGATCACCGAAACCGCCGAGCCAGGCATCGGCACTGTCGGCAAGACCATCGAGATGCAGCCCGCCAGTCAGCGACACCCAGACTGCCAGCAACAACGCCGCCTGCATCGGGTGCGCTGCGTCGCCCAGCACAACACTGACGAGCCATAGAATCGTGCCCAGCAACAACCCCACCAGCGGGTAATACAGCATCGACCTGCCGACCGCTTGCGGCTGAGGGATGTCACTGAGGTGCACCGGCAAGCTGGTGAGAAATTGCAGCGCGATCAGAAAGGGCTGCATGCTTCTTCCAGCCAGAGCGTGGCATCGGCGAAACCGGTTTTCAGCCCGAACATTCCGCCATGACCCACCTCGACCTGCAGCAGTTGGCCACGTGGCAAACCACGCGATTCGGCCAGCAACAGGCGCATCACACCGGCATGGGTGACCAGCAGGATTCGCTCGCCAGCAAAGCGGTCGGTGAGTCGCTCGACGGCCGTCAGCACACGCGCTTCAAAATCGACCAACCGCTCGCCGCCGGGCGGGGTGAATCCGTAGGGATCGTTCCAGAAGCGGCCCAAGGCATCGCTTTGGTCGATCATCAGCTCGGCAGCCGTACGACCTTCCCAATCGCCGAAGTCGAGTTCGCGAAGGTCGGGCTCGAATTCCAGCGGTAGTTTGCAATGCTCGGCACATTCGGCCGCGAAGGCCGCGCAACGGCACAAGGGCGAACTGATGATCCGATCCCAGCGTCCAGCGTTGGCTATCGCGGAGCGCATTTGTTGCCACCCGGCTTCAGTGAGCGCGTCATCCAATCGCCCGCGAAAGCCGCCACCGGAGACCGTCTCGCCGTGACGCAGCATATCCAGATGCAGGTTCATGCGTCCTGCCCGGCGATGGCCGCTTCGGCGAACGTGGCCATGTCGTTATGCAGCGCGCAGGCCATGCGCAGTAGCGGCACTGCCAGCGCTGCGCCACTGCCTTCGCCCAGTCGCAGGCCGAGGTCGAGCAACGGCTGTGCATTCAGCGCCTCCAGCACGGCCTGATGCCCAGGCTCCGCCGAACGGTGAGCGAATAACAGCCAGTCGCGGCAGGCCGGATTCAAACGCACCGCACAGAGCGCCGCAACGCCACAGATAAAGCCATCCACCAGCACCACGATGCCCTGCTGGGCGCAGGCCAGATAAGCTCCGGTCAGAGCGGCCAGTTCGAAGCCACCGAGTCGCTGCATCCAGCCGAGCGTGTCGTGATTACCGGCGTGCAGTGCCAATGCGCGCTCGATCACGGCACATTTGTGCGCTACGCCTGAGGCATTAAGGCCCGTCCCAGGTCCAGCCAGATAGTGTGGGTCACACTCCAGCAGTGCGCAGGCCAACGCGGCTGCGGTGGTGGTATTGCCGATGCCCATCTCCCCGCCAATGAACAGCGCGGCTTGGCCTGCCTGTGCACGCAACACGCTGTCACGCCCGGCCTGCATCGCTTGCAGGCAAATATCCATGCTCATCGCCGGCCCTTCGACGAAGTTAGCCGTGCCCGCGCCCAGCGCCAGGTGACGAACGCCGGACAACGGCCCAACCGGCGACGCCGTCCCCAGGTCGACCACTTCCAGCGTCGCGCCTAGCTGACGAGCCAACACGCTGATCGCAGCGCCGCCGTTGATGAAGTTGCCCAGCATCTGCCCGGTTACCGACTGCGGAAAAGCCGAAATGCCCTCAGCGGCGACACCATGATCGCCCGCAAAAATGCTGATCCAGACCGGGTCCACGCTCGGATGCCCATCGCTGCGCAGCGCCGCCAGCTGCGGCACTAAGGCATCGACACGCCCCAGCGCGCCGCTCGGCTTGGTCAATTGCGCATCGCGCGCCAACGCCGCCTGGCGCGCACGCTCATCCAGACCGCGGCAAGACGCCTGCCACCAATGTTCGATCAAAGCAGCTCTCCACTCAGATGATGCCCTTTCAAAAGCATCGGCAAGCCCGCCACGGTGAACATCACGCGCTCGCAGCGCTCGGCCAGCGCTTGATGCAGCCAGCCAGCTTCGTCGACGTAACGCCGGCTCAGCTCGCCCAGCGGCACCACGCCCAGACCGGTTTCATTGCTGACCAACAGCACGCGCCCCGGCAATCCGGGCAGGCATTCGAGCAAGGCATCGCGCTCGGCGGCCAGGCGAGCCGGATCGTCCAGCATCAGCAGATTGGTCAACCACAGCGTCAGGCAATCCACCAGCAGGCAACGATCATCGGTCGCGTGTTCACGCAGTACCGCGGCTAGCTCCAGCGGCTCCTCTACCAGTGTCCAGTTCGCTGGCCGACGCGCGCGGTGATGGGCGATACGCTCGCTCATCTCGCCGTCCAGCGGTTGGCTGGTGGCAATATAGGTGACCGGCAGGCCACATTCGCTGGCCAAGCGCTCGGCCAGCCGGCTCTTGCCGGATCGGGCACCGCCGAGAATCAGTTCAAGCATATTGGTTTCCACGATTCGTTGAGCCTCCCGTAGGGCGGGTGCAACCCGCCGGACACACTCAAGGCCAGTTTCCAAAGGCGGGCTGCAACCGCCCTACGGAGTAACACCGCAAAGCCCACGCAATAAACGCGTATCCAGATGCGCATCGACCAAGTCGGCGAGCCGCTCAATGTCGCGTTCACGCAGCGCGTGATAATCCACCCGTTGCGCGTCTTCCAACCCGCCCCAGCGCAACAGCGCTTCGCAGGCCGCGGGTAATTCGAACAGGCCGTGCAAGTAGGTGCCGAGTACCTGACCGTCCTCGCTGATGGCGCCATCCATTCGCCCATCATCGAGGTGTACCGCAGCTCGCTCGAGTGCCGGGCCGCTACTGACTCCGGCATGAATTTCGTAGCCGCTGACTTCAGCGTCGCCCAAGCAGAGTCGCCCACGCACGTTGCGCAATTGTTTCTCCGCGGCCAGTTCGGTCGACAAAGCCAGCAGCCCGAGCCCGTTGCTCTGCCCCGCCGCGCCCTCGAGCCCGAGAGGATCGGCGATGCATTCACCAAGCATCTGCAGCCCGCCGCAGATTCCGAGCACCTTGCCGCCGTAGCGCAGATGACGTCGGATCGCCGCCTCCCAGCCGTTCTCGCGCAACCAGGCGAGATCGGCACGGACGCTCTTTGAGCCCGGCAAAATGATCAGATCGG
>Ga0070754_10002795_pt1 | contig 12638 bp, 11 predicted proteins | sample VirMetDEL_Sep_01_FD_75181 | JGI IMG/M metagenome (GOLD analysis project Ga0070754, IMG submission 75181) | Aqueous microbial communities from the Delaware River and Bay under freshwater to marine salinity gradient to study organic matter... | ecosystem: Environmental > Aquatic > Marine >... | reverse complement strand
GGCTTGCCTGGCGCAGGCGCGCACACGGGGTTACGCCTGGGTGGCGGAGAGTTCGGCGATAGGGATGTCAGCGCTGGCCGCCGTGGTTGTTCATCCGCAGCAGGGCCAGCCGCTCGGTGTGTTGAGCATTGCCGGCCCCAGCGCGCGATTGCCCGAGGCGCGTATCCATGAGCTGGCACCGGCGCTGATCGCGGCGAGCAAGGAACTGTCCGACGCCAGCCAGGCTTCCGAATTCTTTGCCTGAAATGGCCGGGGCAGGTTCCGGGCAGGCTGAGACGGCCTTCAGCGAAACGGTTGGCTGGCCTGTTCTCTGTCAGTGGCTGCTGTGACGCACGGTTGTGTCCGATAACCGCACCAATTTGTTCGGTTTGATCGAAATTCAGGTGTTCTGCGCGTTGCAGTAAGCGCGCTCGTACCTTCAAATATCGCCAGGATTAAAAATGGAACCATGTTCCGGAATTGCGATTCGCCTGGAGACGACAAGCCTTGAACAATCCTTTGCAGATAGCGCTGATCGGTGCCGGTGTCATGGGCCGCCAGCATCATGATGTGATCTCTCGCTCATCGGATGCTCGGCTCTGCGCCATTGCCGATCCCAGCCCGCAGGCCGAAGCGTTGGCGGCTGGATGGGGCGTTGACTGCTTCGCCGATCCGATTGATCTGCTTGAGCGGGTCAGACCCGATGCGGTTATCGTCGCCAACCCCAATGCGCTGCACGTGAGCACGGCGCTGCAATGTGTGGAACGCGGCATCCCGGTGCTGCTGGAAAAGCCCGTAGCCACCGAGCTGGATCAGGTACGCCAGCTTGTCGATGCCTGTAACAGGACTCGGGTACCGGTGTTGGTTGGCCATCATCGGCGGCACAACCCTCTGATCGTGCGGGCTCGCCAGTTGCTCGATGAACAGGCGCTGGGCCGGCTGACGACCGTCACTGCAATGTGGCAGTTACAAAAACCGGAAAGCTATTTCGAGGCCCCTTGGCGACGTGGGCCGGGCGCTGGGTTGCTGCTGACCAACCTCATCCACGATCTGGACCTGTTGCGGTATCTATGTGGTGAGGTGCGCCAGGTTCAGGCATTTCTCGACAATGGCGTCCGCGGTTTCGGCAATGAAGACAGCGCTGCGGTGATTTTGCGTTTCGAGAACGGCGCCGTAGGCAGTCTGACCGCTTCGGATGCCGTCTCGGCTCCCTGGAGTTGGGAGCTCGACTCCGGAGAAAATCCTGTTTACCCCCGCCAGTTCGACCAGCCCTGCTATTTGCTCGCCGGAACCCACGGCGCGCTCAGCCTGCCGCAGCTGCAGCGTTGGCAATATGCCCAGCCGGGTGAAGGCTGGCACCAGCCCTTGTTGCGTCACAGCGAGCCGATACCGGCGGGCGATGCCCTGAGCCTTCAGTTCGAGCACTTTCTCGCAGTGGTTCGCGGCGAAACTGCGCCATTGATCGACGCGGCCGATGCCGGACGGACCCTGGCGCTGGTGGAGGCGATCGAGCGCGCCGCCCAGACCGGCTCAACGTGCGAACCTGAACGCTTCTAATGAGAACTCAATGACCGATCGAATCGTTTCCCTGGCAGCCCTGACTGTCCTTGAGTTGTCTCCGCCAGAAATGGTCGAGATCGCGGCCCGCGCCGGTTACAGCCATGTGGGGCTTCGCCTTATACCGGCCACGCCCGAGGAGCATCACTTCCCGTTGGTCGCTGATCATGCGCTTCAGCAGCAGACGCTTGCTCGTCTGCGCGACACCGGTGTGCGAGTGCTCGATGTGGAAATCCTGCGGCTCAAGCCCGATACGCGAGTTGCCGATTTCGAGGCGGTGCTGGCGGTCGGCGCGGAGTTCGGCGCCAGCGAGGTGCTCGTCGCTGGCAATGATCCTGACGAGGCACGGCTGACCGAGCGTTTCGCAGAGCTGTGCGATCTCGCCGCGCCGTTCGGCCTGCATCCGCATTTGGAGTTCATGCCGTGGACCGATGCCCGCGATCTTACTCATGCGGTGCGCATCGTCGAGGCGGCCGGTCGCGACAACGGCGGCGTGCTGGTCGATGCGTTCCATTTCGATCGCTCGGGGTCACGTCTGGGTGATCTGGCAAACGTATCGCCGGCACGTTTGCGCTACATGCAGCTATGCGACGTGGCGGGGCCGCGGCCAGACGACATGACGGAAATCCTCCGTCAGGCGCGTAATGAACGCCGCTTTCCAGGTGAAGGAGATTGCGACCTGACAGGTTTGTTACAGGCGATGCCGATAAACATTCCGCTGAGCCTGGAAATTCCCACGCGTCAGTTGATGGAGCAGGGCGTCAGCGCGCTCGATCGGGCGCGTATGGCATTGGAGGCGAGTCGTCGGGTGCTTGAATCGTTGTAAACCCAGCGGCGAGCCCCCGTTCCTTATTCATGGCTTGAAATTAGGGTTCGATAATCGAACGATAAAACTCACCGGTTAGTACATTTGGTTTGCCTATCCGGTAACCGCACGCGAAGATCAGGTCGATACGGGATCAACCGATATACGTTCGACGAAGCGACTACATGTATGTCGCTGCCCATCGACCAGGAGTCATTTCGCATGCATCGCTCGATCGCCACTGTCTCTCTGAGCGGGACCCTTCCGGAAAAGCTTGAAGCCATCGCCGCCGCCGGTTTCGACGGGGTCGAAATCTTCGAGAATGACCTGCTTTATTATTCCGGCAGCCCGCGCGACATACAGCGCATGTGCCAGGAATTGGGCATCGCGATCACCCTGTTTCAGCCCTTTCGCGATTTCGAAGGCTGCCGTCGCGAGCGGTTGCAGCGCAACATCGACCGCGCCGAACGTAAGTTCGATCTGATGCAGGAACTGGGTACCGACTTGGTGCTGGTCTGCAGCAATGTGCAGCCGGACTCGCTCGGAGATGAAAACATTCTCGCGGACGATCTGGCCCTGCTGGCCGAGCGCGCGGGTGCGCGCCAGCTACGGATCGGCTACGAGGCGCTGGCCTGGGGGCAGCACGTCAATACCTACCAGCAGGTGTGGAAGCTGGTACAGCAAGTCGATCACCCGGCGTTGGGCATGATTCTGGACAGTTTCCATACCCTGTCGATCAAGGGCGACCCGGCCGCTATCGCTGCGATTCCGGCAGACAAGATCTTCTTCGTACAGATGGCCGATGCGCCGGTGCTGGCCATGGATGTGCTGGAGTGGAGCCGGCATTTCCGTTGTTTTCCCGGCCAAGGTGAGTTCGACCTGCCGGGCTTTCTGGCACCGATCCTGAGCACCGGCTACACGGGCCCGCTGTCGCTGGAAATCTTCAATGATGGCTTTCGTGCGGCACCGCCCCGGAGCAATGCCGCCGATGGGTTGCGCTCGTTGCTCTACCTTGAGGAAAAGACACGCAAACTGTTGGAACAGACTCCGGCGCCTGCCGCACAGCTGGACAGGCTCTTCGCCCCGCCCGAGGCGAGCCGCTACGAAGGCGTGGAGTTTCTCGAGTTCGCCATGGATGAACCCTGCGCAGCCAAGCTGACCGGCTGGCTCGAGAAACTGAGCTTTGCGCAGGCAGGTAAGCACCGGTCCAAGGCGGTTAGCCTGCTTCGTCAGGGTGACATCAATATCGTGGTCAATGCCGAGCCTTATTCATTCGGCCACAATTTTTTCGAGGCCCATGGCCCGTCTCTGTGCGCCACCGCTCTGCGCGTGCGTGACGGTGCCTCGGCGCTGGAGCGCGCGCGGGCGTTCAAGGGCCAACCCTATCGGGGGCTGGTCGGTCCGAACGAGACGGAGATTCCCGCAGTGCGCGCGCCAGACGGCAGCCTGATCTATCTGGTGGAGCACGGCGAGCCGGGGCGCACCATCTACGACAGCGATTTCATCCTCGATCCTGCGGCCAAACAAAGTGGCCAACTCGAACGTATCGACCATATGGCCATGGCGTTGCCGGCAGATGTATTGGATACCTGGGTGCTGTTCTACAAAACGCTGTTCGACTTCCAGGCCGACGATGAAGTGGTGCTGCCCGACCCCTATGGTTTGGTCAAAAGCCGGGCGATCCGCAGCCGCTGCAGCAGCATCCGCCTGCCGCTGAATATTTCGGAAAACCGTAACACGGCGATTTCCCATGCCGTGTCGAGCTACCGAGGTTCGGGCGTGCATCACATCGCCTTTGCTTGCCAAGACATCTTTACCGAGATCAACCGGGCCAAGGATGCCGGCGTGCCGTTGCTCGACATTCCGCTGAACTACTACGACGATCTGGCTGCGCGTTTCGATTTCGACGATGAGTTCTTGAGCGAGCTGGCTTATTACAACGTGCTCTATGATCGGGACGCGCAGGGAGGGGAGCTGTTCCACGTCTATACCGAGGCGTTCGAGGGGCGGTTCTTTTTCGAGATATTGCAGCGCAAGAATGGTTACGCGGGGTACGGCGCCGCGAACGTCGCAGTGCGGCTGGCGGCGATGGCCAAATCGCGCAGCGGCGCAGCTGCTTCCCCGAAGCTGTAACGGGGCGGGCAGACGGCTCTTTATTTCAGCGGCAGGCGGTCCATAATCGCCAGCAGCCAAAGCCTGATAGATATAACAATGACCCAAGCAGCTGATGCCTTAGATACAGCGGTGCCCCGCAAGGGGCGCAAGAACAATCCAGAAAAGACGCGCCAGGATATCCTCGAAGCGGCCATCGCCGAGTTCGTCCAGCTGGGACTATCCGGCGCTCGGGTCGATGCCATCGCTGAGCGTACGCGCACTTCTAAGCGGATGATTTATTACTACTTCGGCAGCAAGGAGCAGCTCTACCTGCAGGTGCTCGAACGGCTTTACGGCGACATTCGCAATACTGAAAGCTCGCTGCACCTGGCTGAGCTGGAACCGCGCGACGCCATCCGCCGGCTGGTGGAGTTCACCTTCGACCATCACGATTGCAACCCTGGCTTCATCCGCATCGTCAGCGTCGAGAACATTCACCACGGTCAGTACGTGAAGCGCTCCGGGACGATCCGTTCGCTGAGCAATAACGTGCTGGTGCTGCTGGACGAAATCTTGCAGCGCGGCGAAGCCGAAGGGCTGTTCCGCAAGGGGCTGATAGCGCTGGATGTGCACCTGCTGATCAGCTCGTTCTGCTTCTACCGCAACTCCAACCGCCACACGTTCGGCGAAATTTTCCAGATCGACCTGCATGATCCGGTGGTGCAGCAACGGCATCGGGAAATGATCTGCGAATCGGTTCTGCGCTACCTGCAAGCCTGAGCAGCCCGGCCATTGCGGCCGGGCGCGAGCGCTACGTGAAAGCCAACCTTACATAGAAAGAAAGTGCGCCTGCATCCGCTCGGCATCGGCATGGATGCCTGTGAACAGCTCGAATGCCTTGACCGCCTGAAACACCGCCATGGTTCCGCCATCCAGTGTTTGGCAACCGATGGCGCGGGCGTGCTTGAGCAGTTCCGTTTCCAACGGGAAATAGATGATTTCAGCCACCCAAAGATGAGGTCGCAGCAACTCGACCGGCAGTGGCGTGCCCGGCAGTTTGGCCATGCCAACCGGGGTCGTATTGACCAGTCCGTCGGCGTTAGCCATCACGGCAGCCAGATCGCGGCCAACTTCGGCACGGCCTTCGCCGAAGGTGGCGTTGAGGTTGTTCACCAAGCCCTGAGCGCGTTCCGGCTCCACTTCGAAAACACTCAGACGCTCCACGCCCTCCAAAAGCAGGGCATGGGCCACGGCAGCACCGGCCCCACCCGCGCCCATCTGCATGACATGCCGGCGGGCCACGCCTGGCAGCCCGCGACGAAAGCCTTCGGCAAACCCGAGGGCATCGGTGTTATGCCCGACGCGTTTGCCATCCTTGAGCACCACCGTGTTGACGGCACCGATCCCGCGCGCCTCCTCGGACAGCTCATCGAGCAATGGGAGGATCGCCTGCTTGGCGGGAAAGGTGATGTTCAGTCCGGTGAAGCCCGTGCGCTCAGCCGCGGTCAGCAGGTCGGGTAGGGCCGCCAGATCCAGGCCGAGCTTGTCTAGGTCGATCAACCGGTACAGATAACGGATGCCTTGAGCGTCGCCTTCGTGCTCGTGCAGTGCCGGCGTGCGCGAGGCCTGGATGCCAGCGCCGATCAGACCGGCCAGTACGGATGGCTTGTTCGAATCAGTCATGGTCAGGCCTTGAGCAGGTGGACGAAGTGTTCCAGGCCGAGGCGGTAGCCGTGGCTGCCCAGCCCGCAAATTACACCGACGGCAATCGGTGAGACGTAGGAGTGATGGCGGAAGGCTTCGCGCTTGTGCACGTTTGAAAGATGCACCTCGATCACCGGGAGTTCCACCGCCGCCAACGCATCTCGTACTGCAACGGAGGTGTGGGTCCAGGCGGCAGGATTGATCAGGATGCCGGCGCAGCGGCCGCGTGCGGAATGGATGCGATCCAACAACTCGCCTTCATGGTTGGTCTGGAAGAATTCGACGGCCAGTCCGAGCGATGACGCCGTGCGTTCGCAAAGCGCGGCGATGTCCGCCAGGGTTTCGTAGCCATAGGTGGCAGGTTCGCGAGTGCCCAACAGATTCAGGTTGGGGCCGTTCAAAACAAGAATGGTCTGGGTCATTGTGGCTCTTCGATAAATGTACCATCTGGTTAATACACGATATCAAAGACCCCGCCGGGATCGTCATGCGCGTGCGGAAAGCCGGGCGGTAATCGAACAATGTTGTCATTCGACTTGCCATTGGCGCGCGTTACGACGCGCCTCGCGCAGTTCAGCTTGCAGCGCGTGCGCAGAGCCGAGCGCCGTCAGTCGCTGGAGATCGAAATGGCGTTCCCGTACCGCCTGCTCCAGCCAGTCGATTCGCGCCAATGTCGAGGGTGTGCAGGTCTGGCCGCCGAGGTCGTCCTGCAGGTCCAGCCAATGCGAGCGCCAGGCTTCCTTCAGGTACAGCGCGTCGAGATCGCCACTCAATGCTTGCTGCCATTCAGCGATGATGCCGCCCAGCCAATCGAGCACGGTCGCGCTGGCGCTACGTGCTTCGAGTTCCGCCCGCAGGCGTTGGTAGGCTTCGAGCGCGATGCGTTTTTCCAGCGCGAACGCGGCCAGTGCCAGGTGATCGCTTTGTTGTTCCAGCGGCAGCAGATGGGCGAAATACTGTCGGGTTTCGAAGCGCTCGGCTGCATGAAAACCCGGCGCTGCGGTGCCGTTGCTGTTGAACTGGCGCAGCGGATCGAAACGGTACATGTAGCCGAAGTCGAACAGGCGCACCTGCCCATCGTCGAGGGTGTTGCCGGGGCATAGGTCCCACTCGAACAGGCCGCCGAGTAGCAGCGTCACCAGCGCGTCGAACAACTGCAGCAGCTGCCGCTCGTTCCAGGTCTGGATGCGCTCGCCGTCGATCCATGGGGATAGCAGTACGCCATGGCGAAAGCTGGCGTAGCGGGTATCGACAATGGCGCTCAGATGCGCGCCGAGCGGCGGGTCGCGTTTGAGCACGCTCAGATCGGCGCGCCGCTGGATCTCATTGAGAAAGCTGGTCTGGCCATCGACGTTCTGCACCATGCAGCGCTCGCGTGCACGCTTGAGCGTCCAGTCGCGCCCGCCGGCGCGGATGCGGTAGACGTGAGCGGTCAAGCCGCCGCTGAAACATTCACGAACGTAGGGTTCGGTGCCCAAGGTGGCAGCCAGTTGTTCGAGCGGCAGCGGGCAGTCATCGCGCGTGCCGATTTCCAGCTCAGCGCCGCTGGCGACGAATGCCAACTGGGCCGCGTGGCGTTGCTGTTCCAAAGTCATGGCGCGAGTCCTCTGCCGATGGATGTTCGGACAGTTGCGGGTGGCTGGCGGCTCCAACCGCTGGATGGCAGGTGCGGAACTGACCGAAGCGGCGTCAATGCGGCGTATTCGGCGGGCTGTTTTTCTTGCCGAACGGGCAGCAATCGAAGGTTGGTGTCTTCACCCCTCTGCACCAGCAAAGGGTAGCGACCGGGCTCCGCCACGGTGAAATCGAAGCGACTTTCGGTGCGCAACTCATGGCGCGGAAAGGGTTTGAGCGGCTCGTGATCAGCTTTCCCCGAGCCGAGCTGCAAAGTGCCGGGTAGGAGCTCCAACTCCGTCGCGAAGCGATCGCCGGCGAGCGGTTCCCAGGTCGCCTGCAGCGCTTGACCGTTGAGTCGGATTTGGACCTGTGGTTCTGCTTGCGCGACAGGCGCGAGCAGACTGAAACAAAGGGCTAGGATAGAAGGACTAAGGGGCGGCAGAGGGCGCATGTCCGGCTCCGGCAAGGCGGGGAAGTCCCAGATATTCAAGCGGGTTTAGACGGCGTTGTGCAGGCTGAGAAAGGCCGATCGAGGCTTCCGGCGGCCACCGCCGGAAGGCAAAACTACGCCCCGCGGCTACGCCCCTCATCCAATCCCGAGGGAGGATGTTTTAGCCCACTTGCAGGGCGAGTATGGGTCTACTGCAAGACCGCCCAGCGGCACGCAGGAAGTTGTGGATCAAAAATAAGAAGCCACGAGGGATACACGAATGAACAAAAAGCTGTTTGCAGCGGCCGCGATCGGTCTCTCCGCAACCCTGAGTTTGCCGCTGTCCGTCCAGGCTGCCATCGAAGAAGGCAAGTTGGTCGTCTGGATAAACGGTGACAAGGGCTATAAAGGTCTGGCTGAGGTCGGCAAGAAATTCACCGAAGAAACCGGCATTCCAGTCGAAGTCGCCCATCCGGATGCGGCAACCGACAAGTTTCAGCAAGCCGCGGCCACTGGTAATGGACCGGATATCTTCATCTGGGCACATGACCGGCTCGGCGAATGGGCGCAGAGCGGGCTGCTTTCTCCGATTACGCCGAGCGCCAAGACCAAGGGTGAAATCGCTGATTTCGCCTGGGATGCGGTGAGTTATCAAGGCAAGCTGTGGGGCTATCCCATGGCGGTAGAAGCGCCTGCGCTGATCTACAACAAGGCGCTGGTGTCGACCCCGCCGAAATCCTTCGATGAAGTGTTCGCGCTCCAAAAAGAGCTTGCCGCCGATGGCAAGCGCGCAATTCTCTGGGATTACAACAACACCTATTTCACCTGGGCGCTGCTGGCGGCTAATGGTGGCTATGCCTTCGCCAACGGTGACTCGGGTTACGACGTCAGCAAGACCGGCGTCAACAACGAGGGCGCCAAGCAGGGCGCAACCGTGCTCAAAGAGCTGATCGATCAGGGCGTTATGCCCAAGGGCGCCGACTACAGCGCCGCCGAAGCCGCGTTCAACAAGGGCGAATCGGCGATGTTCATCAGCGGGCCCTGGGCCTGGTCGAATATCCGCAAGAGTGGCATCGATTTCGGAGTGGCACCGATCCCTGCCGTGGGTGACGGCCCGAGCAAGCCATTCTCCGGCGTGATGGCTGCGACGCTCAACGCAGCCAGCCCGAATCAGGCGTTGGCCGTAGAGTTCCTGGAGAACCACCTGTTGCAGGTCGAGGGGTTGAAAACCGTGAATGCCGACGTGCCGCTGGGTGCGGTGCCGAACAAGGCATACATGGCCGAACTGTCCAAAGATCCGCTGATCAAGGCCACCTTCGACAGCGCCGAACAAGGCCGGCCGATGCCGAACATCCCGCAGATGGGTGTGTTCTGGTCAGCGATGGAGCCTGCCCTGACCAATATCACGTCCGGTCGCCAATCGGTCGATGCCGCGCTAGATGACGCCGCCAAGCGAATCGTCAAGTAACGACAACCCGCAGCCGCCGCCGAAGACGCCTGCGTCTTTGGCGGCGCGCCATGAGGCCAAGATTCCGATGCCCGCCGTGAATGTTCCCGCCGAGATGCCCGGCCGCGCTGTGCCGAAACTGTCTATTCCCAGGTTGCCAGCTGCGATGCGCTGGGGGCTCTGGCTGCTTTGTAACGCCTTCGCCCTGTACTTGATTGTTGCTCTATATGCCCAGGGGCAGACGGTATTCGCCCTGCTTGGGCTGGTGGTCGCGGGGCTCGCCAGTTTCGTTTTCATCAATCGCCGCGCCTACGCCCACCGCTACATCTTTCCAGCGGTGGCCGGGATGCTGATATTCGTGATCTTCCCGCTGCTGTACACCGTAGGCATCGGCTTTACCAACTACAGCGGCACCAACCTGCTGAGCTTTGATCAAGCCCAGCGATATCACCTCAGCCAGACCTACCTGGCCGGGGAGCGCTTCGGTTTCAGCCTGCACCAGAGTGACGACGGCAAGATGCGTCTGCGCGTCGACAAGGGCGAGCAGGGCGTGTGGATTTCCGCACCTTTGCAGGGCGAGCCGCTGGAAAACGAGCCGCTGAGAATGAGTCCCGAGGCTGAGGTCGATGATTTGGGCCCGGCGTTGCCGCTGCGTGACGTGATTCGCCAGCGCAAGCAGTTGGAGCAGTGGGTTATGCGCGGCTCTGAAGGTCAGCTACTGCGTCTCTACGGGCTGCGTGAAGTAGCCGCGGTAGAGTCGCTGTATCGGTTGCAGGACGACGGTTCGCTTCTCAACAACCAGACCGGCGAACGCCTGACCGCCAACGACGAGATCGGCTTCTATGTAGACGCCGAAGGCCAAAATGTCGCGCCGGGTTATACCGTTTACGCCGGCTGGAGCAACTTTGCCAAAGTGCTGGCCGACCCGAAGATTCGCGGCCCGTTCCTGCAAATCTTCGTCTGGACGGTATGTTTCGCGGCGCTGACGGTGGTTTTCACCCTGGCCGTGGGACTGGTGCTGGCGAGCCTGCTGCAATGGGAAATGGTGCGCGGCAAGGCCTTCTATCGACTGATGTTGATCCTGCCCTACGCGGTGCCGGCGTTCATCTCGATCCTGGTGTTCAAAGGCCTGTTCAACCAGAGTTTTGGCGAGATCAATTTGATGCTCGATAGCCTGTTCGGGATGCGTCCGGCCTGGTTCAGCGACCCGACGCTGGCGCGCAGCATGATTCTGCTGGTCAATACCTGGCTCGGTTATCCCTACATGCTGCTGCTGTGCATGGGACTGCTGCAGGCGATTCCGCGCGACCTCTACGAAGCCTCGGCGATGGACGGCGCGACGCCGCTGGACAACCTGCTGAAAATCACCTTGCCGTTGCTGATCAAGCCGTTGGCGCCGCTGCTGATCGCGAGCTTCGCCTTCAACTTCAACAATTTCGTGCTGATCACCCTGCTGACCCGCGGCGGGCCGGACATCCTCGGCACCACCACGCCAGCCGGCACCACTGACCTGCTGGTCAGCTACACCTACCGCATCGCCTTCCAGGATTCGGGGCAGAACTTTGCCCTGGCCGCGGCTATCGCCACGCTGATCTTTATCGTCGTCGGCGCCATGGCCTGGCTGAATCTGAAGCTTTCCAAGGTCAAGGTATGAGGGTTTAAGAAATGGCCATGGTTCAACCGAAATCCGTCAAATATCGCGTATGGCTGACGCATGCAGGGCTGCTCGCCTTTGTCGCGCTGATCGTGTTTCCGCTGCTGATGGTGGTGTCGATCTCCTTTCGAGAAGGCAATTTCGCTACCGGCAGCCTGTTTCCGGAAAGCCCCACGTTGGAACATTGGTCACTGGCGCTGGGCATTCCTTACGTTCATGAAAATGGAGTGGTCAGCAATCCGCCGTTTCCGGTGCTCACCTGGCTGTGGAACTCCGTGAAGATCGCGCTGATCAGTTCGGTGCTGATCCTGATGCTGTCCACCACCAGCGCCTACGCCTTCGCCCGGCTGCGTTTCCAGGGCAAGGGACCGATTCTCAAGGGCATGCTGATCTTTCAGATGTTTCCGCCGGTACTGACGCTGGTGGCGATTTATGCGTTGTTCGACCAGCTCGGCCAGCACGTAGGTTGGCTAGGAGTGAACACTCACGGTGCGGTGATCATCGCTTCGCTGGGCGGCATGGCGCTGCATATCTGGACCATCAAGGGTTATTTCGAGAGCATCGACGGCTCGCTGGAGGAGGCGGCCATCGTCGATGGCGCCACCACTTGGCAGGCCTTCGTGCACATCCTGTTACCCATGAGCGTGCCGATTCTGGCGGTGGTGTTCATCCTCGCCTTCATCACCAGCATCACCGAATACCCAATCGCCTCGGTGCTACTAATGGATGTGGACAAACTCACCCTGTCGGTTGGCGCCCAGCAGTATCTCTACGATCAGAACTACCTGTGGGGTGACTTCGCCGCGGCAGCCGTGCTGTCCGGATTGCCGATCACCGCGGTATTCCTCTACTGCCAGAAGTGGATCGTTGGCGGCCTGACGGCGGGCGGAGTGAAGGGTTAGCGCGCAACAGTGAATGGAATCGAGGGAGACGATATGAACGCCGCAATGCCTGCACCGTTGCCACTGATACCCGCGAAGATGAAGATGCCGCCGATGCCGCGCGGACTGCTGGCGCGGCCAAGGCTGGACGAGTGGTTGCAGCGCCTGGGTGAGGTGCGCCTGGCGGTGTTGCAGGCGCCCAGTGGGTTTGGCAAAACCACGCTGGCCTGCCAGTGGGCGTGCAGCTTCGATGGACGAGTCGCCTGGCTGCAGCTGCATCCCGGCGATAACGATCCGCTTCAGCTCGGCCGTTACCTATTGCACGTGGTCGATGCGCAGCTGGAACACGGCTGTCCACGCAGCCTGTTATTGGCCGAGCAGGGCAGGGAAGTCTTCGACACGCTGCTCACACACCTGCTGGCGGAGCTGCCGGGGGAGCATGAGCCGTTGTTGCTGGTGCTGGATGATTT
>Ga0070754_10002793_pt1 | contig 12640 bp, 10 predicted proteins | sample VirMetDEL_Sep_01_FD_75181 | JGI IMG/M metagenome (GOLD analysis project Ga0070754, IMG submission 75181) | Aqueous microbial communities from the Delaware River and Bay under freshwater to marine salinity gradient to study organic matter... | ecosystem: Environmental > Aquatic > Marine >... | reverse complement strand
GCGGGGCGCCCGGCGTGGCCCCGGCCAATGTCTATATGGAACCGGGCACGGCCAGCGTGGCCGACCTCATCGCCGATATCGAGGACGGCGTCTATGTCACCGACCTGTTCGGCCAGGGGGTGAGCCTCGTCACGGGCGATTACAGCCGCGGCGCCAGCGGGCTGTGCATCCGCAATGGCGAGCTGGCGGGGCCGGTGGCGGAAATCACCATCGCCGGGACGCTGCCCGAAATGTTCCGCGCGCTGATTGCGGCCGATGATCTCGAATTCCTGCGCGGAATCGATGTCCCGACGCTGCGCATCGATGGTATGTCGGTGGCCGGTCAATGATCCGGTTGCTGGTCCTGGCGGCCCTGTTGTGGGCGGTGCCGCTGGCGGCCCAGCTCGAGGTGCCCGCCGAACCGACCGAAACGCCGACCCCCGTCCAGACGATCGCGGCGACGCAGGAAGCGGGCGACGACCGGCGTATTGCCGAACGTATCGCAGGGATCTTTGCCGAGCTGCCCGCCTTCGGCGCGATCGAGGTCGAGGTCAATGAAGGCGTGGTTTCGCTGTCGGGCACGGTGCCCAAGCCGGACGACATTGCGCGCGCCGAAGCCATCGTCAATCGCGTCGCCGGCGTCGTCACGGTCGAAAACGGGCTCGAACGGGACCTGTCGCTCTCGGCGGGCAGCGCGGGGATACTGACGCTCGCCGACCGCTGGAATTCGCTGGTCCGCATGCTCCCGCTGATCGGGATGGCCCTCGGCGTATGGCTGGCGATCGCCTTTCTCGGCTATCTGATCGCCGGGCTCGGGCGGCTGTGGCACCGGATCGCGCCGAACAGCTTCCTTGCGGAACTGATCGCCAGCGCGATCCGGTTCGGCTTCACGATCGTCGGCCTGGTGATCGCGCTCGACATGATCGGGGCGACAGCGCTGCTGGGCGCGGTGCTTGGCGGCGCGGGCGTCATCGGTATCGCGCTGGGTTTCGCCATGCGCGACACGATCGAGAATTACGTCGCCTCGCTGCTGCTGTCGCTGCGGCAGCCGTTTCGCGCCAACGACTGGGTGCAGATCGATACCTATGAAGGCCGGGTTATCCGCCTGACCAGCCGTGCCACCGTGCTGATGACGCTCGATGGCAACCACCTGCGCATTCCCAATGGCCAGGTGTTCAAGGCAGTGATCGTCAATTTCACGCGCAACCCGCAGCGCCGCTTCCATTTCGACCTCGGCGTGGACGCCGACGACGATGCCCGCGCCGCGCGGCAGCTGGGCCGCGACACGCTTGCGGGGCTCGAATTCGTGCTGTCGGATCCGCCACCCGAAGCGCGGATCATCGAGGTTGGGGATTCGAACGTGGTGATCCGCTTCCTCGGCTGGGTCGACCAGCGCGACACCGATTGGTGGAAGGCGCAGAGCCAGGCGATCCCGGCAGTGAAGGGCGCCTTGGAAGATGCGGGCTTCGGCCTGCCGGAGCCGATCTACCGGCTGCGCTTCGATCCGCGCTCTGCCACGGTGCCCTTCGCGGCCGAAGCGGCCACCGCTACGGTCACCCCGAGCGCGGACGAACCGCCGCAGGCCAAGCGCGCGGTTCGCGATGTCGCGGCCAGCCCGGCCGACGAGGACGTGCGCCCGGCGGACGAGATCGCCGCTATGGTCGAGGAAGAGCGCAACCGGCCGGGAGAAGAGCAGAACAAAGACCTGCTCGATCACTCCCGCCCGGTCGAATAGGCGTTACTTCGCGGCGTTGCAGCGCTCGATGCTTTCGAGCACGATCTGGCGCGCCTCGGCGGCATCGCCCCAATTGCCGATCCGCACCCACTTTTCGCTTTCGAGATCCTTGTAGTGGGTGAAGAAATGCTCGATCTGCTGGAAGATGATGCTCGGCAGGTCCTTCGTTTCGGCGATATCCGAATAATAGGGGAAGGTCGTGTCGACGGGTACGCAGATCAGCTTCTCGTCGCCGCCATGCTCGTCTTCCAGATTGAGCACGCCGATCGGGCGGGCGCGCACGACGCAGCCGGGAATGAAGGGCGAGCGGGCGATGACCAGCGCGTCGAGCGGATCGCCGTCGGGGCTGAGCGTGTGCGGGACGAAGCCGTAATTCGCGGGATAGCGCATCGGCGTGTGCAGGATGCGGTCGACGAACAGCGCGCCGCTGGCCTTGTCGAATTCGTATTTCACCGGTTCGCCGCCGGTCGGCACCTCGATGATGACATTGAGGCTCTCGGGCGGATTGTCTCCGGTCGGGATGTTTTCGATGCGCATGGACTGTCTTCTTTGATTGGCGGGCGATTTCTCGCGCCGGAAAGGCTTGCGCGCGCCGATAGCGCCCCCGTCATATTGCGGCAACCGCCTTCCTCGCCTAAGCGCGCGCCATGGCAAAGACACCCCAGGCAATTCGCGGCACGCAAGACATCTTCGGCGCCGACGCCGAGGCATTCGCATTCGTCGTCGAGGCATTCGAGCGCGTGCGTAAGCTCTATCGCTTCCGCCGCGTCGAAATGCCCGTGTTCGAAAAGACCGAAGTGTTCAGCCGCGCGATCGGCGAGACGACCGACGTGGTCAGCAAGGAAATGTATTCCTTCGACGATCGCGGCGGCGAAAGCCTGACGCTGCGCCCCGAATTCACTGCGGGGATCGCGCGCGCCTTCCTGTCGAACGGGTGGCAGCAGCACGCGCCGGTCAAGCTGGCGACGCATGGCCCGCTGTTCCGCTACGAACGCCCGCAGAAAGGGCGCTATCGCCAGTTCCACCAGATCGACGCGGAAATCATCGGCGCGGGTGAACCGCAGGCCGATGTCGAACTGCTCGCCATGGCCGACCAGCTGCTCAAGGAACTCGGCATCACCGGCGTGACGCTGCATCTCAACACGCTGGGCGATGGCGACAGCCGCGAAGCCTGGCGCGCCGCGCTGGTCGAGTATTTCCTTGGCGTGAAGGACGAATTGTCGGAGGATTCGCAGGAGCGGCTGGAGAAGAACCCGCTGCGCATTCTCGACAGCAAGGACCGCCGCGACCGCGCCTTTGTCGCCGACGCGCCCAAGATCGACCAGTTCCTGTCGGACGATGCGCGCGCCTTCTTCGACGCGGTCACCAGCGGGCTGGATGCGGCAGGGGTCAAGTGGCAGCGCGCCGAAAGCCTCGTGCGCGGGCTCGACTATTATCGCCACACCGCCTTCGAATTCATTCCCGACGAGGGCAGCGAGGCCGCGGGCAGGCTCGGCAGCCAGAGCACGATCCTGGGCGGCGGGCGCTACGATGGCCTGATGGAAAGTCTCGGCGGCGCGCCCACCCCGGCGGTCGGCTGGGCCGCGGGGATCGAGCGGCTGGCCATGCTGGTGGGGGACAGGGCCGAACCCAATGCGGACGCCATAGTCGTGGTCGAAAACGACGGCGCGATGGACGCCGCGATCGCTGCGCTCGGCACGCTCCGCCGCGGCGGCCTCACTGCCGAACTGTTCGCATCCGGCAGCCCGCGCAAGCGGTTCGACAAGGCGGTCAAGGCGGGGGCCGAGGCGATCGTCGCCTTCGACCTGCGCGACGGTGCGCCCGCACGGCGGATCAAGGCCGACGAGGCCGCCACTGCGCGCCTCGAGGCGCTGCTCGGCCGCTCATGAGCATCCCCGCCGAACGCCTCGACCAGATCGCTCACCGCTTCGCCGAGCTCGAGGCGCGGATGGCGTCGGGCCAGCTGGAAGGGGACGCCTTCGTCCAGGCCAGCCGCGACTATGCCGAGCTCGAGCCGGTAGCGAAGGTCGCCGCCGAAGTGCGGGCGGCGCGCGAGGAGATCGCCAGCCTCGAGGAGATGCTCGCCGATCCGGAAATGAAGGCGATGGCCGAGGAGGAGCTGGCCGAGCTGCGCCAGCGCCTGCCCGCGGCCGAGCGCCAGTTGGCCATCGCCATGCTTCCCCGGGACAGCGCCGATGCCAAGCCCGCCATGCTCGAAATCCGCGCCGGCACCGGCGGCGACGAGGCGGCGCTGTTCGCGGGCGATCTCTACCGCATGTACGAACGCTTCGCCGCCGAGCAGGGCTGGAAGGTCGAGCCGGTCAGCATGAGCGCGTCCGAGGTCGGCGGGTTCAAGGAAGTGGTCGCCAATGTCACCGGCAACGGGGTCTTCGCCAAGCTCAAGTTCGAAAGCGGCGTCCACCGCGTGCAGCGCGTGCCCGAAACCGAAAGCGGCGGGCGGATCCATACCTCCGCCGCGACCGTGGCCGTGCTGCCCGAACCCGACGAGGTCGACGTGCAGATCGACGCGGGCGACCTCAAGATCGATACCTACCGCGCCAGCGGGGCGGGCGGACAGCACGTCAACACCACCGACAGCGCAATCCGCATCACGCACTTGCCGACCAATACGGTGGTCACCTGCCAGGACGGCCGCAGCCAGCACAAGAACCGCGAGAAGGCGATGCAGGTGCTGCGCGCGCGGCTGTTCGAACAGCAGCGCGAGGCGACCGAGGGCGCCGAGGCCGAGGCGAGAAAGGCAATGGTCGGCTCGGGCGACCGGTCCGAACGCATCCGCACCTACAATTTCCCGCAAGGCCGCGTGACCGACCACCGGATCGGGCTGACGCTGCACAAGCTGCCCGAAATCATCGCCGGACCGGGTCTTGGCGAACTGGTCGATGCGCTCATCGCCGAGGACGAGGCCAAGCGGCTCGCCACGCTGAGTGACTGAGCCCGGACCGGCCAGTGTGGCCGCTGCGATCCGCGCTGCGGCCGAGCGGCTGGGCGCGACCAGCGATACCGCGCGGCTCGACGCCGAACTGCTGATGGCGCATGTTCTGGAGACGTCGCGCTCGCAGATGCTGCTGACCCGGATGCGCGACGATGCCGCCCCGCATGCCGCCGCATTCGCTCGGCTGGTCAATCGGCGCGCCGCGCACGAACCGGTGGCGCACTTGCTGGGCGAGCAGGAGTTTTACGGGCTCCCTTTCGCAGTATCGCCTGCCACGCTGATCCCGCGCGGCGACAGCGAAACGATCGTCGAGGCGGCGCTCGAACACGCGGCCGCCGACGCGCGCGTGCTTGACATGGGAACGGGATCGGGGGCGCTGCTGCTGGCCTTCCTGCACGAGCGCCCGTCGGCAACGGGGATCGGCATCGATGCCTCGGCGCAGGCGCTGGCCGTGGCGCAGCGGAACAGCGCTGCGCTGGGCCTGGCGCAGCGCGCGCAGTTCAGGGAAGCGAGCTGGCTGGACAGCGGCTGGGCCGATGCGCTCGGCCGGTTCGACCTCGTGCTGTGCAACCCGCCCTATGTCGAAACTGGCGCCCGGCTCGATCCGGATGTGCGCGATTACGAGCCGGCTTCCGCGCTGTTCGCCGGACCCGAGGGGCTTGACGACTATCGCGCGATCATCCCGCAGCTTGGCAAGCTGCTTGCGCCAGGCGGTGTCGCAGTGCTCGAAATCGGGGCGGCGCAAGGGCAGGCGGTGCGTGCGCTGGCGAGCGAATCGGGCTATACGGTGGCGCTGCGCCGCGATATCGCCGGACGCGACCGGGCGCTGATTCTCACTTAGGGCTTGGCAAAGCCGATTCGACCCTTTACCTCTGGCCACAGGCCAGTGGTGCGCGGGTAACGCTTCCCACCGGTTCCAGCTCCGACATTGCAGTTACGGTACGAGGCTTCGGCCCCGTATACCTTGCACAAAATGGAGCACGCGAGCTGCGACAAGCGCAGTCGCGCAAGGGGTCACGCGGCCATATGCGCACCGGTTGTAAGGTGCGCGCCGCGCATTGAATAAGGACCAGCTACCCTTGAACAATAATCGCAATAACCGTCGTCGTGGACGCGGTAACCGCAATCAGGGCGGGGCCAATTCGGCCAATCGGATCGATAGTCGTGCCCGGGGCAATGCTCCGCAGTTGCTCGAAAAGTACAAGAAGCTTGCCCAGGACGCCCAGCACAATGGCGACCGGGTCCAGGCCGAATACTATCTCCAGTTCGCCGACCATTATTTCCGCGTCCTCGCCGACAACAAGGCCCGCCAGGAAGAATCCAAGGGCAAGCGGCCGGACGATCGCGGCCAGAACCAGTCGGATGACGACGGGGACGAAGACGATGGCGACGATCGCCGCGGCAATCGCCGGCAGCCGCGCAATCGCCGCGACGATGCCGAAGATGGCAATCGCAAGCCGCGCGCGCGCCGGCCGAAGAACGACGATCAGAACGACGACAGCGAGTTCGAATCGTCGGACAATCCCTTCACGCGCCGCGACGACGAGGACGAAGCGCCCAAGAAGCGCCGTGCCCCGCGCAAGGCGAAGAAGGCCGACGACGCCAATCCCGCCGGCGGCGAGATCGACGCGGCGGTGCTGCCGCCTTCGATCGGCGCAAGCGAATCCGCGGGCGACGACAAGCCGGCCCCGCGTCGCCGCAAGCGCAAGCAGGACGACGAGAGCGAAGTGGGCGCGGTCGGCTGATCGCGCTTGCACCTCTGCTTTGACTGACTAAGGGGCAAGCCGATGGAGAAACTCCCCGGCTTGGCCCGTTCTCACCCGCAAATCGCCGCCCTCGTGCTGGGCGGCCTGTCGGCCTTGGGCTTCCAGCCGTTCCACCTCTGGCCTGTGGGGCTTGCGGCGGTCGGCGCGTTCGGCTGGCTGGCGTGGCGCGCCACCGGATGGCGCTCGGCGCTGCTTGCCGGTTGGCTGTTCGGCCTCGCCCATTTCACCATCACCAACAACTGGATCGCCACCGCCTTTACCTATCAGGCGGAAATGCCTGCCATTCTCGGCTGGGCCGCGGCGCCGCTGCTGTCGCTCTACCTCGCCATATGGCCCGCGCTCGCGACTTGTGTCGCGTGGTGCGCCGCGCGCCGGCGCGGGCTGCTCACCTTCGCGCTGGTATTCGGCGCGATGTGGATCGGCGCGGAATGGCTGCGCAGCTGGGTCTTCAGCGGCTATGCCTGGGGTCCGCTGTCGATGATGGTGCTGGGCCCGTGGGACCGCCCCGGACTGGCGGCGGCGCTGCCCTTTACCGGCAGTTACGCGCTGTCGGGGCTGGTGGCCTGCGCCGCGGTGCTGCTTGCCGACCTGCTGCGCAGCCGGCGCTGGCTTGCCTTGGCAGGTGCTGCAGCTGCCCTTGCCATACTGGTTTATCTGCCGGCCGGTGAGCCGCGCGAAGGAACGGTGCCGCTCACGCTGGTCCAGCCCAACCTGGGGCAGGACGAGATCAATGACGCCGCGCGCTTCGAAGAGCAGTTCCAGCGCATCGCCGCGCTCAGCGTGCCGCGGGAAGCGCGTCCCAACCGGCTCGTCCTGTGGCCCGAAAGCGGTGTTCCGGACTATCTGCGCGATGGTTATCCGCAGCGCTATTACACCCAGATGACCGCCGGGGGCGACCCGGCCTTCGCGCGCGCCAGGATCGGGCGCGTGATCGGCGCCGACAGCCTGCTGCTGACCGGGATGGTCGATCTCGAGATCGACATGGTCGAGGGCCGCGAACGCGCGGTGGCCGCGTACAATTCGATCGCATCGATCGATCCGGCCGGACGGCTGGGCGAACGCTATGCCAAGGCGCATCTGGTCCCCTATGGCGAATACCTGCCGATGCGCGACTGGCTCGAACCGCTCGGCCTCTCGCGGCTCGTCGCGGGGACGCTCGATTTCATTCCCGGCCCCGGTCCGCTGAGCCAGGATCTCGGCCCCTTCGGCAGGGCGGGGATGCAGATCTGCTACGAGATCGTCTTTTCCGGCGAAGTGGTCGACCGCACGGACCGACCCGATTACATCTTCAACCCATCCAACGATGGCTGGTTCGGGGCCTGGGGCCCGCCGCAGCATCTGGCGCAGGCGCGGATGCGCGCGGCGGAGGAAGGGCTGCCGGTACTGCGTTCGACGACCACCGGGATCAGCGCCGTGATCGACGCACGCGGGGTCGTGCGCGACCATATCGGGCGTAATGTGGCCGGGCGGATCGATACAGTGGTGCCGCCACCGGCGCCGCCCACATGGTTCGCGCAGGCGGGGCACTGGTTGACGCTCGTCTGGGCTATCGCACTGCTGGCACTATCGCTGGTTGCCATGCGCCGCGCGGAAGGCTACCCCGCACAGAACACATAAAGATTTCTTTATATCGGGATTTGCTCGTTCATGCGCACCAGTTTTCTCTTCACCTCCGAGAGCGTCTCCGAGGGCCATCCCGACAAGGTGTCCGACCAGATTTCGGATGCGATCGTCGATTTGATGCTGGCCAGGGATCCCGAAGCCCGCGTGGCCTGCGAAACCATGACGACGACCCAGCGGGTGATCCTCTCGGGCGAGATCCGCTGCGCGCCGATGTACAACGCCAACAATCCCGACTGGGCCGAAAACGGGGGCTGGGCCCCCGGCGCGAAGGAAGAAATCGAGAAAGCGGTGCGCCGCACGGTGCGCGAAATCGGCTATGAGCAGGACGGGTTCCACTGGCAGACGCTGACCTTCGAAAACCACCTGCACGGCCAGTCTTCCGAAATCGCGCAGGGCGTCGATGCGGCGGGCAACAAGGACGAAGGCGCCGGTGACCAGGGCATCATGTTCGGCTTCGCCTGCGATGAAACGCCCGACTACATGCCTGCGCCGCTCGACTACAGCCACAAGATCCTCGAACGGCTCGCGGCGGATCGCAAGAGCGGCGCTGCGCCGTTCCTCGAACCCGATGCGAAGAGCCAGGTCACGCTGCGCTACGAGAACGGCAAGCCGGTGGCCTGCACTGCCGTCGTCGTGTCGACCCAGCATGCCAAGGGGTATCACGAAGGCGCCAGGGAGGCCGAGCTCAAGGCCTATGTCAAAGGTGTGATCGGCGACATCCTGCCCGACGGATGGATCACCGACGAGACCGAGTGGCATATCAACCCCACCGGCGCGTTCGAGATCGGCGGGCCCGACGGCGATGCCGGGCTGACCGGGCGCAAGATCATCGTCGACACCTATGGCGGCGCGGCCCCGCATGGCGGCGGTGCGTTCAGCGGCAAAGATCCGACCAAGGTCGATCGCTCGGCCGCCTATATCACGCGCTACCTGGCGAAGAACATCGTCGCGGCGGGGCTTGCGCGGCGCTGCACCATCCAGCTGTCCTACGCCATCGGCGTGTCCAAGCCGCTCTCGCTCTATGTCGATACGCATGGCACCAGCGCCGCCGGGGTGACCGACGAAGCGCTCGAGGAAGCGATCCGCAGCATCGACAAGCTGGGCGGGCTGACCCCGCGCGGGATCCGCACGCACCTTGGCCTCAACAAGCCGATCTACCGCCAGAGCGCCGCCTATGGCCACTTCGGGCGGCAGGCCGATGGCGAACATTTCCCTTGGGAACGCCTCGATCTGGGCGACGATCTGAAGGCCGCGCTGGCAGGCTAGCCGCGCTCCCGGCCGGACGCGGCGGGCGCGCTAGCCGTGTTCGCCCTTGCGCGGGCTGGGGTGGTCGAGCGCAAGTTCGGCGCCGGAGAAAGTGAACGGGCTGCGTACGCCGGCGATGCCGTCCAGCTCGATCCGCATGCCCCGCTCGCGCACTTGCGGATCGGCGAACACCGCGTCGATCGGGTTGATCGGTCCGGCGGGGATGCCCGCCTCGCCGCATGCGCCAAGCAGTTCCGCCAATTGCCACTTGCCGGTCTCCGCCGCGATCATGGCGTCGAGCTCGGCCCGGTTGGCGAGGCGGCTTTCATTGGTGGCGAAGCGTTCGTCGCCCAGCAGGTCGCCGCGCCCGAGCAGCGCGAGCAGCCGCCGGAACAGCCCGTCATTCGCAGGCGCCAGCACAACTTTGCCATCGGCCACGGGAAAGACGCCATAGGCGCTCACCTGGGCATGCTCGTTGCCCATCCGCGGCGGATTTTCGCCAGTGGTGAAGAAATGTGTTGCCTGGCTGGCGAGCAGGCCGACCGAACAATCGAGCAGCGCCATGTCGACATGCTGTCCGCGACCGGTGCGTTCGCGCATGGCCAGCGCTGCCTGGATGCCGATCACCGAATACAGCCCGCAGGTGAGGTCGGAAATGGAGATGCCCATCTTCATCGGCTGGCCCGCCGGTTCGCCGGTCAGCGCCATGAACCCGCTCATCGCCTGCACGACGAAATCGTATCCCGCCTGGTGCGCGCGCGGCCCGGTCTGGCCGAAACCGGTGATCGAGCAATAGACGAGCCCTAGGTTGGCCGCGGACAGCGCGGCGTAGTCGAGCCCGAACTTGGCCAGCGTGCCGGTCTTGAAATTCTCCAGCACGACATCCGCCGAAGCGGCCAGTTCGGCGACGCGCGCAAGATCGCCCGCGTCCCTGAAATCGGCCACGATGCTGCGCTTTCCGCGATTGGCGGCATGGTAATAGGCCGCCTCGCGGTCGCCGTTCTCGCGCTCGATCCACGGCGGGCCCCACAGCCGCGTGCCGTCGCCATCGGGGCTTTCAACCTTGATGACGTCCGCCCCGAGATCGGCGAGGATCTGCCCCGCCCAGGGGCCGGCGAGTACCCGCGCCAGTTCGAGGACCTTGAGCCCGGCGAGGGGGGCATTCGGATTGCGCGGAGCGTCGAGCCACATGCCGCGCGGCTTGGGCGGGCAGCGCGCGGGGGTCAAGTTACTCGATGCCCGCAGCTGCTGCCAGGCCGCTTGCCGCCTCGAGGAATTCCTCGCGGAAGTCCTGCACCACCTGGCGGCTCGAGCGTACCTGTTCGACCAGCCCGACGCCCTGACCGACGAAATAGCTGACCAGTTTGCGCGCATTGTCATTGCCCGCCGCGGCCTCGCGTTCGATCCGCGCGAAGGCGGGTTCGGAGACCATGCCCATCAGCGGCATGGGCAGCGTTCCCGGGCCCTGCGGATCTTCCCAGGCCGCATGCCACGGCGTTTTCAGCTGGCGTGCAGGCTTGCCCGTGCGGCTGCGCGAGCGGACGGTATCGCGGCTGCGCGCGGCGACCATCTTGTCGCGGAACGCTTCGCTGGTCTCGGCCTCGGGCGTCGCCAGCCAGACCGATCCGGTCCACGCGCCCTGCGCGCCCGCTGCCATCATTCCCGCCATCTGTCCGCCGGTCATGATCCCGCCCGCGGCAAGCACCGGGATATCGTGCCCGCGCCGCGCCAGTTCCCGCACGACTTCGGGGATCAGCACAAGGGTCGACACTTCGCCGCAATGCCCGCCGGCCTCGGTGCCCTGCGCGACGATGATATCGACGCCCGCCTCGGCCTGCCGGATGGCGTGTTCTTTCGCCCCGACCAGCGCCGCCACGGGGACGCCGCGCCGCTTGCCTTCGGCAATCATGGCAGCAGGCGCGATACCCAGCGCATTGGCGATCAGCCTGATCGGATGGCGAAAGGCGACCTCCATCAAGGCGAGGCCGTTTTCGGGCGTGATGCCCATGCGTTCGGGCAGGATCTTGAGTTCGGGCTCGGGGGCGATGCCGTAATCGCCCAGCACCGAATTGACGAAACCCTGAAAGGCCGGATCGATGGCCTGCGCACGGCTCCGGTTGTCCGCCAGCGTGCGGACTGCCGGATCGACCACCTCGGGCACCAGCACATCGACGCCATAGGGCGCGCCATCGACATGGGCATCGATCCAGTCGAGCTCCTCTTCGAGCTGTTCGGGGGTAAAGCGGGTGGCGCCGAGGACGCCGAAGCCGCCCGCCTTGCTGACCGCGGCGACGACATCGCGGCAGTGGCTGAAGGCGAACAGCGGGAATTCGGCGCCGGTCAGGGCGCAGACGCGGTTCATGGTCATGGGTGTCTCCTCTTCCGCGGCCACCCTATGCCCAAGCCGGTGCGGTGCAAGCGATGTCTAGCGCGGTGCCCTCATTGCGCGATGTCGCTTGCCGCAGGCTGCCAGCGCGCGTCGGGGGGGAACACCTCGTCCAGCGTACCTTCCTGCCATGCGCCATAGACCGGGTTGGGCATCAGGAACCAGCCATTGCCCCACAGCTGCGCATAGGTGCCCCGCGCCACCATTGCCCGGCGCGCTGCGATGGCGCTTTCGTCCGCGTTGAAGACATCGGCGAAGTCTCCGAGATTGTCGCCCGCCATCGCAATGACGCAATAGCTCTGCGCGATCCGCGCGCGGCGGCCGTCCTTGCGCCCGCCCATGGCATCGTCGCCGCGCAGGAACAGCGTTTCGAGATGCACGGCCGGCCCCGCGCCGGCGGCTTCCAGCGCCGCCACTGTGCCTGCCGCATTCTGCGTATTGCGATTGGTGTTGAAGATCACCGTGATGCCCGCGTCGCGCAGGCGGCGCAGGCCCGTGACCGCGCCGGGAACGGGCTGTGCGATCCCCGCGCCCTGTTCCGACCATTGTGCCCATTCGGCGGGATCGAACGGCTTGCCGCTCAACGCCTGCCAGTATTCGTAGCCGGTGTTGAGCAGGACGGTCTCGTCGACATCGAACACGGCGGCAAGCGGCTTGATGCCGCCGTCATCCGTCTCGCAGGACGGCGTGCCTATGCCGCCCGCCGCGTCCGGCAGGCCCTGCGGAACCGATTGCGGAATCCCGGGCCGGCGCGCGACTGCGATGGCGTGATCGGCGATCTGTCGCCAGGTCTGGATCGAGGCTGCGGCCGCTTCGCCCGAGCCGTAGAGCCAGCGCATGGTATCGGGCGCCGGCCGGTCTTCGCCAGCATTCACCGGCGCGCTGGCCGCCGAAGGGCGGGGGCCGGCAGCGGAACAGCCGCCCAAGGCAAGCGCCCCGGCGGCGAGCAGGAG
>Ga0070754_10002791_pt1 | contig 12652 bp, 10 predicted proteins | sample VirMetDEL_Sep_01_FD_75181 | JGI IMG/M metagenome (GOLD analysis project Ga0070754, IMG submission 75181) | Aqueous microbial communities from the Delaware River and Bay under freshwater to marine salinity gradient to study organic matter... | ecosystem: Environmental > Aquatic > Marine >... | reverse complement strand
ATTAAAGTTACGGTTGTCCCAACGCTTACAAGTTGATCGCCGTGTTGCGTTTGTGCGTAATCTTGAACAATTGATTCGGGATCAAGAATTAAATTGGAAACGTTGCTTTCGCCGCGTCTGTAAACCTTGCTTAAATATTGATGAAGCACAAGCTCCATTTCTTCAAACTTTGCCGATAAATCAGTAGTGGACTGCTCGCCTTCTTCATAAGTATCAAACAAAATAATATCAAGTTCGTAACGCTTCTTTCGCGGCATTCCGTTATTATAGGCTTGTATTGTTTCGCTTGTTGTTGTGCCTCTATCCAAAAAAAGACACGGGTAATCTAAATTATTGGTATTAATCTCGCTGATTTCACCAAATACAAAATCGTTAACGCTGCCGTTAAATAAACTTTTGACCGTTTCAAATTCGGTTATTACCGTATCTATGCCGCGTATTGCCATTAATCGGGGATGTAAACATTAGAACCTGACCTTTGCGCATAATCACTTAAACCAGCGCTATAATTGGTAAATTTTGACGAATCCGAATCTATTGTATCCTCAATAAATTTTTGTGCGTGATTAAGCCAAATGTTTGCTTTTTCTTTTAAATCGTTTCGCTTTATTTCAAGCATTCGCGTTGATGGCTGCGATGTAAAGTCAGTTTGGGCCAAAACGTTGCCAGCGTTCATTTCTTTTATTTGATTCTCCCAAAAAGTATCATATAAAACAAAATACGACAATGCCGGCTTAATGTAGTTGTCCATTAAATCGGTTTGTTCTGTGTTAAAACTTCCGCTTGCCGCAATTAATTCATCGTAAAAATCATCTCCTAAAAACGGGCGTATCCAACGTTCTTGTGAAAAAGGTATGTTTTGCGTGATTTTAGTAGTGTCGTAACTTGTTTTTTTAACGCCTTTTGATACTACTTCCGCCGCCGTTATTAAATTAGTTATTGCCATCGGTTTTTTTGTTTTTCAGCTTGTAATCAATTTGCAAATTAGTCAAGTGACCAATACGATCATCTTCATCTAATTCATCTTCGTCAAGTTCTGGCATATTAAAATGGCCCTCTTTTCATTTTGAGTTAGCTCTTTTTCGGGATCAATGCGATCATCCAAACCAATTGGCGAAACATTATCAACGTAAACTCGAAACTCCATATCCAAAGATTCAAGTATTTTATTCATTTGCTCCAATACCGGGTTTTGTACGTTTGGAATTACAACCATTCCCATAACGATGCGGTGCATATTCATTAACTCTTGATTACCGCCTAATTCACCCGAAACGCTTAATCCAGCCAATTTCGGAAAAAATCTATGCGCTCTTACAATTGAGTCAAATGCGTCTTTCTTAGCGTCTAAAAATTCGCCGTCTTTACCATCATTAATAACATCGACTTGGGGCGCGGTATCCCTATCAAATGCGTGTAGGATTCTTGGTTTCCCGGCGTTATGCGCGCCCTTTAACTTTTTATACTCGTATTCAAGCCATTCAGAAGCTCCCATTCCTTCGGGCGGCGATCCGAAGTAAGTTACAAAAATATCGGCAAAAAATCCGTTTTCTAATCGGTTTTGGTTATACGTATCGCACATATACTCAATTACGCAAGCTTTTAAACAAGCCACATAATCTGGCACGCCATAAATATCATATTCCGGCTCGCGACGCTTTTTATACGTAATAAATTCTTCATCTAACGGAATTGCTCCCATCATGTCCCAAATAGGGTAAATTTTGGAATTTACGCCCGGTTTTAAATATGCGTTTCCGTTGTTGTTTTTAATGTCGCGCCAAAATGGTGTAATAATGGCTTTTGGCTCTTTGCGTAAAAGTCTTGGCTTGGATGCATCTATGTATTTAACACACCAACCTCTTTGTCCCATTACGGTCGAATATTTGTAATATACCCAATTTTCGCCGTAAATTTTCCATTGCCTTAATAAATCTTCGTAAAGATCATTAAGGTCGTACATCGCTTGTCCCGATGGATTAGCAATAAACCTTTGCGATTGTTCACTTAATTCAAATAATTTTGCCGGCTCACCGTCTTTTGTAAAACTTAATCCATTGCCTTTGGCCATTGCAACAATGGATTCAATAATTGCTCGGTGTGTTGGCGCGTTTCTATACGCCCAAGCCAAAGTTTGAGGATAAAGGTTATCGCTACCTTTAAATTTTAAATGCCAATCTTGGTAGGTGTAAGATAAAATCTCACCTTCTTTTTCAAAAGTGGCTTCAAGTTGTTTACTCGGTTGAGTTTCTTTAGCCGTAAATTGAAACGGCCTACTCTCCTTCGGTTGTGGCTGCTGGTTTTGTATTTGTCTTTTTCTTCGGTTTGACATCTTCGAGCAGTATTGGAGAGTTTGCGTTTATAAGTTCTAATTGTTCTTTGGTAAGGCTATCGGTCAAAGCAAACTTTGCTTTTGTAATGTTACACCTATAAATGTCGCCTAAATATTGTCTTTTAACCTTTTTTGCCATACCAATTAATAAAATAAAGCAGAGGCTTTTTACACCTCTGCTATTAATTTTTACGAACCAAGTGTTACAGTTCCCGCATTGTAATTAATATCGGCAACCACTTCACGTGGATATTCTAATTGTGTTCCCGTAAATGTTAACGTTATATCATTAACCCCTTCAAACGCGCTTGCTTCAATTTTACCGGCCGCTTTAACCTCTAAATAAGCTTGATTGCCTACTAAGTTGTCATAGCCAAGTAAAAATGCTCTTGGATTAGTTCCGGCGCTCTCATTAGATACGGCAATAACGCAAACTTTTCGAGCGTTAATCACGTCTTGTATCTTTTTGATTTTGTCCTTTTCGTTACCTTCAAACGTAATGTTTGCAGTAACCGTAAAACTACCATTGTCGCCGCCTTCAGCGTTCCAATCCATTGTGTTTCTGTGTCCTTCAAATTTAAACCAATCTCCAGACGTGGTGATTGATGTAAACGAGTGATCACTTCCGGAGGCCGTTGCCGCCGTTACATTACAAGCTTCTTGAATATAAAATTCTTGATTACCCGATCTAAACGAATCGTTACAACCTTGCGTCAAATCTGCTGCTATTGCCATTTTTTTAAAATTTTAAAAAGGGAGGCCGAAACCCCCCTTAATGATTATTAATTAGGCAGTTATTGCGGTAACGGCCAATTCGTCATTCTTGTAGTTTGTACCAATTACGTACTCACCTCTAAAACGATTTTCTTTCTCGTCTTTGTTATACCACATATCAAAAGAACCAACTTGGTTGATGTCAGTTCCAACAACCACGTTTTTAGGTACGTGCATAACTGCTCTATGTGGGTTGGTAATTCCAAGATCCGCAGAATCTGCAGCAATGTGAGTGTCCCAATCTCGGTGTACTCTTACCGCAACGCCTCTCCACTTCAAAGAGTTTCCAAGACCATCAAGAAGGAAACCGTGCGCCATATCTGTGGCTTTTGTTTCATTCTCAGTAATCCAATTGTCAGCAATTGAACCAGAAACCTCAATTACGGCTTCACCTTGCATTTCAATCAACTCGGCTGGAGCTGCTTCATAAAGAGCTTCGAAAATGTCAGATGCCGCGCCAGCATTTAGGGCCGCTCCCGTCATTACGTTAACATCTCCACCACTTGCCGCAATGCTTAATTGTTGTCCGGCTGGTAAATTAGTATAGTTTTCAAAGATGCCGTCATAAATGTCATAATCTGGCTTGGCTGAAAGCGAGCTATTACCTAACCACAATTGTCGCTTCATGTCGCGCTTCATTCCACGAAGGAACAATTCTGCTACGATGTCTTGAAGAACAGTTCCGGTAATGTCGTCTTTATTAAGACCTCTGCGAAGTAATTCGCCTTTCACGGTGTTATAAAAAGTACCTCCGGCTTGTGAAACTTCCGCCTCAACTCGGCTTACTGCGATTGATCGCTGAGTGTAAGTTGCTCCGGTAGAACCACTAAACCCGGTTGCCTCTGCCTTAGTAATTTTTTCAAGGCTTGAAAATTTATCAAGCTTAAAAGATCCTTGTACATCAAATAAAGTGTCAAAGCTTTCAAGCTCTGGATCTTTGATGAACAATGGAGAAAAGAAATATCGTTGTGCATCCTCTTTTGAATACGTCAACGATGTAGTAATTGCGTTTGCCATTTTTTTTCGTTTTTAAAAATTTATATGATTTCTTGCGCTACTTTATCCCAACCAGAAACTTCGGCGGGCGTGTTTGGTTGCTCAGATGGCTCAACATCGGATGATTCTTCTTTAGATTCATCTTTTGCTTGAAACTCTGCTAATTTCTGAGCTAATTCTTTGTTTTCGTTTTCTAATGAAACGATTTTATCAGTAAAGCTATCGGTGTCAACGTTTAAATCGTTAATCTTTGCTTCTAAGCTTACTTTTTCTTCTGAAAGAGCTTCGATCTGAGATTTAAATTCGACAATTTTTGCTTCATTTTCTTCATTGATTGCCGTAATTTGAGCAGTAAACTCATCTCTAACAACATCAAGATCGGTTTTTTCACCTTTAACAATAGATACGATTTGATCGAATCGACTTTTTTCAACATTTTCCATAGTATTATTTAATTTACTTAAAACTTCTTCGGGAATATTATTGGCTTTGGCCGCTATTTGATAAGCGGTTGCTTTTGCCTCTTTAGAGCTATTATAAAGTTTGTCTGCTAATCCATACTCAATGGCTTCGGCAGATGTTAACCATGTATCGCCATTATAAAGCAACTTATCGGCATCCTCATTTGAAACACCGTTTGAAACATAGATAGACTTTATTGATTCATTGACTACATCTAAAGCTTTCACCATCTCCATCAAATCGGCTTTTTTACCTCCGGCGTTTACGCTTGCTTCATGCGTCATAATAACCGCGCCTTCGCTTAAATATCTTTTTTTAGGATTTGCGGCTTGTAAAATAACTGTTGCCGCACTTGCTGCGATGCCATCAACTTTCGTTGTTACGTTGTAATCGGAATCTTTTAAATAATTATAAATCGCTAGTGCGTCATCAACTGAACCGCCAACGCTATTAATGCGTAGAGTAACCTTGCTTTTACCAGACTCTTCGATTTGATTTATAACATCGCTTGCCGTAATCCCCCAAAACCCAATTTCATCGTTAACGTGTACCTCTAAAACTCCGTCAGTTTTTGCGTGAAAAATTGGAAGGTTAGCCATAGTCGTGCTTTATAAAAGCAAAATAAAGTGGAAAATCTTTATAAGATGTGTAAGCGCGTTACACTAAACGCTTTCTCGGCTTAACACCACCTTCTTGACCGAATCAAAACTTAAATTAAAAATACCGGCAAGTTGGATGTATATGCTATTAATGGTGTAGATGTTTTTTTTATAAAGCCTATCGTACTCTTTGACAATCAATTTATTTCGAATTGTTTTTTGACTTATTTGTTGAATATATATTATGTCAAACAATTGGTCTACCGTACTATTATAATGACTTGTACTAATAAGCAGCTCAATTTCTTGCTTTGCTAATTCTGTTAAGCTTTCCATTTATTTAGCTTGCATTTTTTGATGTTTTGTCTAACCAATAGATGTAAAGAGCAACCGCATTGTTTGCATTGGGGGATATTTTTAACTTCAATACCCCCCACTATGTTGAAATCCTTAGAGCGCTCCGGACATAGTTTGCAAACTTCTAACCTATCTTTAATTACATCAACTTTAACAAAAACCAAAATTATGCGTTTTTTTTAAATAGATCCCCAAGTGATTTCTTGGTAATAAATAACGTATTTTAAAACGTTGTTTGTGCTTCCGCCGGTTGGGTTGTTGTTGCCAACCGTGCTAATTTGCCAACTTGATTGTACCGTGCCTTCCGTTGTTGATCCGGGTTTAACAAATCCAATTTGTACGCTGCTTGATGTGTTTAACAAAGTCCCATCTCCGCTCATATAAACATTGTGATTTGTATCTTCCAACGTAATATCATGGTTTAACGTATAACCCGCCGCGCCTTGATTATCCAAGTAAAAATAAGCGCCAATAAAATTGGTGTGAGTGCCAGAGGATGCCGTCCATAATAAATGCGGCGTTGATCCAATAGATAAAAATTGAGCGTGCGTAATTGTGCCATATCTTCTTTTCAAGTAAACACCCGCACCGCTTGTTTGATCTTCATTTAAATCGCTGGTTGTTTTGGTCGCTAAACGATTATCAAATTCGGTTGGATGCCTAACATCAAATTGACTATTAAAGCGCGCCGTTGTGTAATAAAGGTTTGATCCTTCAGTTATGTCATCGGTGTCTTTTGTTGCTAACCGTGTATCAAACCGCGCGTCCGTGTAATATAGGTTTGTTCCCTCGCTTAAATTAGTTGTTGTGCGGTGTGCAATGACGTTGTCAACATCAAGGTAATTGTATTGCGAACCATTGGCCGCTTCAATTAAAATTTTATCCCCGCTTGCTACCGGGTTTTTTTCGCTATAATCGCTTATTACTCTGTCTGCCATAATTAAGGTGCTATTATGTAAATCCCTGATGGATCTACTATGTTATTGTTTGATGGATCAATGATGTTTGATCCTAAATTATTAAAATCAATTCCGGGATTATTTAAAGTCATTCTATCACTAAAACTTTTTTGTGTTCTTTCAAAAACCTCCAATTCGCCAACTCCAATCCCTAAAAGTGCTTCGCTAAATCTGTAAGTTGATGATTGGGCCACGTATTCAGTTTGGTTAATATAGACGTTATCATATCCGCCAAGAGTGCTTAAAAAATCATGCACAAACTCCGGGTAAAGTCTTGTTACTAATTTCTTAGATTTTCGCCCTCTATAATAATAATGTGAAGCAGTACCAGCGCTATCAATTAACTCATCAATATCGCCTTCATATTCGGCATCTTTAAGCTCTGCAAAGATTCGTAAATAAAATATTGATTCCTGATCAGTAAATTCAAATCCTAAATTACTTAAATTACATAAAGCTCTAATTTCTTTTGTATCGCATGACCAACCGCCAGAGCTTCTAAAATGAAAGTTGTTCGTTAAATAATCCGCAACCAAATCAGCTCCGTTTGTTTTTGTGATTGTAAAACTGTTGGCCTCAATCGCGCCCGCACCTCCGCCGGTCATTTTGAAATCAATGCCAAATGTTTGACTACTTCCAGAGTCTAAAGTAATGCTATAAGATCCCGTGCTTGTGTATCCAGATTGTGACGCATCACCTACATGAATAACCAACTCCGCGTTTGTAATTGTGGTAATGTTAAAAGTAACCGTGTATTCGGTGTTTGATGATAATAAATTATATTGCTCCAAGCTATCGGTTGCCAAGAAAGCCGCGCCTCCGCTCCAAACTATTTCGTGAACCTTATCGACTGTGTTTAAATCGGTTTGGAATGAGTTGCCGGCCGTTACCGATTCAACCCATGTCCAATCTTCTTCTTCGTATTTATTTGTAAATGTGCCGTTGGGTAAAAAGTTTTGCGCGTCATCGTTTGCAAGTGGATCGGCGATAGCGATGTAATACTGCTCATCGTTATTTAAACCAAAACCGCCAAGATTTAAATCGTAAATTAAATTTTGCCCAGAATATGCGACTTCCGACAATGTGCCCTCATAGCCGCCAGAATTGTTTAAAACGTATGCAATGTATTCAAAGTTATCGCTTACATCTTCAATTTTAAATTCTGTTATTTCATAAGTGCCACCGAGCGCACAAGTAAAGGCGGCTTGCGGGTTGTTCGTGGGTTGATGGTAAATTGTAAACGTTCCCGTTCCTTTTGCGGTTTTACCAAAACAAGTAATTGTTCCCGTGTTTTGAGTTATTTCTAAAACTAAGCGATAATGCCTATTCGCTTTTAAAAAATAGCTATTTCTTGTTTCGCCTTCAACCGTAACTGTGCCGCTAAGTTTACCTCCGCTAATTGTTAATCCCGTACCTAAATTTTGCCATCCCGTGTTACTACCAAAGTCTCCATCTTCGGCCCAATTAGAGTAAGCGGTGTAAACGTCTTGAGTTTTTAACTGAAATTTAAATGGATCGCCGGATTCGTACGGAATCGGAAAAACCACATTTCGGTCATTTGCTTTAAAAAAAGCTATTGGTTGGTTTTTAAGAATTTCCATCTGCGTTGAAATAAGTTGAGTTCGTTAATAAGCTGAATGAAGCCTTTCCGGTTTTTAGATTAATGTCAATCTTCTGCGGCCAACCCTTACCTTCTGGTAAAGAAATGGCCTTGTGCGGGTTTAACAAAATATCGTTTCGTTCGGTTGGTGTAAGAGCGTGTTCAAACGTCAATATCTCACCGCGATAGTTCGCGGGTGAAGATGTGTAAAGGTTGTTCAACTCGCTTTTGTTGTCTCTAAATTCAAGTGGTAAGTAATACCAGTTTGTAGAAGCATCCGCGCCCGTAGTGATCTTGATTTGACAAAAAACTTCGTCACCGTCTGCAAGGGTAAATTCGTTTTCACAAGTTAATGTGACATTCCCTCTAACATTGGTGAACGTTTCCGTGTGTGAGTCTAACTCTGACGCTTGGCCGTCACTGTAATGAATCAACTTTAAATCAACATTACATTGAGCGTTGACATCTGTCAAGCCATTTGTACCACCTTCAAAAAACGTAACCTCACCACCCCAAAAATCTGCGCCCGGAGAAGTTGTGAATCCAGTTGCGTCAACGGGGATTGAAAAAGCCTTTGAAGAAAGTTTTGAAATGGTTTGATCTTCTAAAAGACCACCCTCACCCGTATTCGCATTGTAAATGCTTCTTACCGACTGCCACCAATCAGACATACCCGGCGTGCCGAAAAACTCAACGGTTGCTTCTGTTCCTGAGTCGATTCCTATTGTGTCTTTATCGGTGATAAATATTAAAGGGTCGGTTGTTAGTGCTTGGGATATGTTGCATTTAAACGTTTTATCGGTCTGCGAAAACATACCAAATTGATTAAACCTTATTTCATCTTGATAAAGTTCAATTCTTGGGCTTAACTGTACTGAGAAGCTAAACTTCTTAGTTTCGGTTGTTCTGGCCTTATAGTAAATATTCGACCCATCGTCAACGATATTGCCGCCACCATTAAGGCCATAAATCCCCGCATTGTCGTCATTATACCAAGAAACGTTAGAAAAAGCCGATTCATCCGCCAATAAAAACCCGCTATCGTCTGAGTTGTTAAATATTCGGAAACTTGAAAACGGTTCTTCACTTAAATAAAGGTCGCCTCCGAAGTTATACCGCGCAAGAACCGCGTCATTAAAATGAACATGACCGCCCATAAAATTTCGCCCATCATTAGTACTATCAATAAATATTTCACCTTCACTTTCTTTGTATTGAACCAAAAAAACGTGTTCAATAAATCGCTGATCTAACCAATCATAATACCCGTTTACATCCCTTCGAGGTAAATAGCCAATCGAAAAATCGATATTATCGTTTGGCGTTAGAACGTGTTTCTCCAGCTTAAAAGACCAATTTCCAAGCCGATTCCTCATGTCATAAAGAAGCGGTGAGTTTATAATGTACTTTGGTTGAAGATCTATTGATGCGCTTGATGCTCCGTCAGTATCCATAAAAAGCTCACGCGCCAAGAAATAATCAACGTTTGGGCCGATTTGGTGTAGGTTGTTTCTAACTGGTATATCACCACCTATTGGATCGCCAACTGATATACTTTGATAAAGGCTTAATTCATCAAAGCTGGCTTCGTATTCATCAACACCTATTAATGAAACGATTGGCGTTGCGTTTTCAAAATAACTTTCTTCTTCAAGAATAAAAATCGAACCGGAAACAGTCCACCAAAGATTATAAAGCCTTGTTAAGCTATGTATTAAATCACCTAATGTTGTCACAATGGGCGCGCCCGTTCTGTAATGGGCTTCGATGCCACCGATCAAGCCTAAGTGTTCATCGTTATTAAGCCCGTCAAACCAACTTGACTGAAGGGTTAAACGGTTTTCACTAAGAAAGTGTAGTATATATTGAAGCGCGTCTTGTGCATCGTAAAACTTTAGTCGATCATCGTCAATAGAGCTAACGCCCGTGCTTCCGCTTATATCGTGATTGTATTGGCTTCGGTCATAACTTCGATATAAAAAACCTGAAGTTGTTGGTGTAATTCCCGCGCCCCTCCGCGTTTCCGTTCCCTCTATATTAACGGGCGTTTCCCAATTATTTAAAAGGTACGCGCTAAACGATTGATCGCGAATAGGTGTTTCCCATTTTCTACGGCTTATGTAATCCGTTCCTTCACTTAGCTTAATCAAGCCAGCGTAAACGGTGCTTAAATTTCCGTTTTGTAATTCGCGAATCTCGAAATCAAGGTAGGAATACCGATTGTTATCCTTGATATAATCTTTAATAGCCGTGTACCCGTCACCAATAAAAGTTAGGTCTAAAGGAAACGTGACTCCGATAAAACGTTTCCCTTCATCGCGTTCAATGCTGGCTTGAAAACCATCCATCCCAATCGGTTCATCTTGGATTTGTGCGCCATCGATATAGAAAAAAAATCGGTTCATTAATAGTAGGATCTTTGGCGTTTATTATTAGAAACTTGGTTTTGCTTATGTATGGCAATTAATGCTTTTCGTGTAAGCTTTTGTTCATGTATCAAGTTTTCGTCTGTAAAGCCAGAGTCAAAACTCATTCCATTAATCGCGCCAACTAAATCGGGAGAAGTTGTTAATTCTGGTGACGGTTGACCAGAGTTTAAAATAATGCCTCCCGGCTTCCAATTATTACCGCCGTGCAAACCATTCATTGAGCTGATCATTTCTTCGGGTGTGCCAAAGAACCAACGTTTCTGTTGATCTCGTTTGGCTTTTTTATTTGCAATCCACATCTCATCACCTTCAACCTCTAAAGGTTTACCGTTTAACACACCTTTAATACCGCCTTGCGCGTGTGATGGGCCATCAAAAACACCACCATCGGCGTATTGAATGCTATTTATTGCCGCCAATTGCACCCCACCAGTAGCGGCGGCGGCGGCCGATGCAATTAATCCAGCCGGAACAGTTGGTTGCACCGTTGCCAATGCACTTATAATAGCTAAAGCGGTATTTGCTAAAATTTGTTTGGTTTGCCTCTGTTTTTGTTTCGTTAATGCCTCGCGCTCTAAACGCTCGTTTTCAAGTAAAAATTCTTCTTTGCTTCTTGCGCCGGCTTCGTACAAGACCTGATTTATGTTTTGCTCTCTTTGAAATCTTCGATTATCTTGTTCTTCTTGAGCTGCAAAAAGTCTGTCGGACGCTTGTTGTGCAATATTAATCCCCTCGTTTAAAGCCGCTTCTTTAATTTGATTAATTTGATCTTGGTGCTTTTGTTCTTCTTCGGTTAATTTCTCAATTTGCTCCATTTTAGCATCAAAATCCCTTTGTAATCTTTCCGCCTCTTTATCTTGTGTTTGTTCAGACCATTTATCCAATTCTTCTAAGCCGTCTATTATTTCTTGATCGCGTTTTTTAATTGCTTTTAATTCATCGGCGGCTCTTTGTTCCCCTTTCGCAAATGATTCGTCCATTGTTCGTTGAAACAACAATTGCGCATCGATTAAAGCTTGTTCTAACTTCATTCGTTCCCTTGCCGCCTTAATCGCGTCCTCTTGTGCTTTGGTTTGATCTTCAATTGATTCCGTATTTTCTTCGTTGGCCTCCGTGTTTTTTACGGTGGCCTCCGTGCTTTTTTCGGTAGCACCCGTGCTTTCTTCGGTTTCATCAGTCAAAGCCAATATTGCTTCCTTATTTTGCAAAACAAGTTGTATATACTCCCTTCCAACGTCTAAAGCTCTTTGATGTGCATCTCTTTCTTCAGTCAACGCAATAATTTGTTCTTGTTGTTGATCCATGCTTATTTTACCCTCGCGCCTCAATTTTCTAATAGCAAAATATCTGTCCTCGAAAGTTTTTAAATAAAATTTGCTTGCTTCAATTTGATCTTGCGTTTGTCTAATTTCTAAGAGCGCTTGCTCTTTTGTGCCTAACAATGTTTTGTTAAGTTTTTGTTGTGCTTCATCGGCGGCGCTTGCTTCAGAGGCTAAATTTAACATAGCGGTTGTAAAATCAATAACACCCCTCGTTGCGGTTGCTAATGGGCCATCTCCTTTTTCTAGCGAGTGAATAAAACCCGCCCAAGCCGATTCTAACATGATTAAACTTCCGTTCAAAGTATCAAGTTGAACATCGGCCATTGCTTGAGCAGTACCGGCCGCGTTTTGTAGCTCAACATCTAAATCGTTAATAAGATCAATGTTATTGGCTAAAACGCTGGCGCTTACCGCCGCTCGTTTCCCAAATTCATCGTTTGCGGCCGTCAACTTATCTTGACTGTTTTTTATCTTTTCAAGAATTTCTTCGTAACTCAAACCTTGATCCGCCGATTCAATGAAAATATTTCTTAGCGCGGTAGCCGAGCTGCTTGCATCAATTCCAGAATCCGCCAATTTGCCAAGTAAAGCCGTGACTTTTGTAAAACTGATGCCGGCGGCGTTTGCCGCACCAGCAACAATAGGTAATGCGGTTTCTAATTTGCTAAAATTTAAAGCCGATTTTGATGTTGCGGCCGCCATTACATCTATTACTTTTGGCGCGTCTGTGGTACTTAAACTATCAAAAGTTCTGATTACCGCGCCCGTTAATGTTGCCGTTTGGTCAAGTTCTGCATTCATTGCAATCGATCCGGCAATAGT
>Ga0070754_10002789_pt1 | contig 12662 bp, 10 predicted proteins | sample VirMetDEL_Sep_01_FD_75181 | JGI IMG/M metagenome (GOLD analysis project Ga0070754, IMG submission 75181) | Aqueous microbial communities from the Delaware River and Bay under freshwater to marine salinity gradient to study organic matter... | ecosystem: Environmental > Aquatic > Marine >... | reverse complement strand
GCTGCGCGTGTCGACGAACACGTCCTTGATCGCGGCGCAGACCGCGTCGGTGTCGACCAGAACGTAGTCGTCGACGAGGTCGCTCGCGACGCGGAAGGTTTCCTCGCCCACCAGCTTGACCGCGGTGCCGTCGGCGAACAGGCCAACGTCCGCCAGCGTCACGCGGGCGCCGCCCTGCACCGAGCGCATCATCGCGTCCGAATCGTTCATTTGCACGCCAATGACCTTGATCTCCGGTCGCACCGCCTTGATGTAGTTGGCCACGCCCGAGATCAGGCCCCCGCCGCCGATGGCCACGAACACCGCATCCAGATGGTCTGAACCCAGGCTCTGCAGCTGCCGCAGAATCTCCATCGCAATCGTGCCCTGACCGGCAATCACGTCGGGATCATCGAAAGGATGGACAAAGGTGAGACCTTGCCTTTCCTGCAGTTTCACCGCGTGGGTGTAGGCGTCGGAATAGCTGTCGCCGTGCAGCACCACCTCGCCGCCAAAGCTTCGCACCGCATCGATCTTCACTTGCGGCGTGGTGGTGGGCATCACGATCACCGCCTTTGTGCCCAGCTTGCGTGCGCCCAGCGCCACGCCCTGTGCGTGGTTGCCTGCCGAGGCACAGATCACGCCCTTCTTCAATTGCGCCGCGCTCAGGTGCGCCATCTTGTTGTAGGCACCGCGCAGCTTGAAGCTGAAGACCGGTTGCTGGTCTTCGCGCTTGAGCAGCACCTTGTTGTGGAGTCTGCGGCTCAGGTCGCTGGCGGGCTCGAGCGCAGATTCCACGGCGACGTCATACACGCGCGCGGTCAGGATTTTCTTCAGGTAGTCTGCCGGCCCCATGTTGGTGAGCGGCGAAACGCTGGGGGCTGGTGTTGGCTTTTTGGCGCGAGCAGGCATGGTGTTCCTCGAAGCCGATCATAGCCATGGCCAAAAAAAGCCCGGACTGGCAGAACCGGTCCGGGCTTGAATCCACCCGTGGAGGGTAGAGGAGACAACCTTCAATACAATGCCGCCAGTATATCGATCCCTTGCTGCGTTGCAACATCCGCTGTTGCTTTTCTATCTTTTCTAGAGCGCCGCGCCCAATACTGTTCAATTCTTCACGACTGGACCGACATGGAATGCACCGTCACCTGGACCGGCGCCGCCGGTACCCGTTCTCACATGGGTTTCGTGGCTGAAACCGGAAGTGGTCACGTGATCGCCATGGACGGCGCGCCCGACGCGGAAAAGCCAGCCAACGGCGGCGCCAATCTCGCCGCGCGCCCGATGGAGACCGTGCTGGCCGGGACGGGCGGCTGCACCGCCTATGACGTCGTGCTCATCCTCAAGCGGGGGCGGCACGACGTGCGAGGGTGCAGTGTGAAGCTTGAGACCGAGCGAGCACCGGTCGATCCCAAGGTGTTCCTCAAGATCCACATGCACTTCACCGTCAGTGGCAAGGGCATCCCCGCGAGCGCGGTGGAAAGGGCCATTGCCATGAGCCACGAGAAGTACTGCTCGGCCAGCATCATGCTGGGCAAGACCGCCCAGATCACGACCAGCTTCGACTTGCTGGAGGCCTGAGGCTCAGATCCGATGGGCCACGGTGGTCATCACCCTGGCCGGTGCGCGCATCAGCCCTTTGACGGGGGCGGGCAGATCCATGCCGCCCGCCTCCCGTGCATCGCGCGCGTGACGCGCTTCGTCGTCTTTCATTTGCGCCACGATGGCGCGTGAAGCCTGATCGCCTTCGGGCAAGCGGTCCATGTGGCCCGCCAGGTGAGCTTCCACCTGGCGCTCGGTTTCGACCACGAAGCCCAGACTGACGCCCGGGCCCATGCGCCCCGCCAGCAAGCCGAGCCCGAAAGCCCCTGCATACCAGAGTGGATTGAGCAGGGAAGGCTTCGCGCCCAGTTCGTCCAGGCGCGTCTGGGTCCAGGCCAGGTGGTCGGTTTCCTCGCGTCCGGCCAGTTCCAGTTGCCGGGCCAGCGCCTCGCTGGGAGGTCGGTCTCCGCGCGGCAGGCGAGCGGCAAGGGCCTGTGCGGTGTACAGCGCCTGGGCACACACCTCGCCCACATGGTTCACGCGCATCAAGGCACCGGAGAGGCGCCGCTCCTCTTCCGTCAGTTCGGGAGCCGGAGACTGTTCTGGCAGCGTGGGGCATTCGCGCGAGGCTCGCGGCGTGACAAACAAAGTTCTCAGTGCCGAGTCGGCGGCATTCAGCAAGGCATCCATCTCAAATCCTGTGGCGCGAGGGAAAGACCAATGTAGCGCAAGCGATTGCCGGCTTGGTCCGGCCGGAAATTCCCGGGATGCATCCTGGCTGGCTTGGCGTCGGTTGCTGAAATGCGTCAATTCGGTGCATGTAGTACCTAGGTTGTAATTTGGTTGCACCAAAACGGCATTTCGTTGTTGCTGGGCGACGATTTGTTCTTTTGTGCTTCGAAACTTTTGCAACGGCAGAGCCCTTCTGGTGCAATGACCGCAGCTTCCTCAACGGAGGTTGGCTCGACGGCTCCAGACCTTCGGCCTCTTTACTCAACCTTGGAGAAACCCTCAATGAAAAAGACCCTGATTGCACTGGCAGCCGTGGCCGCTACCGGCGCCGCTTTTGCCCAGTCCTCCGTCACGCTGTTCGGTATCGTTGACCTGAACATCCGCAACGTCCGTCAAGGCGGCGACAACCTGACCTCCATGAGCCAGGACGGTATCGCCTCCAGCCGCCTCGGTTTCCGTGGCGTCGAAGACCTCGGCGGCGGCATGAGCGCCGGCTTCTGGCTGGAAGCTGGTCTGAACCCCGACACCGGCACCCCCGCTGGCGTGCAATTCCAGCGCCGCAGCACCGTGAGCCTGATGGGCGGTTTCGGTGAAGTGCGTCTGGGCCGCGACTACACCCCGACCTTCTGGAACCACACCGTGTTCGATCCGTTCGGCACCAACGGCGTGGGCAGCTCTGTCAACACGTTCACCGTGCTGGGCAGCGGCGCCACCACCCTGGTTCGTGCGAACAACAGCCTGAGCTACTTCACCCCCAACCTGGGTGGTTTCGGTGCTCAAGTGATGTACTCCTTCAAGGAGACCACGGCCTCCAACGACCCCAACGAGTACACCGGTGTTCGCCTGACCTACGCTGCGGGTCCCCTGAGCGCCGCTCTGGCCACCGCTTCCGAAGGCTCCAACGTCGCCACGGATTCGTTCAAGCGCACCAACTTCGGTATCGCTTATGACTTCGGCGTTGCCAAGCCGATGGCTCAGTACACCCAGGGCAAGTTTGGCGCCTCCAAGGTCAACCACTACATGCTGGGCGTCGTCGCTCCGGTGGGCCCGGGCAACCTGAAGGCTTCCTACACCCGCTCTGACTACAACGCAGCAGCTGGTGACCAGGACGCCAACCAGATCGCCGTGGGTTACGACTACAACCTGTCCAAGCGCACCGCTCTGTACGGCACGTTCTCGCGCATCTCCAACAAGAATGGCGGCACCAAGGGCCTGGCCCCGAACGCAGCTGCTGTGACGCCTAGCGGCAACTCCACCGGCATCGAGTTCGGCGTTCGCCACGCCTTCTAAGCAGGTCGCTGGCACCAGCCAGCTTCTCGCAAGGAGTCAAAGCCCATCGCGCAAGCGATGGGCTTTTTTCATGCGCCTTCGTGATTGAAAAACGCGCAACAACTGGTATGGATTTTGCTGAGTAGGTCCATCAAATCGCCTGTTGTCACGCTGCAACGATTTGACGGCTTTTCATCAATTTGTAGGGGATAACCCTGTAATTGACCGAGCGCAGTGCCTAAGATCGAGTTTGTGTCGAGATACCCATACCCGTAAAACCATCTCCAAGGAAATCACATGAAAAAATCGCTAGTTGCTTTGGCCGTTCTGGGCGCTTTTGCTGGCACTGCCAGTGCTCAGTCTTCCGTCACGATCTACGGTATCGCTGACGTGTGGGTCGGCAGCCAGAAGGACACCGGTGGCACCGTGGTGACGCAGACTTCCTCCACGAACGTCCTCGAGTCGGGCGGCCTGTCTGCCAGCCGCCTGGGCTTCAAGGGTTCGGAAGACCTCGGTGGCGGCCTGTCCGCCGTCTTCGGTCTGGAAGCTGGTCTGACCATCGACAACGGCACCGCTGGTGGCCTGAGCTTCAACCGCCAGTCCTACGTCGGTTTTGCCGGTGGTTTCGGTGAAGTGACCTTCGGCAAGATGTGGACTTCCTACGACGACATCGAGGCCGGCGCTCACAGCGTTTTCGGCGCGCTGGACTTCGCACCGGAATACGCGGTCATGCTCAGTGGCCGTGACTACACCGGCAACCCCAACAACGGCTTCAAGTACACCTCGCCCGACTTCGGTGGCATCAGCGGCTCCGTGTCGTACGCGCTGGACGAAACCGTTGGCGGCGACGCAGAAGTGACCGCCTTCCACATCAAGTACGCTGGTGGCCCGATCTACGCTGGCCTGGCATATCAGGACGAAGGCTCGACCGGTGGCGTGCCCAATCCCGAGTACATCCGTGCCAACGCTTCCTACGACTTCGGTGTTGCCCAGTTGCTCGGAACCTATGGCAACAAGAAGGTCGGCGCGGTCAAGACCAACGAATATGCGGTGGGTGTGAACGTGCCGGTGGGCGCCGCTGTTGTGGTGTCGGCAGGCTACGCTACGTCCAAGGACAACGCCGCTGGCGGCAGCAACAAGCGTGATGGTTTCGGTCTGGGTGCCACCTACGCCCTGTCCAAGCGCACCGTGGTGTATGGGGCCTACACCTCTGCCGACTGGAAAAACGGCGCTGGCGTCAAGACCAACGACATCAGCATCTGGGGTGTTGGCGTTCGCCACTCCTTCTGATCGCCGTTCTCCGGAACGCCGAAAAGCAAAAAGCCACCCGGCATGCCGGGTGGCTTTTTCTTTGGTGGGGAGACGTTTATTTCGATGCCTTGGCGGGTTTCATCTCCATGGTGCTGGCGGAGTTGCCCGGCTTGTACGCTTCGCCATTGACGGTGAGCCCTTCGGCGGAGAGCTTGCTGGCGCGCTTGTTGCCAATGCCCGGCACACGTTGCACTAGATCAGCCCAGCTCTTGAAAGGGGCGGCCTTGCGTTCTTCCAGCATCTTGCCCGATGTGCCGGGTCCGATGCCCTTGATGCTGTCCAGGTCGGCTGCAGTTGCCGTGTTCACGTCCACGGCGGCCCAGCAGGTGACGGCAAAAAAGGCCAACAGAGCGGCCACGGTTTTCTTGATCATTTGTTTCCTCCACTAGGGAATAAGGTTTGGAAGCGCCTGCTGCACAGGCAGGTGGGGCCCTATGCCACACCCGGGTCGAAATGTAATGCTTTAGAACTCATTTGTCATTCGGAAGATTCCCGGTTCACGGACGCCGCCAGAACTTAGACTTGCGCACCGGATGGAGCATTGCGCTGGACAGAGGACGTATGCAGGCGAAAAACTCGAGTGGGTTGCTGTTGCTGTGTGCCGCGGTGCTGGCGGGCTGTGCCGCGACGCTGGTCCAGGATGACGCCCAGGACACTCAGGAAACCATCGCGGTGGATGCCGCCAGCCTGAAGGCCGAGCCCGCGCTGAAAGCCGCCGCAAACCGGCTCCTGCTGACGCCCGCGTCCGTGCCGGACTGGGAGACCTTTGTCTTTCCCGGCAAACGCTTCGCACCTTTCGAGCCGGTTGCGGAGCTGGAGCGCGAGGCGCTGCGCGTCAAGGCACGAAGTTCGGTCAGCATCCTGCGGCAACGCTTTGAACCCCATGTCACCCGGGTGGGTCGCCTCAGGTTTTCCTGGCGGGTGGATGCACTGCCCGAAAAGGCAGACCTGGCGCAGGCGGCGCTGGCCGATTCACCGGTGCGTGTCGTGCTTGCCTTCGAGGGGGACCGCCAGCGGTGGACGCCCAGGGCGCACCGGCTCTCCGAGCTGAGCCGCCTGATCACCGGTGAGGAGTTGCCGTACGCCACGCTGGTGTACGTGTGGAGCGTGACGGAGGCGCCCGGCAGTGTGGTGGTGAATCCGCGCACGGACCGCATTCGCAAGCTGGTGCTCGACAGTGGTTCCGAGCGTTTGGGTCAGTGGCGCGATCACCTGCGCGACGTGCGAGCGGACTTCCTGCTCGCCTTCGGTGAGGAGCCCGGGCCGCTGCGCGCGGTGGCTCTGATGACCGACACCGACAACACCGAGAGTCGGCTGACGGCGTGGTACGGCCCGATGACGCTGGAGCTCGCTGCCGACTGAAGGCGCCCTCGCAATGCTTCGGAGTGGCAAGGCAGACACCCAGGTGACCAAGTCGGTGCGTTTTCTCCCACACGGTTGGGGTTAGTCCCGTGCATGAGCGGGAACGTTTGTTGCATAGTTGCGGGATGTTCATTTTATTTAGGTGTCAACAAATGAAATTTCGACTTGCACTCCTTTGCGCCGCCATGGCTGTTGGCGTCGGTGGTGTCCAGGCCAAGACCTTCAAATGGACCAGCGCCAGCGACATTCCCACTTGGGACATCCATTCGCAAAACAACGCCCTGGCCAACGGCGTTCACGCATCGGTCTATGAGTCGCTCGTCTACTACAACAGCCGCACCTTCAAGCCCGAGCCCATGCTGGCCAGCGCCTGGACGCAGGTCTCGCCCACGCAGTTGCGCATCACCTTGCGCAGTGGCGTGAAGTTCCATGATGGCTCGCCGTTCACGGCGGATGACGCGGTGTTCTCCATCGAGCGCGCCATGAGCAAGACATCGAACTTCACCGTCTACACCCAGGGCATCACCAAGGTGACGAAGGTGAACCCCACCACCATCGACATCATCACCGGCGGCCCTAACCCGGTGCTGGTCAACCAGCTGACCGAGTTGCGCATGATGAGCAAGGCCTGGGCCGAAAAGAACAACTCGACCGCGCCCAAGGACATCAAGACCCAGGACGAGAACTTTGCCCACCGCAACGCCAACGGCACTGGCCCCTTCATGCTCAAGGAGTGGCAGCCTGATCAGAAGATCGTGCTGGTCAAGAACCCCAATTGGTGGGGCACAGCCGAAGGCAACGTGACTGAAATCGTCTACACCCCAGTGAAGGCGGTGGCCACCCGCATGGCCGCACTGCTGTCCGGTGAAGTCGACTTCGTCCTCGACCCCAGTCCGCAGGACCTGCCACGCATCCGCCAGGACGGCAACCTGAAAGTGATGGATGGCGTCGAGAACCGCACCATCTTCTTCGGTATGGACCAGTTCCGCGACGAATTGCCGGGCAGCAACATCAAGGGGAAGAACCCGCTGAAGGACCAGCGCGTGCGAAAGGCGCTCTACCAGGCGATCGACATCAACGCCATCACGCGCGTGAGCCTTCGCGGACTGGGGCAGGCAACCGGCGCCTTGGTGGCTCCGCAGGTGGCAGGGTGGACGGAAGCTGTCCATCAGCGTTACCCGTTCGACGTGGCCGCTGCGCAGAAGCTGCTGGCCGACGCCGGTTACAAGGACGGCTTCGAAGTCGACTTCGCCTGCCCCAACAACCGCTACATCAACGACGAACAGATCTGCCAGGCCGTGACCGCCATGTGGGCGCGCATTGGCGTCAAGGCCAAGTTGCGCACGCTGCCGCTTGCGACCTACTTCCCCATGATTCAGCGATTCGAGGCGAGCATCTACATGCTGGGCTGGGGCGTGCCGACGTTCGATGCGCTCTACAGCCTGCAGTCGCTGGTGCGCACGCTGGGCACGGGCGGTGATGGCAACTACAACGTGGGTCGCTACAGCAACCCCAAGATGGACGCCATCATCGACCGCGCCAAGACCGAGACCGACCCGTTCGTCCGTCCGCGCCTGCTGACCGAAGCCCTGGCGCTCCAGAACGAAGACGTGGCACACATCCCGCTTCACAACCAGATCATCCCCTGGGCCATGAAGAAGAACATCGACGTGGTGCATCGCGCCGACAACCGCCTGGACTGGCGCTTGATCAAGGTAAACTGATTTCAGTCAGCCAGAAGAGGGTCGCGCACCGACAGGGGCGACCCTCTCTTCATTTCCAACAAGATGTTCGCATTCATTCTCCGACGGCTCGCACAAGCAGTCGTCGTCATGGTCAGCGTGGCGCTGATCGCCTTCTTGTTGTTCCAGTACGTGGGCGATCCCGTGGTGTTCCTGCTCGGGCAGGACGCCACTGCGGAGCAGATTCGTGAACTGCGCGCCGATCTCGGACTGGACCAGCCCTTTTTCATTCAGTTCTGGCATTTCATGGTCAATGCCGTCCAGGGAGAGTTTGGCCTTTCGCTGCGCCAGGGGGCAAAGGTCTCGCGCCTGATCGCAGAGAGGTTCCCCGCGACGCTGGAACTCTCCATGGTGGCGGCGTTTCTTGCGCTGGCGGCGGGCATTCCCATGGGCGTGTACGCCGCCTTGCGGCGCGGCAGCTTCATGAGCCAGGTGTTCATGACGGTTTCGCTCCTCGGGGTGTCGCTGCCCACCTTCCTGATCGGCATCCTGCTCATCCTGGGCTTCGCAGTAAACCTGGGCTGGTTCCCGAGTTTCGGTCGCGGCGAGGTGACGCAGGTAGGGTGGTGGACCACCGGCCTGCTGACTGCCAAGGGTTGGCACCACATCACGCTGCCGGCCATCACCCTGGCCATCTTCCAGCTCACGCTGATCATGCGGCTGGTGCGCGCTGAAATGCTGGAGGTGCTTCGCACCGACTACATCAAGTTCGCCCGCGCCCGCGGCCTGACCAACCGGGCAGTGCACTTCGGCCATGCACTGAAGAACACGCTGGTACCGGTCATGACCATCACGGGCCTGCAGCTCGGGGGCCTGATTGCATTTGCCATCATCACCGAGACGGTGTTCCAGTGGCCGGGCATGGGCCTGCTGTTCATTCAGGCCGTGACTTTCGCGGATATCCCGGTGATGGCCGCTTACCTCTGCCTCATTGCGTTGATCTTCGTGGTGATCAATCTCGTGGTCGACCTGTTGTACTTCGCGGTCGATCCCCGACTCCGTGCGGAAAAGGCAGGTGGCCATTGAACGCCCGCAACGACATGCTCAAACCTCGCATCAAGGCCCATGGGCGCGCGTTCGCGCACATCACTGCTTTCCATCCAGAGCTCACGGCGCTGCGGCGCGACCTGCACGCGCATCCCGAACTGGGTTTTGAAGAACACTACACGGCCCGGCGCGTCGTGGAATCGCTCAAGGTCTGCGGTGTGGACGAAATTCACACCGGCATTGGCAAGACCGGCGTTGTCGCCGTCATCCGCGGCCGCAAGAATGCCAGTGGCCGCATGGTGGGCCTGCGCGCCGACATGGACGCGCTGCCCATGACCGAGCACAACGACTTCGCCTGGCGCTCCACACGAGTCGGCATGATGCACGGTTGCGGGCACGACGGCCACACCGCCATGCTCGTGGGCGCGGCGCGTTACCTGGCCGAGACCCGGAACTTCGACGGCACCGCCGTACTGATTTTCCAGCCTGGCGAAGAGGGATTCGCCGGAGCCAAGGCCATGATCGAAGACGGCCTTTTCGATCGGTTCCCGGTGCAGTCGGTCTACGGCATGCACAACTGGCCGCAGATGAAGCCGGGCATGGTGGGGGTCAATCCTGGGCCCATGATGGCTTCGGCCGACCGCATCACCATCGAGGTTACCGGCAAAGGCGGCCACGGCGCACACCCTTACCAGACCGTGGATCCCGTGCTGGTGGCGGCTCACATCATCACAGCGGTGCAAAGCATCGTCTCGCGCAACGTTCGCGCCATCGACAGCGCCGTCATCAGCCTGTGCGCGATGCAGGCTGGCGATATGGGCGCCTTCAGCGTGATGCCGGGCAAGGCCACGCTGGTTGGCACGGTGCGCACCTTCAATCCCGAGGTCCAGAACCTGGTGGAGAAGCGGCTGCACGAAGTCTGCTCCGGCGTGGCGCTCGGACTGGGTGCTGCGGCGCACGTCAACTACGAGCGCATCTATCCCGCCACCATCAACAGCCGTGACGAAGCCCGGTTTGCGGGTGACGTGGCGCAACGGCTCGTGGGCCATGACCACGTGGACCGCAACATGGACCCCAGCATGGGCGCGGAGGACTTCTCGTTCATGCTCCAGGTCAAGCCGGGCGCCTATCTCCGCCTGGGCCAGGGGGCCGAAAGTGGCATGGGCGGTTGCTTCCTGCACAACAGCCGCTACGACTTCAACGACGAAGTGCTGCCACTGGGTGCCGCACTGCATGCCGGCCTCGTCGAACAAGGCATGCCCCTGGCCGAAGACCCGCATGCCCCTGGCATCAAACCGATTTCCGCAACCCCAACCCCCACAAGGAGCGACGCATGAAACTCAAGAAAACCCTGGCAGCCACCCTGGTGACTGCTGCCATGATCACCATGGGCGCAGCGTCTGCGCAGACCGTTCGCATTGGCAACCAGGGCGATGCGCTGTCGATGGACCCGCATTCGCTCAACGAGTCGCTGCAGCTCAGCGTGACCGGCAACGTCTACGAGCCTCTGGTGGCCCGAGACGCCAACCTCAAGCTGGCCCCCGGCCTCGCCACGAGCTGGAGGCAGACCTCGCCCACAGTCTGGCGCTTCGAATTGCGCAAGGGCGTGAAATTTCATGACGGTGCCCCCTTCACAGCCGATGACGTCCTGTTCAGTTTTGAGCGCGCATCAGGCGATGGCTCGGACATGAAGAGCTACACCAACGACGTGAAGGAAGTCCGCAAGGTCGGAGACTCGGTGATCGAGATCGAGACCAAGGCACCGTTCCCCATCCTCCCTGACGTCATCTCACTGCTGTTCATCATGAACAAGAAGTGGGCCGAGGACAACCAGGCGACGCGCCCGGTCGACCGCCGCAAGGGCATCGAGAACGCAGCTTCTTTCCGTGCCAACGGCACCGGCCCGTTCCGACTTCGCGAGCGTCAGCCCAACATCAAGACCAGCTTTGTGCGCAACGGCAGCTATTGGGGCAAGATCGAAGGCAACGTCATCAACGTGGAGTACACGCCCATCGGCAACGATTCCACGCGTGTGGCCGCCCTGCTTTCGGGCCAGGTGGACGTGATTGAACCCGTGCCGCTGCAGGACGTTGCCCGCATCAACGCCAGCGGCAAGACCAAGGTGATGCAGGGCCCCGAGCTTCGCACCATCTTCCTGGGCATGGACCAGAAGCGCGACGAGTTGCTGTACTCGAACATCAAGGGCAAGAACCCGTTCAAGGACAAGCGCGTTCGCCAGGCGTTCTACCAGGCGATTGACATCAACGGCATCCAGCGCACCGTGATGCGTGGCGCTTCCAAGCCCACCGCACTGATGGTGGGCCCCGGCATCAATGGCTTCGACGACGCCATGAACACGCGCCTGCCCTTCGATCCGGACGCAGCCAAGAAGCTGCTCGCCGAGGCGGGCTACCCCAACGGCTTCGAAGTGGCGCTCAATTGCCCCAACGACCGCTACGTGAACGACGGTGCCATCTGCCAGGCCGTGGCCGCCAGCCTGGCGCGTGTGGGTGTGAAGATCAACCTGCAGGCCGAAACCAAGGGCACGTATTTCCCCAAGATCCTGCGGCGCGACACCAGCTTCTACATGCTGGGCTGGACGCCCGGCACCTACGACTCGCACAACGCCCTGAACGCGCTGATGCGCTGTGTGGACGACAAGGGCAGCGGCCAGTTCAACCTGGGTTCCTATTGCAACCCCAAGGTCGACGAACTGACGCTGAAGATTCAATCGGAAACCGACAAGCCCAAGCGCGATGCGCTCATCAAGGAAGCCTTCAAGCTGCATTCGGACGATATCGGCCACCTGCCGCTGCATCAACAGGCGCTGGCCTGGGGTGTTGCCAGCAATGTGACGTTGGTTCAACTGGCCGACAACTTCATGCCGTTCCGCTACATGTCGGTGAAGTAAGCCGGCAACCGGCGCAATCGCCGCAGGATGAGGGGCTTTTCCAGCCCCTCATGCTGCCGGTGGTGAAGATCCCAACCAGGTTACCCACGTGATCAGTCTTCTCAAACGCGGCTTCGACAGCGACGTCGGCCACAGCTTTCGCACCTCACCCACCGCCATCGTGGCTTCGGTGATTGCGTTCATCTGCATCTTCTGTGCGGTGTTCGCTCCCTGGGTGGCACCGCACAATCCCTTCGATCTGGCCACGCTGGAGCTGTCCAACGCGCGCCTGCCGCCCGCGTGGAGCCCCGACGGGTCTTCGAAGTTCCTGCTCGGCACCGACGACCAGGGGCGCGACATTCTTTCAGCCCTGATGTACGGCGCTCGCATCTCGCTGGCGGTGGGTCTGGCCTCCGTGCTGCTGTCGGTGTTGATCGGTGTGTCCTTCGGGCTGCTGGCCGGTTTCCTGGGCGGCTGGGTCGATGGCCTGCTCATGCGCCTGTGCGACGTGATGCTGTCGTTCCCGCCCATCCTGATTGCCTTGCTGATTGCCGGCGTCGGGCGCGCGTTGTTTCCGAATGCGCACGACACCCTGGCGTTTGGTGTGCTCATCATCTCCATCACGCTCACCGGCTGGGTGCAGTACGCGCGCACGGTTCGTGGCTCCACGCTGGTGGAGCGCAACAAGGAATACGTGCAGGCCGCTCGCGTGACCGGTGTGGCGCCGCTGCGCATCATGCGCAGCCACGTGCTGCCCAACGTCATGGGCCCGGTGCTGGTGCTCGCCACCATCCAGGTGGCCACGGCCATCATCACCGAAGCCACCCTGTCTTTCCTCGGTGTGGGCG
>Ga0070754_10002787_pt1 | contig 12668 bp, 11 predicted proteins | sample VirMetDEL_Sep_01_FD_75181 | JGI IMG/M metagenome (GOLD analysis project Ga0070754, IMG submission 75181) | Aqueous microbial communities from the Delaware River and Bay under freshwater to marine salinity gradient to study organic matter... | ecosystem: Environmental > Aquatic > Marine >... | reverse complement strand
GGGCAATATATTAACTAAAGTAGCCCCTGCATCTAGCGGTACAGCCGCGTTTATAAGTTTTGACACTACTACTTGGGGCAGCTCTACGTTTACCGCACGTGGGGCGTTGATTTATAACTCTAGCGCGTCTAACAAAGCTATAGCTGTGCTAAACTTCGGCTCAGACAAAACATCATCTAACAGCACGTTTACGGTTACTTTCCCCGCAGCAGGATCGACCTCAGCGGTAATTAGGATTCAATAATGACTATTAACTATACTGACTTACTAAAATTAAGTAAGCCCGTTCAAGGTACAGAAACGGGTGGTTGGGGTGACATTGTAAACGACCAAGTTACTTCTATGGTTGAAGAGGCTATAGCAGGGCGCGTTTCAATTGCGCATACTGCGGACTCGGTACTTACCCTTAGCACTGCTAACGGCGCTACTGCTCAGTCACGTAACATGATGGTCGAGATTACAGGCGCGAGGTCACAAACACAGAATGTTGTTGTACCTGCACTAAGTAAGATGTACATCTTCAAAAACAGCACCACCGACGCGGGGTCAAGTGGCCCATACGCGCTAACCGTAAAGACGGCTAGTGGTAGTGGTGTAGCTGTCCCAGCGGGCAAAACAATGATCTTGTTCTGTGACGGCACCAATGTAGTAGAAGGTATAAATCAAATTGTGGGTAACTTAGCTGTAGGGGGCACCACTACGTCTACAGGCAACTTAACCATAGGGGCTGATAAGCTAGTAGTTACGGCGTCAAACGGCAATACAGCGATTGCAGGCACGCTAACCACGGCTAACGGTGCGTTAAGTACGGGTTCCGGCAACATAACAACCACAGGCGCTATATCAGGCGGCAGTATAGACGCTTCCCCTGCGGTAGCTTCTGGTGCAGTAATAACAGGCACCTCGGTAAACGCCACTACTTTCGCAGGTTACAGTGGTCAGCGCGTATTATTTACAGGCGGCTCCGACTGCACCATAACCTTGCCCGATGCTATAGACGATGTAGCTGTAGGTGATTCTTGGGTTATTGTCAACGCGCAGGGCGCTGCGGGGGTAGAAGTTATCTTAGACCCCGGCTCTAGCGACAACACTATTAACATTGCTACAGGCTCTACTTATGGTGGTACGGCTAACGTAAACGTGACTATCGCGCCGGGCGGTGTAGCTGAACTAGTCGTAGTATCTACACACAACTATGTCGTCTTCGGCAGTGGTATCTCTTAATGTATTCTGGCGTAATAGCAGCAGCGGGTAGCGGAGCCTTACAGACTCAAGTAACTGTAGGGTTTTCTAACATAACTTACGGCTCTACCTACGGGTACAGAAGAGCTGGCTATTCCCGCTTCGTAAAAATATCTAGTACTGTAGGTGAGGCATTACCCGCTAACATTACTATTAACGGCGTTACTATGCTGCACCCTAACGTGTACTGGCAGGTACAACTTGGCGCTACAGTGTTCGCTATAGAGACTATACCTAGCCTCTATAACGTGGGTGGGGTTGACTACAACGCTAACGCACCTACAAGTGCGTACTTAACAAACTTGACTGCCAATGCCTATACGTTTGTGCCAGATATATTTAGTGGGTTAAGACTAGAGCCTTTTGACCCTACGTCGGGTGTTTACGCTTGGGGGGCTACACACGAAAAACTTAGCGTTGCTTCAGACAGCGCAGATAACTTAATGGGCGAGACAGCGGGTGCTGTGAAAGTATTAACTTGGGAAGGGGTTAGTTAGATTATGTATGTATTGACAGAAGTAACACCACAAGCTATCGACACTGCGCTAATATCGTCGTTGTATACTGCTAATAAAGACGTACAAGACGTGTACGCAGGCTATACCTATGAAACTGACGATGTGCGACTAAGCGAGATAGTTTGGAAGTTCACTAACGCCGACGAAGTATCTAAAAAAGTAATGTCCTTGACCACTGATAGCGATGACACAGTGTTAGGGTTATTTGAAGGTGCCCCACACAATGGTACGTTCCACGCTACATTTATACTTACTGGGGTATCTATCCTAGATTTAGCAGACGCTATTCATACGTACCTAACTAATTTAGGTATGGGGGAGTGGAAAGTACTCTTACGTCCGGGAACTGACCACTACGCACAAATAAAAGCCGGTTTGGGTAGGTCTGACCTATTCGCCGTGTCCACAGAAGATACGTGGGTTGATAATTCTGAACTTAATAGAGGCAATTTTAGCTTCATAACTTTAAACATATTGTAGAGGTAGTAATGGCAACGCAGAAGGAAATGCTAGTAGAAACAATCGCGGGTATTGAGCGGCATGAGTCGGAGTGCAACATTAAGTACTCTCATATTAAAGAACAGCTTAGCGATGGCTCTAAGAAGTTTATCCGCCTAGAAAACATTATTTGGGGGCTGTATGTGCTCATTATCTCTGGTGGCGTTGCTATTATTGGCCAACTCATCTAGCTATGGAACTTAGTGAGAATACAGGTATAACAATACCAATCAGAAACCTAGTGGCTATGATTGCTTTTACTTGTATATCGACTATGGCTTACTTTGGTATTCAAGAGCGGCTAAACCTCTTGGAACATGCTTTAGACAAAACTCAAATGGACATAGATCAGAACAGCGAGTTTAGGGTAAAATGGCCTAGAGGCGAGTTAGGAGCACTTCCTGCCGATGCTAGGCAAGACATGCTTTTAGTGTACGTTAGTGATCAGCAGCAAAAACACAATAGCGCTACTGAAAAACTTAAAGATTCGCTTACTGACTTAAAACTACGTATAGCGGCTTTAGAGGCTGGTATAGAACTAAAAAGAGACTAGAAAAGGTAAAATGGCAATGCTAACCAAACTATTAAACGACTTGAAAGCACTATTAGGGGGCTTCAAAGTCAAGATACAAGCAAAATCGAAAGCGGCGCTAGCGTTAATAAAAGCCGAATTAGCAATCTTTAAAGCCCGATTGAAAGGCTTGAAGGGCAAATTGCGCGCCTTAGTTCGAGACTAAGTAACTTAAACAGTACTCCACTGAGATAACGGCTATGCGCAAACGTACTTCAGGGCTAACCAAGCAGCAGAAAACAACGTTAGAAAAGCATAAAGAACACCATACAGCTAAGCATATGGCTTTTATGCGTAAAGAAATGAAGAACGGTAAGAGTTTTTCAGCTTCACATAAATCAGCTATGCAAAAAGTAGGTAAGTAAAATGAATTTTAAAGCTATTAAAGGCTTAATTGGGGCGGTTGCTCCTACACTTGGTGCGGCACTAGCTGGCCCTCTTGGGGGCACCGCTGCACAAGCAATTGCATCCGTACTAGGTTGTAAGTCAGACGCTAAGTCTATAGATACAGCAATGCAATCTGCCACACCTGAGCAGCTTGTCGAGATTAAAAAGGCCGAGTTAGACTTCGAGAAGAAGATGGCGGAGCTAGAAGTCGATGTATTTGCTTTGGAGGCTCAAGATGTCAAAGATGCGAGACAAGCACACAAAGGTGATTGGACGCCAAGAATCGTTGCTCTCGTCGCTCTGGTGGGCTTCGTGGGGTATATTTTTCTTGTTACTATCCAGCCACCTGATGCTAATAGCGACACTATAGTAAGCCTAATCCTAGGCTATATGGGCGGTGTAGTATCTGCCATAACTTCTTTTTACTTCGGTGCGAGTTATAAATCAGATGAGTAAGTTTAAATACTTTAAAATAGAAGAATTTGATTGCCAAGAGACTGGCGAGAATGACATGCAGGATGAATTTATCCATGCGTTAGACGCGCTACGTGAGGCGGCGGGGTTTGCCTTTACAATTACTTCTGGCTACAGAAGCCCTAAGCATTCCATCGAAGCTAAGAAAGCAGAGCCGGGGATGCACAGCAAAGGCATTGCCGCAGACATACGAGTTAGTAGCGGCGCGCAGAGATTCTTGCTAGCAAAACTAGCATTCGAGCTAGGTTTTAGTGGTATTGGTATTGCTAAGACTTTTGTTCACGTAGACACACGTAGTACTGTACCTGTGCTGTGGACTTATTAAGAGGTAACAATGCCATTAAGCAAGTTAGAACTAAAACCCGGTGTAAACAAAGAAGGTACTCGATACAGTACTGAGGGTGGATGGCACGACTCCGACAAAGTACGGTTCCGTAAAGGCTTGCCGGAAAAGATCGGTGGATGGCAACAAATATCTAATAAGGTGTTTAATGGTGTTTCCCGCTCTATCCATAGCTGGCGTACTCTAGCTAGTAACTTACTTGTAGGGGTAGGCACAAACACGAAGTTCTACGTAGAAGAATCAGGTGAGTACAACGATGTTACCCCTGTCCGTAAGGCCACAATTACCTTAGCTGATGACCCCATTGTCACTACTGCAAGTTCTACTACTGTACGTGTAATAGACACCACTGGCGGGTACCAAAATGGCGATTTTGTAACACTTGGCGGTACAGCGGAAACAACAAACGGGGTAACTACTACCCTACTAAGTAATGAATTTCAAATAACGGTTAACGATGGCAACGAAGCCTCGGCAAACGTCGCAGCAACCACTTCGAGCAGTCAGGAAGTCACCCTAGACGGCAATACTGGCACTATCGCTATTGGTATGACAGTGACGGGCACTGGAGTAGGCACGGGAGTATACGTTTTAGATGTTACTACCGGCGATTTAGACCAAAACAAAATAAAGTTAAGCGCCGCTAAATCCTTAGATGAAGACGTTGCGCTGTCGTTTGACTACTCCGAGTCTTACACCATAACTATAGCTAGCGCCTCTGGTGGCTCCCCTGCGGTTTTTCCTGCGGGCGGGAACGCTATTACAGCTACGTACAAGATAAACTCAGGTGATGAGTTAAGTACGGCGCTAGCTGGTTGGGGTGGCGGTGAGTTCGGTAACGGCGTGTATGGTACTGGACTGACTACTGAGTCTACCATGCGGTTATGGAGTCAAGCTAACTTCGGCGAAGACCTTATTATGGCGTATCGTGGTGGCCCGTTGTACTACTGGAGGGGGAGTAACGCAGTAACTACTTTGGCGGTGCCCCTAGACGATAAAGACGCAGTAACAGCTAATAAACACAACGATAGCGGTGGCTCTACCACAGCTCTAGTAATAAATGATAACGTCGGCACAATACGTGTCGGTATGATTGTGGGGGGTACAGGAGCCGCAGGTGTTGTTCGTGTAGTCACTATAACCGACCAACAAAATCTCGTACTTGATACGGCTGTAAACGTGTCTAATGATGCTCCCCTTACTTTTAAATACGATGTCCCCGCCGTAGCAAACAAGGTACTGGTATCAGATATTAGCCGATTCGTGTTTTGTTTTGGTACGACCGCGTACCTAGATGACACGTATACCTTAGACCCCCTACTAGTTCGATGGTCTGACCAAGAAGACGCAACTGATTGGATACCTACTACCACTAATGTAGCGGGTAGCCTACGTTTATCAAGGGGTGGCGAGATTATAGCTGCCGCGCAAGCCCGCCAAGAGCTACTTGTTTGGACAGATGCTGCGTTATACGCACTGCAATTACTCGGTTTAGAGGGTTGGGGTGCGCAAATAGTAGGTGAAAACGTGTCTATATCTAGCCCTAATGCCGTATCTTACGCTAATGGTATGGCTTTTTGGATGGGTAAAGACAAGTTTTACAGTTACGATGGCAACACAAAACCCCTGCCTTGTACACTACATAGGCATGTATTTGATGATTTTAATGCTACGCAAGCCCTACAAGTTGTATCAGGTACCAACGAGGAATTTAACGAGGCATGGTGGTTCTACCCTAGTCTTAATTCCTTAACTAACGACCGGTATGTGGTGTACAACTACTTAGAAAACATATGGTACCACGGCACTATGGCGCGCACTGCGTGGGAGAACTCGGGTATTCGTAGCTACCCATTAGCCGCTACATACACTAAAAACCTTGTAAACCATGAATTTGGAGTAGATGATAACGAAACTACCACTACAACGGCTATAACTGCCTCTATTACGTCTTCTGAGTTCGACCTACAAGATGGGCACCAATTCGCCTTTGTATGGCGTATGTTGCCAGATATTACGTTCCAAGGGTCTACACAAGGCTCTCCTAGCGTAGATATTACTTTAAACCCGTTAGACAGCTCTGGCTCTGGGTATAACACCCCAACGTCAGAAGGTGGCAGTAACACAGGCACAATAGTGCAGGGGACTACGGTTACTGTAGAACCTTACACCACACACATAAACACGCGCTTACGTGGCAGACAAATGTCTATGAAAGTAGAGTCTACTAACCTTGGCGTTAAGTGGCAGTTAGGGTACCCCCGCATTGATATGCGCCCAGATGGAAGACGCTAATGGCTAACAACGTCAAGTTTAAAGCCCCGGCTCTGCCGATACCGCCTGCACAGTACAATCAGAGCCTGTATCAACGCACGTTTAGCATACTACGCTTGTACTTTAATCAGCTAGATGAGCACCTGCGCCAAGACCTAGGCGACACTACTATCAATGGTGATCTCACTGTTACAGGTGGGGTTACTGCTGGCGCTACTACAATTAATGGTGAGCTTGCCGTTAACGCTAATACATTAAAACTTACAAGCACAACCCCAAATAGCACTACTGAAAACCCAAGTATAGAACTATTTCGAGACGGTGGTACTGCGGCAAGCGGTTCTGAGATAGGGGCAGTAAAGTTCTTTGGTACGAATAATGCTAGTGAGAAATTTGAATACGCGGGAATTTACGCCGAAACAGAGTACCCCGTTGATGGTAATGAACAAGGCTGTATGAAATTTAAGTTAGGTCATGGTGGTGGTCAAGAAGACCCAGCGATGAGCCTATTCTCTTACGGTCTTGTTATGGGTTATGGCAATCCTATTCTAATGTCATACAGTAATGGGTATATGCAGTTTTACAGCCCCAATGCCGCTCAAAAATCATTTAAGTTAAACGCCACTCCGAATGCTACCGTAGCTAATGGTGCTTACGATATATATCTTCCAGATGTTACAAGCGGCACTTTAGCGGTTACAAATTCTGCCGTAGCATTTACCGCTGGCGCTATTACTGGTACTACGTTGACAGGCACACTACAAACAGCCGCCCAGACTAACATTACGTCTGTAGGCGCGTTAGATGGTGGCTCTATTACTAGTGGTTTTGGAACTATTAATAACGGTGGTAGTAGCATAGTTAACACGGGGACATTTACCCTAGGGGCTACTAGCCCATACGCTCCCTATGGCATTATTAACGGCGGCCTTACCCTAAATCTTGGGACGGGTAAGACTTTTGATATGGTAAGTACCAATACAGGAGCCGATGACCACCCAGTACTTAACTCTTACAGAGACTCGTCTAGCCCTGCGGATGCTGATACTTTAGGTACTATTCGGTACCAAGGTAACAACGATGCCGACCAAAAGGTAACCTACGCCGAAGTTGAAGCGCAAGCCGACGATGTTACTGATGGTACAGAGGACGGCGCGTACAAAATATCCAGAATGGTGGCGGGCACTTCTACACTTGGCTTCGAGCTAAACGCTAGTGGTGTAGATATTAGCACTCCATTGACAGTAAATACTGGCCCTGTAACGATAAATAGTAACGATACAAACGCTGACTTAGTAATATCCAATAATGAAGCGAGTAGTGCCGACGCTAGCCCTATTATCAAGTTAAACCGGTCACATGGTGCTAGTGGCGGTAATGATGGGGATGATATAGGAAAAATACAGTTCTTCGGCGCTAATGACCGTGGTTTGTCTAGTGGTGGCCCTGAGCAAATCTTGTATGCCAGTTTGTTTACAGAAATAATTGACTCCGGTGACGGCTCTGAAGACGGCGGTTTAAAGTACAGTAGGGTTACAGGTGGCTCACAGCAAACAGGCGATCTAGTGACACAGCCACTTAACGGCGGGGTTCAGTTCCCAGCGCAGAGTGCTGCTCCTAGCTCTCCAGCAAATGGGCAGGTATACTACGACACCGACGACCATAAGCTAAAACTATACGCTAATGGCGCATGGGTTGACCTTAACTAGGAGCGCAGTATGCAGCAGGTAACTAAACAACAAATTGACGGGTTGGTTACGCATAAATTTGAGGGGGTTGAAGCACCGCTTATAGACAGCAAACAACAACAACTAAACCCAATTGAAATTATAACGACTGCCGTTTCTAGTCTTAAAACTATTGACCAGATTCACAACATGTCTGCGGCGGTTATACCCGGCACTGATTTAGTCCAAGTTAATAACTCAGCGTTCGCTACAACTAGAGGTAAGAAAGACAGCTTTAGCCAGTTTTTTACCTTATTCTATAACGCTGACGTATTACCCAACATAAAAACAAACCTTGTAGACTTTTTAAGTCATTTACAAAGAAACAAAGCGACTTTTGGGGTTATAAAATACGACAACGATATGTACACAGAGTCTTTTTTAGCTATGTACGAGGAATTAAAAGACAAAGATGTTAAAGTTACTTTAGGTAAAAGTAATAAAAACCCTGATGACTACCTAGCGTTTATAAGTATGGGCAAAAAAAGAATTAAGCAGAAAGGAAAGGCTGAATGAGTTGGTTAAGTGATAGATGGCACGACGTTTGGGATCCCCTTTCTGATGCTTTAGCCAGTTTCGACGACTACGCTTTTAACGGTGGCTTTGAAGATGACTTACGTAGGCTAGGTAGAAAGTTTGACGAATACATAATCGAGCCAATATACGATTGGCAGAAAGGTTTTGTAAACGGTTTCCTAGATAACCCAATCAAAGCTCTAGTGCAAATAGTTTTGATGGCGACAGGTATGGGTTGGGTCATACCCATGATGAATACCGCGCAAACTGTAATGCTAAAGGCTTTGGATTTTCCCGGGTACGAAGACGTATCATGGGGAGACATCGCAAAAGGAGCAGCCAAACAATACGCCACTGGAAAACTACTAGGCGGATTCGGTGAAAAGTTCCAAGGATACGCGGATTTAATTCCCGATAGTAATTTTTTCCTCCAAGATGTACTCCTAGATGGCCTAGTTGACGGTTTTTCCGCCTCTAGCACGGCGTTAGTATTGGGAGATAGCTTTTCCGACGCGTTTCTTGACCCATTTTTAGAAGCCTCTATCCCACAGTTAGTAGGGATGGGTATGGGTAAAGTTGACGAATTGGTCGATGGCCTAAATTTTGAAACTATAGAAGGAGAATTTAAAAGGTTACCCACCATAATACAGGACACTATTGCGGGGGGCATAAACGCCAAACTACAAGGGCAAGATGTAACTGAAGACATATTTTATGAGGCCGTTACCAACGCGATTATTACTTCTAAGGCTGTATCTGGCGTACTAGAAACCATATCCCCCAATAGCCTAGATTTTCTATCATCCGATAGCGCAGTAAGCAACCAGTATCTGGCGTTTTTAACGGGCGGCGTACAGAATGCCGTGTCCTCTGCGTTATCTGGGGGTACTGGAGAGCAAGCTGCCGCGCATATTTTAGGTGCTATAGAAGCTGGGGGCGCTGCCCAACTGTCAGATTTTTTCGACGAAAGTGCGCTAGGAGAAATGGCCAACAAAGGGGTTGACTGGGTAGTAAATGCAGTAGACAGCGGAATTAGGTTTGCCGGAGATACTTTTGCGGTAGGCGTTAAAATGATACAGGGTAGTTGGCAAGCGCATAGAGATGCTATAGATGCTTTGGAAGCTATGGCAACCCCGGAATTTTTAGCCGCTTTAGAGGAGGCTAATGATAAGCAAGATGAGCTACTATCGTTACACGGAGGCGCAAATGAGGCTATAGCGGGCCAACAAGATTTAATGGAGGGCATTTTCGAGCTGCAAGAAGGCGGCGAGTTTATCATGTTCGCCACTAGCGCGGAAAGGGATGATTATACGATGCCGTGGATAAGTGCTCCTAGGGTATATAGGAGGTCTTATTACACTCAGGAGGAGTATGACGCTTACGTACAAGCGAATGGCACAGCCCCAGAAGCTAGAGTAGGGCAAGAAGTATACAGGCAAGTTGTGAAAACGCGTCGTGGCGACTCAGGCATGGCGCTTAGCGACGAGGATTACGCACAATGGGAAACCGACAACGCTGAATGGATCGCAGAGAAGTCTGATCAAATTAGCGGTAGTCTCAATGGCTACGAATACAGCGACTCGTTTATGACTTATTTAATTCATAGTTATTCCCGAGAAGACCCCAATGTTGAGGGCGTCCATGAAATTAGCGGGCTAAGTGACGTCGTGCTTGTAAACCCCCCGTCTGGTACCGTAGCGGGTCGGGGGGATAACTATTGGAACGCCGAGCTAGAAGGAAAGGTTGGCATAAACGCTCATAATAGAATAAGGAATGACCCTTATTCAATGGGCGGCTATTACGACCCTTACGGCCCAGGTTCTAACCTTACTATTGATTTTGCGATCGGTAGCGTAACTGCCAGTTTTGAGGGTCTTGAAGACTACGCAAACACTGTAGGCAGCAACGCCCAAGCAACAATAGACTTGTTTGACGATGCTACGGCTGAGTACGACACATGGGCAGAAGAATGGAATGCCAGAACAGGGTTTGACGCCACAGATATAACAACCTACAACGAACTATGGAATGATGTCGTAACTACCCAAGAAACTTTGGGCTTAGAGTCCGATAATTTCTGGAACGATTTTGATGATGACATAGAAAATATAAACTTAACTGTCGCAGTCGCCATGGATGAAAATTTTGACTCCGACTGGTATTTTGAAAACTACAACATGGCAGAAACAGGGGGTAGTTTTACACGTTCAGAAGCAGCGCAACATTACCTTGCTGTTGGGTCTAAACAAAACTACTTTACCAACCAAGACGCCTATGTGTCGGCTATACAGACTGGAGCAATATCAGCGCTATCAAGCGAGAATACTTTGGGCGGGCAAATACCAGCAGTATATAACCCTAAAGCTGTACCTAAAGTAAGCGACGCTGCATACAACAACCAATCATTTGATTTAGCCCTTCTAGTCAACGGCCTAGGTCTAACTAACAGCGGGTTCGTCACCGACCAAGGTAGTATAGGAGCTACTAACGCGGGGTCTGCCGCTGTCCAAGTAAACCTAAACGTAAACAATGCCGATGTAGCGGCAAACATACTTCGTAGTCTTAATGCGGGGGCTTTTGATTGGAATGTATCGGCGTCTACGGAAGACATAAATTATCTAATAAGTGGTAACGGCGCGCTTAACTACGGTTTGAGGGACATAGATGGTTCTTTAGAAAACTTGGAAAGGACTAAAGACACCCTACAAGCCTTAAATGGTAAGCAAAAACACAACGCAAATGGTTCTATAACTACTTGGAACTTTAGTCCTGATATAGCTTCCATAGACACTTTGTTAGACACGTACACTTCGTTTAATAACGACTCCGCCAAGGACTGGAACAACGCCGACACAGTGTTAGGCGACGGAGTTACTTGGGAAGATGTTATAGACGGCAATACAAAACAAACTTTTGACGTGGCTACAGGCACTTACGTTTTAGAATCTTCAATACCTACCAGTACTATGTGGGACAGTACAACAGGTTCTAAGGATGTAGCAGGTAACTCCCTAGAAAACCAAAGATACACAGACCCTAACGCGTACCTAAGTAATGTTAATTCTCTTTTTAGCGGTGATTTTGGCGCTACCATGGAAGAGATTGTAGTTTACGCGGACTCTAACAACGTTACGTATATACCTAGTGAAGTACGTCAGTTAGCAGCGGCGCGTGCAGAAGCCCTACAAAACGCGAAGGACGATGACTCTCTGTCTGAACCAGAAAGAAGAGAAGCCTTGTTTGGGCTTAACGATGAATACGCCACAGTTCTAAACGCTAGCGCAGCAGTAGTAAAGCAATATGCAGGTTTAAAAGGGTATTGGGAGCGACTGACAACAAGTGAGGGTGGGGCGGTAGACCCTGAACTCATGGCCCGCGCTGAAGCCTTAGAAACTATGGCTACCTCATATACTACGGCGGAGTTAAAAGCCGCTAGAGAAGACATGGATAAGTACATACGGAACTTTGGCGAGTTCTTAAAAGACCCTGCCACGGGAGAGTTTATAGTAGACGGCTCAGGTAATAAAATACGCCGCGATTATTACGTCAACGAAGAAGGTTTAGAAGGCAAAGAATTACTAAGCGCACAAGCAAACAACTCTATGTTAATGGTACTTGGATCATATAGAGCTGCACCTACGTCGTTTATGTATGACATGTTGCTACAAGAGATACTTGAGTCGGCACCCGCCATAGCCGCTGGTACAGCCGCAGGTGCTGTCGTAGGTGCTCAATGGGGCAAGATACTTGGGCTTCCCGGCACTGCGGTGGGTACTGCGGTGGGTGCAGTGGGTGGGTTTGCTTACTCAACTGGCGCAAGAGCATACAACATAGCCAACAACTTAGTGGCGAAAAAAGCGGCGTTAGGGATAGGTGCAGGTGTAGACGTAACGTTTGCCATGGGTGCAGCTTATGAAGGTCAATCAGACCTCGTACGCCAACTAGTTACTCAGCAGTATAAGGCCGTCAAAGAGTTAAGTTTTATAACTGATCCTCCTTCTATGGTTAGGAAGTATTCAGACGAGCAGGTAGCGGAAATAGCCGATAGAAAGGCCGCTACTGCGGGGCTTGAGAGTGCCACACGACAAGGGATCACATTAGCGCTTCTTATGGGCATG